>Ga0209123_1001932_pt1 | contig 18787 bp, 18 predicted proteins | sample BarGraIncu00431A_FD_184500 | JGI IMG/M metagenome (GOLD analysis project Ga0209123, IMG submission 184500) | Arctic peat soil microbial communities from Barrow, Alaska, USA - Barrow Graham LP Incubations 004-31A (SPAdes) (version 2) | ecosystem: Environmental > Terrestrial > Soil > Wetlands >... | reverse complement strand
TAAGTCGAAAGATGTTTGAGGAGGAAATTATATGAAATCAACAGGTATAGTAAGAAAAGTGGACGAACTTGGAAGAATTGTTATTCCTATAGAATTGAGAAGAACTTTGGATATAGATATCAAGGATGCTTTAGAAATCTATGTAGACGGTGATCAAATTATTCTTAAGAAATATGAACCAGCTTGTATTTTCTGTCAAAACGCAAGAGATGTTGTAAACTACAAAGGTAAAAACATTTGTAAAGATTGTCTTGCTGAATTAGGATCAGGCAAATAGTTTAAGGTGATTTTTTCAAAAATAGCCTATACATACAGGACTAATAGCAAAAGAGATATCCTTAAAAGGATATCTCTTTTTTATGTTTTTAACCTAAACTCACTAGAACACTTTGAACAAGTTACAATAATATTACCCTTTTTTCTTGGCAACCTTAATTTTTGTTTGCATTTTGGACAATTAGTTATTATAAACTTTCTTCTTTCTTTTAAATTTTCTAAAGGTTTATATTTTCTAATCTTAATACCAATTAATTTTATATTTTGTTTGAAATTTCGCCTTATATTATTAAACTTATATTGAAAGTTTCTCTCTATATTTTCATAAACAAATTTTTCATTATTTCGACCAAGGATATTTGTTGACCTACTTCTCCAAATTGAATAAATAATAAATACTACTCCTAAAATCCACATATACCTAGTTACTATCAAAAAAATTCCTACTAGCAATGTTACTTTTGAAAATCTATCCCAGCCATAAAGTTCTCTAGAAGATTTAACAAACATTTATACTTTCCCCCTTATTATTATTTAAATGTAATAACAATTCTTAATTGTTATCATCCCTACACCATTGTTACTCTTACATATATTCTAGCACTATAAAGCTTAAATCATTATTAACTTTCTGTAAAAAATATTCTTTGATTATAAAATTATTTTCACATAATTTTCACTTAATTTTGTTCACTATTCCGATTTTTTTTATATACATTTTGTCGAATAAATGTATGTTTTAAAATTAATTTAGGTTATATTAAACTTTTTAAAATTCTATTGACTATTTGTGTAATCCATGTTACTCTTGTAATAAGAAATAAGTCGAAACACATTAGTATCAAAAATACAAAAGAGAAAACTTATTTTGATATATAATACCCCCAAAAGTAAAAAGGAAACTATTTATGTCTTATTAGTTAATTATTATCGTATTCACTGACATAAATATTTTATGTAGATGTATTTGTAGCTGTTATTATTAAATTGGTTTCCTTTTCTTTATCCCCCAAATTGTTTTTTATAAAATTTGTATATAGAAAAACTTGAGTTAAACTCAAGTTTTTTTTATTTTATAGAAAATTGCATTTTAAATTATATTTTTTTAGAATACTTAAGGCACATAAAAATATATAGCAATTAAAATGCTAGTCTATTTTTATGTGCCTTCTTTAAAGAATTCTTTAACCTCTTTTTTAGCATGAGTGTTATCATTTGTTATCTGATAATTATCCCATTCCTTTGGGAAAAGACGTCTATACCTTTGGTGAAGAAATCTATCATCTATTAACAGCGCGATTCCTTTATCTTCTTCTGTTCTAATTACCCTTCCCGCTGCCTGTAGTACTTTATTCATACCTGGGTACATATAAGAATATTCATAACCACAATTACTTTTATTATCAAAATATTCCTTAATAATTTCTCGTTCAAAGCAAATCATAGGATGACCCACCCCTATTATTATAACACCGATCAAAGCATCACCTTTTAAATCAATTCCTTCCGAAAATATGCCCCCTAAAACCCCAAAACCTAAAATTTTCTCATGACTTGAGTTTTTAAAACTTTGAAGGAAGTCTTCTCGCTGCTCTTCAGTCATATAATTGGTTTGAATCTCCATTTTAATATGTGGATATTTTTCAGAAAATCTATTACACACTTCATCCATATACTTATATGAAGGAAAAAACACCATGTAATTTCCATTTTTAGCTCTTATTACAGAATGTATGTACTCTACTATTTTTATATAACTATTTTCTCTATATTTAAATTTAGTGGAAATATCTTTAGCTATCATTACTTTAAGTCTATTTTTATCAAAGGGAGACTTTAGTGTTAAATGGTAATCTAAACTTTCTCCTCCCAAAATTTCTTTAAAATACGTTAATGGCAGTAGAGTTGCAGAGAAATATATCACAGATCGCCCTCTTTTGGATGCTTCTCTTAAAAGCTTAGATGGATCCAGGCAAAATATATTTAATACTACGTCATCCTCAGTAGTTTCTACATAGGTTATATATTTTTCATCATAAAGTTCAGCTATTCGAATAAAACTCAAAGAATTAAAATACAGTTCTAAAAAGTTATCATATATTTCAGATTTTTCGTTTTTTGTAAGCCAAACCTCTAATATTTTAGTAAGTCTTGTAAGAAGATTATATATATCCACTGGCTCAGAATTTTGTTTGTAATACCCATCTTCATCACACATTTTTTTCATATTAAGCATAAAAGCGTTTAACTTATTTAATATTTTGTACATTCCATCATTTTTACCTTTTATATCTCTTTTCAATTGTAAGAGCAGTTTTTTATGAATTTGCGCAGAAAACATTTCTCTAGCTCTATCCACTAGGTTGTGCGCCTCATCAACCAGAATGGTGTAGTCTCCGCTGTTATCCATAAAGAATCTTTTTAAATAAACTCTAGGATCAAATACATAATTATAATCGCATATAACACAATCCGACCATAAAGTTAAATCCAATGAAAATTCAAATGGGCATACCTTATGTTTATTAGAATAATTTTCAATTACCCCTCTACTAAATGTATTTTCATTTTTTAAAATATCAAGTAGAGCTTCATTTATTCTATCGAAATGCCCTTTTGCAAACTTACATTGCTCTGGATTACATGCACACCCTTTACTAAAACACACTTTATCCTTTGCTGTTATTGTAATTGTCTTAAATTTAAGTCCGTTCCTTTTCATTTTATCAAAAGCGTCTTCTGCAACCTGTCTTGTTATGGTTTTAGCTGTTAAGTAAAAAATTTTTTCAGTATGCCCTTCTCCCACAGCCTTAACGCTGGGGAACAAAGTAGATATAGTTTTACCAATTCCTGTTGGGGCTTGCACAAACATTTTTTTATCTTCTACTATTGTTTTGTATACTGAAACAGCTAACTCTCTTTGTCCATCTCTATAATTATCAAAGGGAAACTTTAAATCTTTTATGCTTCCATCACGTTCTATATTCCACGCACTAGTAATATTTGCCCATACAAAATAATTAGAAATAATTTCATCAAAGAACTCTTGGAGTCTTTTAATAGAAAAAGCTTTAATAAATTGCTTAGTTTTTTCGGTTTCTATTTCGTAATAAGTTAGTTGCACATTAATAAGTTCAATATTATTCTGAACTGCATAAATATATGCATAACATTTGGCTTGAGCCCAGTGAAGACTATTAAAGTCTTCCTTAAGCAGTTCTACATCCTTAGTAACGGTTTTAATTTCATCTATGGTGACTTTACCATCTTTAACTAGAATACCATCCGCACGACCCTCAATAAGAATTGTAGTGCCATTATATTGTACCTCTAGCTTTAAACTTACCTCTGATGAATATTCTTCACCAAATATTACAGAATACTTTTCTCTATTTTCCTTTTGAATTTTTTGATGTGCCTTGGTACCTTCCACAGCCCTACTGCTTCCCATAAACCTCATGTCTAAATCGCCAGCTCGTAGTACAAACTCTACTAAATTACGCACAGATATTTTTATATCTCTATTTTTATCCACAGGTTATACCTTCTTTATTGTATAAACTTTACACTAATTATCTGTTAACTATTTTTTTGAGCCTCTATTTTCTCAACTAATTCATTTAAATATGTCCACCTAATCATTAGTTGTTCAGTATCAAAACCAATATTCTTTTGTAACTTCACTAGTTTCTCCAAATATTCAAAGTCACTACTTCCAGCATTTATCTTTTTATTAACATCTACAAGTTCAGTTTCCTTTTGCTCAATTAGAGTGTCGATTTCATCATATTCCTTTTGTTCTTTAAACGATAACTTTAAAGTCTTGTCTTCTATAATTTGTTGATTAATACCCTTTCCCTCTTCTTCATTTTCACCTTTTTTATCTTCTTTATTCACTACCTTATTATCTTCAAGCAAGTTTGGATTTTTTTCTATATATTCTTGATACTCAGAATAATTTCCTACAAATTGAATTATCTTCTCATTTCCTTCAAAACTGAATATTTTGTCTGATACTCTATCCAGAAAGTATCTATCATGAGATACAGTTATAACCACGCCATTAAATCCGTCTAAATAATCTTCTAGAACTGCTAGAGTTTGAATATCAAAGTCATTGGTCGGCTCATCTAAAAATAGTACATTTGGAGCTTCCATAAGAATTCTTAATAAATACAACCTTCGTTTTTCTCCACCGGACAAACTGGAAATAAATGAATGTTTTGTAGTCCCATCAAATAAAAATCTCTCAAGCATTTGAGAAGCTGTAATCTGTTCTCCATCACCTGTAGTTATATATTCTGCACCTTCGCGAATGTACTCTATAGCACGTAATTTTTCATTCATCTCACCATTTTCTTGATGGAAAAATCCGATTTTCAATGTTTCGCCACGCTCTATAGTACCTGAATCTGGACTTAATATCCCACTTAGAATATTCATAAGTGTAGATTTCCCCATACCATTAGGTCCTATAATACCTACTTTATCTCTCCTAGTAAACACATGACTAAAATCACTAATCAATTTTCTATCACCAAACGCTTTATAAATATGTTCTACATTCATAATCTTTCTACCAAGCCTAGTTGACGCCGAAGATAATTCTAACTTTTCGTTTGAAACATCAACTTTTCCATCTTTGAGCTCATCAAAACGGTCAATTCTTGCCTTTTGCTTAGTAGTTCTAGCTTTTGCCCCACGCCTTATCCAAGCTAGTTCCTTTTTAAATAAACTTTCTCTTTTTTTCTCCATTGAACCCATTAAAGCCATTCTTTCAACTTTCTTTTCCAAAAATACACTATAATTTCCTTGGTAGCTATATAGAATGCCCTTATCCAGTTCAATAATTTTATTTGTGATTCTATCTAAAAAATACCTATCATGAGTAATCATAAGTAGTGCACCTTTTCTATTATTTAAAAATTTCTCTAACCAATCTATTATTGCATTATCCATATGATTTGTAGGCTCATCCAAAATCAATAAATCGGAGGGAGTAATTAGCGCACTACATAACGCCACTCTTTTTCTTTGTCCACCTGAAAGCTCTCCTATTCGCTGCTTAAAATCAGTTATTCCGAGTTTTGTAAGTATTATTTTTGCATCATTCTGAACTTCCCATCCATTACATGCATCCATCCTAGTGTTAAGATTCATTAGTGTATTTTGAAGTTTTTCATCTTCTGGGTCTTCTTCCATTTTTTCTATTGCGACTTCATATTCTCTTATAACATGCATTACATCAGTATCACTTTTAAAAATTTGCTCAAGCACTGTAGCTTCTGGGTCAAATTCAGGATTTTGAGATAAATATTCTATATTCATCATGCTGCCTTTTATAATTCTTCCCTCATCAGGAACTTCAAAGCCGGCTATTATTTTTAAAAATGTAGATTTCCCAGTACCATTAACTCCTATTAATCCAATTTTATCTCCATCACTTATTCCTAATGATGCTTTATTAATGAGTATTCTCTCACTATAACTTTTACTCACTTCTTCTATTGTTAACACATTCATTTATGTACCACCCTTTTTATTTAATAAAACCATACTCTAATTATACTCAAAAAAACACCCCAGTGATAGGGTGAATTTATGGAAGTCCACTTTATCACTCTTAAGTGATATAAGCATTAATAATTTTCTACTAAAGAAGAAAGTCGCCTTTTGGCGACAATTCAACATATTTTTAAATTATTTTTATTTTTTACGTGAAGTTAAAAGTGGATTATTAATTTTCTTTTGTTTAGCTAAACTAATTTGATATTCAATAAGCTTGTTTTGCGAATCGATTATTTTGTACTTATATGATTGAAGCTGAAATTTCATTTCTTTATTTTCAGTTTTTGTTTTATTATTTTCTTCAGTAAAAATTTTACTAGTTTCTTGCATTATATCTAATTGTTTTTGCATCTCTATATTTTCTTTCTCTAAGGTTTTTACATGTTCAGTTTTATCCGCAATTTTACACTTGTTAAGTAATTCTTGATTATAATCTTCCAAATGAATTAACTGTTTTTTTAAACCTTCTAATTGCTCCATTAATTCCATATCATGTTTTTCTAGAGATTCCCCTTTACTTTTAAGTTCTTTGCAAATTGAATTACTTTTAAACATGTCATCACCTAAATTTAAAGCAGTTAAAATTGCTGCTGATGAAGTACTTAGTCTTTCATTTTTACCCATTATATTCTTTATTTTCTTATCAACAAAACTAGCTACCATATGTAGATATTCTTCTCTTTCATCACCTTTTAAATTATATTCAACACCATTTATCTTTATTGTTACAATGTTCATCTAAAACACCCTCTTAGACAGATTAGTTAAACTTATTGTACCACAATATAACTTTTAATAAAACCAATTTTTTCAAATTAACACATCAAATAAAACAATTAATATACTGGACTGTAATTTTAAAAAATAATGCAAATAAAAAAGCCCTTATTTCTAAGGGAGTTTTTATTTAGTGATTTTATCTAAGCTGAGCTCCTAATTTATGTTCTAGAGATCTTAATATTTTTTCGTGCACCTTATTTACTTCGTCATCTGTTAATGTCTTATCGATACGCCTATACACTATGGCATAAGCTATACTTTTCTTTCCATCTTCTATTTGTGTGCCTTTATATACATCAAATAGCTTAGTACTTTCTACAATATTGCCACCTTGTTTTACAATTACATCCTCAATGTCTTGAACCAAAATAGAATCATCAACTATAAGTGCAATATCTCTTGTTACTGCTGGGAATTTAGGAAGTGGTTTATACTTCTTATTTAAATCAGCATATTTATATAATACATCTAGGTTTAACTCTGCTATATAACATCTTGGTTCTAGCTCATAGTTCTCTGAAACAGTTGGATGAATTTCACCAACCACACCTACAAATTCCCTTTTTACATATAAATTCGAGGTTTTTCCAGGGTGATAAGTTGCGTTTTCGCTCTCTCTTTTAAAAGATACACTTTTCATACCTAAACTATCTAATACATTTTCTACTACCCCTTTTAAGTCTAAATAATCAACATTACCGTACATTCCTATAGTTAATATATTTCTTTCCTCAGGGAGCTTGTTAACATCTTCATTTGGTATATAAACTTTGCCTATCTCAAATAATTTAGCCTCTTCATTGTTTCTCGAATAATTCCTTGATAAACATTCCATCATAGACGGTATTGTTGTAGTTCTCATTATACTATAATCTTCTCCTAAAGGATTTTTTATAGTAACTACTTTTCTTAATTCACTATCAACAGGCACTAAAATCTTATTAAATATTTTAGGACTTACAAAAGAATAACTTATGGATTGGTTAAGTGCACTTCCGATTAGAGAAAGTACAACCTTATCTTCTAATTTTTGCTTTTCGCTTTTCCCACTTCTTGAAGTCTCACATTTAGGCATAGTAGATGGTATATTATCATAACCATACATTCTAGCTATTTCTTCTGCGACGTCTTCTCTTATGTTTATGTCGGACCTAAATGTAGGCACCTGTATTATTAAAAAATTGCCTATTATCTCAGTAGCAAGTTCTAATCTATCAAGATATATTTTCATATCTGTCTTTAATATATCAGTTCCCAAAAATTTATTAATCCAATTTGCATCCACTTCTATGCTATGAAAATTAAGAGGTTTTGGATATATATCTATACATCCCTTCATTATTTCACCCGCGCCTAATTCCTCAACTAAATGACAAGCTCTATTAATTGCCATTTCAGCCATATTAGGATCTAAGTCTTTTTCAAATTTTGAAGATGCATCAGTTCTTAGATTTAATTTTTTAGAAGCGAGTCTTATATTAACTCCATCAAAGTTTGCACTCTCAAATATTATGCTTGTGCTATCTTCTTTAATTTCTGAATTCAAGCCTCCCATTATGCCTGCAATCCCTATAGTTCTATCTCCATCTTTTATATTTAAAATGCTCTCATCTAATTCTCTTTGCGTTTCATCTAATGTAATAAATTTTTCTCCACTTTTTGCTCTTTCAACAACTATGTTATTACTAGTAATTTGCCTAGCATCAAATGCATGCATAGGCTGACCAAGCTCCACCATAACAAAGTTTGTAATATCCACTATGTTATTTATAGGTCTAAGTTCTGCCTCTAGTAGTCTTTCCTGCATCCATTGTGGAGAAGGTTCTATTTTTACATTTTTTATTCCCTTTAACATATATCTTCTACATAGTTCATCTTTAATATTGACCTTATAAATATCTTCCACATTCTCAACTGCTGTAGCTGTATAATTAAGTTCTGGTTTTTTATACGAACTGCCTAAAGTTGCAGCTGTTTCTCTAGCTATTCCCAAAATACTAAGGCAATCTGGTCTGTTTGAAGTTATTTCAAAATCTATTAAAGCACTTTGAAGATTTAAAACTTCTTTTATGTCACCTCCAATAATCGTATCTTGTGGAAGTATCATTAGTCCATGAACTGGTTCATCCCCTGCAATTCCAAGTTCTTCTTCAGAGCAAAACATTCCGTTAGAAAGTATGCCACGAAGTTTACCTTTTTTTATTTTTAATCCCCCATGGAGACTTGATCCATGGAGTGCTACTGGTACAATATCCTGTTCTTTCATATTAGTAGCCGCTGTAACAATTTGGATTGGTTGTAGTAATCCTATATCTACTTGACATACAACTAATTTATCAGCATCTGGGTGACTAACAATTTCTATTATTTTCCCTGTAACAACATTGTCGATTTCAGCCCCTGATATAATAACCTCTTCTACATTAGAACCAGACATAGTTAGTTTGTCTCCAAGCTCTTTTGGTGTAATATTTATATCTACGTAATCTTTAAGCCAATTAACTGGAACTTTCATAATATACCTCCTTGTATTCTTAGATAGTTTTCACATTATCTATTCGCATAATATTAAATAATATTTATCGAAGCTTCATTATTAATTTAGAATTGTTTTAAAAATTTCATATCACTTTCATAAAGTGCCCTAATATCATCTATTCCGTATTTTAACATTGTAATTCTATCAAGGCCAAATCCGAAAGCGAATCCGCTATAAACTTCTGGGTCAATTCCACAATTCCTTAAAACCTGCGGATGAACCATTCCACAACCTAAAAGCTCTATCCAACCACTGCCGCTACAAACCTTGCAGCCCTCACCCTTACACACAAAACAAGTAGCATCCATCTCAGCTGATGGTTCTGTGAACGGAAAATGATGTGGTCTAAACTTCATTTCCATATCGCCACCAAACATCTTTTTCGTAAATGCTTCTAACGTTCCCTTTAAATCAGCAAAAGTAATGCCCTTATCTACTACCAAACCTTCAATTTGATAAAATATTGGTGAATGAGTAGCATCCGCTGCATCTGATCTATAAACTTTACCTGGTGCAATCATTTTTATAGGCGGTTTCTGATTTTCCATAGTTCTTATTTGAATTCCTGAGGTTTGTGTTCTTAAAACTACACTATCATTTATGTAAAAGGTATCTTGTTCACCTCTTGCAGGGTGATTTTTAGGTATGTTTAACGCCTCAAAATTATAATAATCTGTCTCTACCTCAGGACCCTCTTCAATAGCGAATCCCATAGATAAAAATATTTCATTAACTTTTTCAAGTGTTAAATCCAATGGATGTCTTTTCCCTACTGTTTGTTTTTTTCCTGGCATAGATATATCTATAACTTCACTTTTAAGCTTCATTTCATTTTCATTATTTTTTAATATACCTAAGGCTTTAGTTATAAGCGATTCTATATCCTCTCGAGCTATATTGGCTAACTTGCCTACAATTGGTCTTTCTTCATTAGAGAGCTGTCCCATCCCCCTTAATATTTGTGTTAATTCACCTTTTTTACCTAAATACTTAACTCTAATATTTTCTAATTCTGTTTTAATAGTAGCTCCCTTTAATTCTTCTATAACTGAGGTTTTTATTTTTTCTAACTTTTCTTTCATAATACATGCTCCTTCCATATTTGTTTACCTATTGAATTTTATAATTTTTTAAAAGACAAAAAAAACCGTCCCAAATGAAGGGACGGAATATCCGCGTTACCACCCTAATTGACTAAATATTAGTCCTCTTAGATAAATTTATCGATTCTAACCGCTAGCAGTTACTTAGTTTCACTGATAGAACTCCGGAGTGAACTTCAATATAAAAATTTCTTAAGTAAGCTTTCAGTCTAAGGCTTCTTATCCCTGTAAACATTTTTATATTTACTCTCTCCATCACAGCTTAATATTATTTAAATAATTTGTGAAAGTATACAAAACATTATAACCACAATTACGAAAAATTTCAACTATAAATTTTAAAATCATATAATATTGTTTTGCCTTACCACTTCATACATCATAATTGATGCAGCTACAGCCGCATTCAAAGATTCTGCACCACCAGGCATTGGAATTTTAATTTTCAAATCACATATCGCGTATACTTCCGCGCTTATTCCATTACCCTCATTTCCAACTGATATAATAACTTTTTCTTTTAAATTTACATCATAAAAATTTTTTTCAGTATCTAGTGAGCTCGTAATCAATTTAAATCCTTCACTCCTAAGTTTTTGAACTAGTGATAAATCTTCGTCACATATAACAGGTATTTTAAAAATAGAACCCATTGTAGCCCTTAAAGTCTTTTCATTATAAATATCAACTGTTCCTTTTGTAATTATAACCCCTAATGCTCCTGCTGCATGAGCTGTTCTAATTATAGTTCCCATATTACCTGGATCTTGAATTTTATCGGCTAACATGTAGAACCCGTGATCATATTTAATATCTACAGATTTATTTCTAACTACAGCAAGAATACCTTGTGGATTATCCGTATCACAAATACTTTTAAATAAACTATCACTAACACTATAAACTTTAGTATTTACCTGTAGCTCATTTTCCATGCTCGAACTTATATATTTCGATTCTCCTCTAGCACTTAGAAAAATGTTCAATACTTCAAACTCAGAATGTAGTGCTTCCTGCGCAAATCTAAAGCCCTCAACTAAAAACATATTACTACTTATTCTATACTTTTTTTCCTTTAACCTTTTAATATCTTTAATCAATAGATTATCCTTGCTTTGAATATATTCCAAACGAAGAACCCCTTATTTAACTAGATTTTCTAATTTATTTAATTCTTCAATATTTCCTATGGCCACAATAATATCACCTGGTTCAACTATGTTATCAGCTGCAGGAGAAACATCAATATCATTGTCTCTTTTTATAGCCATTACATTTATACCATATCGAGCTCTTATATTTAATTCTCCTAAAGTCTTATTATGCCATTCTTCCGGACTAACAACTTCAGCTATACTGTAATCAGGAGATAATTCTATATAATCTAATATATTTGATGACACTAAATTATGAGCAACGCGAACACCCATATCTCGCTCTGGGAAAACTACTCTATCAGCACCTATTTTATATAATACTTTAGCATGTAACGCAGTAGTTGCCTTTGCAATTACATATTTCACTCCTAATTCTTTAACTAGTAATGTTGCCAAAATGCTAGCTTGGATATTGGAACCGATACTAATAACTGCACAATCAAAATTACGAATACCAAGAGCTCTTAAGCTATTTTCATCATTCGCATCAACTTGAACTGCATGAGTTACTGTATCTGAAATGTTTTGAACTACCTCCTCATTATAATCAACTGCTAATACATCATTTCCCAATGAATATAATGTTTCAGCAACAGATGTTCCGAATCTTCCAAGACCTATAACAATAAACTGCCTTTTACTCATTAACTCCACCCCTACCCAATTAAAATTTTACCTTCTGGATATTTTACAATTCCAGATTTAGACTTTTTATTTTTAGCTAATGCTAATATTATAGTAAGCGGTCCAACTCTCCCTGCATACATGGTAAGGGCTATTATTACTTTCCCTACAAATGTTAATTTTGTAGTTAATCCTAGTGTTAACCCAACTGTAGCAAATGCTGAAGTAGCCTCATATAAAAAATATTCAAAAGGAATTTTTGGTGACTCTGTAATAGATAGTACCATAGTAACTCCCATAACAATCCCAAGACCAAGAACAGTTATTACGAAAGCTTTATACACAACATCCTTACTTATGCGTTTTTGAAATATTTCAGTATCTTCATGTCCTTTAACTACAGACACTACAGTCATAAAAAGCACAACTGCAGTAGCCGTTTTTATTCCACCAGCTGTTGAACCAGGAGATCCACCAATAAACATTAACATTATTGTTAAAAAGTTTCCAGCTGTTGTCATTTTATCTAAGGGAATAGAATTAAACCCAGCAGTTCTAGGAGAAACTGATGCAAATATTGAAGAGAGTACTTTACCCTTCAGAGACATCCCTTGCATAGTGTTTGGATTATTCATCTCAAAGATAAACATAAGTATTGCCCCTCCAACAATTAAGACTATCGTTGAATAAATAACTATTCTAGAATGTAGTGACAACCTTTTAATATTCTTACAATTATATATTTCCACCCATACATAGAATCCTAACCCACCTATTGCGATTAGCGCTGAAATTGTCAATATTACTACAGAATTATTAGCATAAGCAGTAACACTTTTAAAATTCCCCATTAAATCAAATCCAGCGTTGCAAAAAGCAGACACTGAATGGAATACACTATAATATATCCCTTTAGCAATTCCAAATTGAGGAATAAATTGTGTTGAAAATAACACTGCCCCAACTGCTTCAACAGAAAACGTAAATATCAACACATATTTGATCATTTTAACTAAACCTTGTAGTGAATTTACATTCATAGCCTCTTGCATTACTAGTCTTTCTTTTAATGATATTCTTTTACCTAATATGAAAAAAACTAAAGTTGCTACAGACATGAATCCAAGTCCACCTGTTTCTATTAATAACATTATCACTGTTTTACCAAAATATGTCCAATAGGTTCCAGTATCTAGAGTTACAAGACCTGTAACACACACCGCAGATGTAGAAGTAAATATACAATCTATAAAAGGTGTAATTTTACCACTTTGCGAGGATATAGGTAAACTCAGAAGTATTGCCCCTATAAGTATTACTATAGCAAAACCTATTGCAAGTATCTGAACAGGAGTATATATATTTCTTTTTTTAAGATCTTTAATATGTAATCCCAAATAAGTCACCTCTGCACCTTTAAATTTTCACCTTATGATGTTTTACTAATTATAACATGTAACCTGATTTTGTCAAAAACGCAATAAAAAATGTAGCCAAAAGGCTACATTTTTGTATAAATGATTTTTATGCTTGTAATTGTTTTTTTGCAACTTCTACTAATTCAGCAAAAGCTTTTGGATCATTTATAGCAATCTCTGAAAGCATCTTTCTGTTTATATCTATTCCTGCAAGTTTCATTCCATTCATAAATCTTGAATATGAAAGATCACTTAATCTTGAAGCCGCATTGATTCTGGCTATCCAAAGTGTTCTAAAATCTCTTTTCTTTAATTTTCTACCAATATAAGCATTTCTAAGTGCTCTCATTACTGATTCATTAGCTGTTTTAAATAACTTACTTCTTCCACCGTAGTAACCCTTTGCAAGCTTTAATACTTTTTTATGGTTTTTACGAGCGTTAACTGCTCTCTTAATTCTTGCCATTTAATATACCTCCTAAGCACCATTCAATTATAAGTATGGTAACAGTTTCTTCATTGCTTTTATTTGAGTTGTTGAAACATATGCAGTTTTTCTAAGATTCCTTTTTCTTTTGGGACTTTTCTTTGTTAATATATGACTTGTGAAAGCCTTTGCTCTTTTTAACTTACCTGTACCTGTTTTCTTAAATCTTTTTGCTGCGCCTCTATGTGTTTTCATTTTAGGCATAATAAAATTCCTCCTCTCGGTTATGCTTTTTTGGGAGCTAAAATCATTATCATATTTCTTCCCTCTTGCCTCGCTGGTTTTTCAACAACATAAACATCACCGATTTTTTCTACAAAAGACCTTAATATTTTATGTCCAACTTTTGAGTTTTCAATTTCTCTTCCTCTAAACCTTACAGTTATCTTTACCTTATCCTCGTCTAACAAGAATTTTTTAGCATTGCTAGCCTTAATTGCGATATCATGGTCTTCTATTGTTGCACTAAGTCGTATTTCTTTAAGATTAACAACCTTCTGCTTCTTTTTGGCTTCTTTATCTTTTTTCTGTTGTTCATAGACAAATTTACCAAAATCCATTATTCTACATACTGGTGGTTTTGCAGTAGGTGACATCATAACTAAATCTAAGTCTTTCTCTTCTGCAAGTTTTAAAGCATCTTTAGTATTCAGAATACCTAATGCAGAACCATCAGCTCCAATAACCCTTATTTCTCTATCTCTTATTTCCTCATTCATCATGAAATCTTTGTTTTTACTAATAATTTTCACCTCCTAGATGTTTTAAGATAATTTTATAATATTTAAACAATTAAAGGACGGCAAAATGCCGTCCTTAATAGTAACAAATTTAAATTACTAATTAACCTAACTAGCTTCACTGTTAGGTGAGAAACGGCTGTCTCTTCTTGTTACTCTATTATATTAAATTAATTCTTATATTTTCATTCACAACAAGTTAAATTATACTATCTAATTATTAGTTTGTCAACACTTTTTTGTATTTATTTTATTCATATATTAATGTCTTATTTTTCACTAATTCTTCATACCAAAATACCTTTTTTTATCCTTTGACATTCATCACATTCATCACAATAATAAACTCTATCTGTGAAAACTTTACTTATGGTTGTAATTAATTCTTTATTTTTACAGTGCTCTACACAGTGTATAATTATTTTTTTAGGAGCACTAGTTATCATTGTACTAATTATAAGTTCTTCTTGATTTTCTTTTGAATCAAATTTAACATTAGGTAACTCCATTATCATATCACCTACTAAGTCATTGCCATCTCCGTCTGTTAAATAATAATTTCCGTTTTTTTCGATTAGAATATTAACTACATCTACCTTGCACTCTTGAACTTCAACAAAGTATTTTAGCAATTTTATAAACTCATTGTATTCTTTTTCTACCATATATTCTTCTACAACTTTATCAACTATGCACTCTAAATCCCCATTTAGCTCTTTTGTCCTAAAGGTTAAGAATCCACTTATATTAATTTCATTATTTTCTTGTATACATTTAGTTATTTTGTCTATTATTTTATTTTTTCTATTTATACAATATACCATATTAGGACCTGATATTGCACCCTCGCTAAGCAAAGCTTCCTGAATCTTAGGTTTAATTTGTTTTATTTCATTATATTTTAGAAAAAAATAAGTTTCTTCTAAAAAATTATTAATCTCTTTTTTACAAAATTCCACTGTTACTATATTGTATAACATATTTGCAAATTGCAAATCAAATGATTTTCTACTACTAGCACTTAAGTTGTCATCACTGCAAAAAATCTTTATGAAGTGAGTATCTTCTATTATAGACTCTACTACGCCTAAAATCACTTTTTTATCTTCAAAACACTTTTTCATGTCTTTAATTTCATCAATTAAGTATTCCATGCTTCTATTATAAACAACAGTTAATAATAGCATTTTTCACACTCCCTTCTCACAAAGATAGTATGTGTGTAATATTAATGTATATGCAAAATAGATTAAACAATTATCGACATATTGCATTTTATAATAACTTTGTGTTATATAATAATGTTAAGAATTTTTTTTAAAAATAGGAGTTTAATAATGAAAAATATTATTGTTGATTTTAGAATTCATAATGAAGAAAAAGAATCTTTAATTTCTAGAGGGTATACATTGCAATTTTGCCCTCCTAGCAGCCTTCTATATGAAGCTGTTTGTGGTCACCCAGATATGCTTTTGAACATTTTAGGAAATAAAATTGTAGTTCATAAAAATATGGATAGTAAATTTATAAGTAGCTTAATTTCTTTAAATTACAAAGTTTATAAATCAAATTTATCTTTAAAAATGGAATATCCTTATGATATATGTCTCAATTCCCTTATCATAGGCAACCTTCTTGTTCACCTAATTAATTTTGCTGATATAAATCTTTTGGCCCTTTCAAAAGATAAGAAATTAATAAACGTCAAACAAGGTTATACAAAATGTTCTACCTGTGTGGTAAATGATCATGCTATTATCACTAGTGACATTTCAATTGCTAAGGCACTGAATCTTGAAAAAATAGATGTTTTATTAATTCCTCCTGGTGATATTCTTCTCCCTGGGCTTAGTTACGGTTTTATCGGTGGTGCAACTGGTCTTATTGAAGATAACGTACTAGCTTTTTATGGTCACCTAGATCATTATTTGTATGGAAAAGAAGTATTAGAATTTCTAAAAAAGCATAAGGTAGAACCTGTATTCTTAAGAAATGGGAAACTAATAGATAGAGGGAGCATTTTACGTCTCCACTAATTAATTTCTTATATTATGCTATAACTAAAAGTATATATTGCTCCAAATGCTTTCACTTTGCCGAGTAATTCTAAAATTTATTTAATTTGCAACTGCTAAAAATGCAAACTCGCTATCGCTCAAACATGCATTTTCTTTACGCATCTGCAAATAAAATAAATTAAGAATTATTACGGCTTGTTCAAATGCATTTTTACGCAATATATACTTTTGTTAGCATAATATAAGAAAAATTCATTACTTCTGAAATAATTAAATTAGAATCTAATTCCAGCGGTAAAAAATGTCGGCAATTCTAATGATTAAGAGCATCATTACCAACTACAAATTCCCCAAATCTCTTAAATGGATATGTAATAAACTGTGCTTTCCCTTTTATATCTTTACTATCTATATATGGATTTTTCCATTTTCTCGCGTCAAGCGACATTGCTCGATTATCACCAAAGAACAAGTATTTATTTTTAGGAACTATAAAGTTTTTATCTAAGTCTTCCATATTAACTACATATGGTTCAGCAATTTCGCTTCCATTAATGAAAACTTTTCCCTTATCTTTTATAATAACCTCATCTCCTGGAAGTCCTATTAATCGTTTTATTAAGGTCTCCTTTAATTCATCAGATTTAAAAACTATTATATCTCCCCTTTTTAGGTTCCCTTTATTATATATTTTTGTAACAAGAATTTTATCTCCTACCTTTATAGTAGGGTACATTGATGATGAAGGAACTTTAACTTGGTAAAATAGTAATTTATTTATTAAAGTTACCAAAATTATTGCTACAATTATTGGCAATAACCAATCTTTGATAAAACATTTAAAAAATTTCATTTATTTAACCCCCTCGTAAAATTAGAATGTAATAATTGGAGTAAACATAGTCATATAAATACATATTAAAATCCATAATCGAATCGCTAATTTTAAAAATTTTTCTGAAATCCAAGAAAAACGAGATAAATAACAAAAACTCCATTGCTTTGAATTATAACAAAGATTTTGATATATTCTTTCTTTCGTTCCATCTGGTGGATCAATTTCTACATCTATTAATTTAAACATTTCTTTAAAAATTTCATCCTCTTTTATCATATAATTCATCTCCCGCTTTCTTGATAAACTCTTTTTTAAAACTACTTTTCGCTCTTTGTAATATACCATCAATAGACTTTAGCGTTTTACATAAATATTTTGCAATGTCATTTACACTATAATCATCTATATATTTGAGAATAAGAACATACTTATAAATAGGCTTTAAATTATTTAAAGTTTCTAGAATCACCTTTCTAGTTTCCAAATTGATAACCATAAATTCAACATCTTGTTTATCTACTACATAATTAAGTTCTTCTACGCATGTAAAACCCTCCTTCTTGATATTATTTCTATAATAATTTAGTATTTTATTTTTTGCTATTCCGCAGAGCCAAGTTTTATAGGAACTTGTAGCTTTATAGTTTATGAGTCCTTTCAGTGCACTGATAAATGTCTCCTGAACTATGTCTTCCGCGGCTTCTTTGTTTGCTGCTAATCTTAAAAACACAAAAGAATAAACATAATTAAAATTTTTTTCATATATTTCCTTGAAATTTTCTTTATTTATTTTAAAAATATTTTTTATCATTTTTTTCCACCTAACTACTTTTAATACTAAAGTATATTTTCTGTAATTGTTCTTAATTTACCATATTTTCAAGTCCTTTCATATCTTTAGTAACATAACAATATGAAATCCCCCGAAAAGATTAATGCAAATCTCTTAAACTATTAAGATATATTTAGAAAATAAAAAAAAGCCTAAATACTGAAATATCAGTATTTAGGCTTTTTTCATTGCTTTGGAGGCGCCACCCGGATTTGAACCGGGGAATAAAGGTTTTGCAGACCTTGACCTTACCGCTTGGCTATAGCGCCATTTTATTTGATTTATTTAAAGTTTTTGGAGCGGAAGACGAGATTCGAACTCGCGACGTCCACCTTGGCAAGGTGGCACTCTACCACTGAGCTACTTCCGCAACACTGGTGGCTAGACCAGGAATCGAACCAGGGACA
>Ga0209123_1001930_pt1 | contig 18813 bp, 16 predicted proteins | sample BarGraIncu00431A_FD_184500 | JGI IMG/M metagenome (GOLD analysis project Ga0209123, IMG submission 184500) | Arctic peat soil microbial communities from Barrow, Alaska, USA - Barrow Graham LP Incubations 004-31A (SPAdes) (version 2) | ecosystem: Environmental > Terrestrial > Soil > Wetlands >... | reverse complement strand
ATCTCATCTCCCCCACAGGCTCGAAGCTTCAGGGCTAGAACAGATTCACCTTCCCGACTTACTCCAGCGTCCCGGAGTAACTTGGAGACTTTTACAACAGACACCCTGACAATACAAGGGTTAGGGGAGGGGGAACGCGATCCCTTACCTAAGCGCGCTCCCAGCGGGGGCGGGGGGTATTTAAGGTTCCAACTATGCAAGATAGGACCAGCAGCAGCCGAACTTTCCCCAAGAATCGGCCTCTTTTATCCCGCAGCGGCAGATCGCTTATCCTCGCCACCGGATTGATCCTCACCCTCGCCCTAGGGGGCGTTTCCCTGCTGCGACCCGCTTTTCTCGCCAACCTGGAGGGACGCTGCTTCGACGGGCTCATCAGCGAGGACCCCCAGCCCCGCGGCTACCGCGGTCCCGTCGTGGTGGCTCTGGACGACGAATCCCTGGCCCGCTTCGGCCGCTGGCCCTGGCCCCGGGCTCGGGTCGCGGATCTGCTGGCCCGGATTGCGGCGCAGCACCCGGCCAGTGTCGGCATCGACATCATCTTCGCCGAGCCGGAGCTCTCCACCCCTGCCGCTGCGGAACCAGGCAGGGGAGGCGGGCTCTCCCCCGGGGATCTGGCTTTGACCCGGGCCCTCTCCGCAGGCCCCTTCGTGCTCGGCTATGAAATGACCTTCGGGGCGCAGGCCGGTCGCGCCAATGCCGAGAGGCTGCTCCATCCCCTTGACCTGGTTTCCTTCGCGCGGACGGGGGCCACTGATCCCGGAAACGGGCTCTGGAAGGCCAGCGGCACGGTAGCCAGTCGCACGGAGTTCTCCCGCTGCGTCGCCCGGTCCGGATTTGTCAACGCCGCCATGGAGCAGGACGGCATACTGCGCCGCATGCCCCTGCTTATCAGGCAGGGCGACCGGGTCTACCCGAGTCTTGCCCTGGCAGCCGTGCTGAGAAGCTCCGCCCAACCAGGGGCGGTTCTTGCCTCGACCTGGTACGGTGAGTCTACCCTGCGCATTGGAGAGCGGCGCATCCCCCTGGATGAGCGGGGACGGCTGCTGCTGCGCTACCGTGGGTGGCACGGCAGCACTCAGCCGCTCTCTGCCGCGGCGCTCCTGGACGGGAAGGTCGCGCCCGACACGCTTTCCGGGAGGGTGGTCCTGGTGGGGGCCACGGCGACCGGGATGGGCGAGGCGGTGACCACGCCGGTAAAGGTAAGCTCTCTGCTCTCCGGGGTTCAGGTCCACGCCATTGCCGCGGAGAACATCCTGAGCGAAGACTTCGCCAGGAACGCCCCCTGGGTCTACCGGCTGCTGGCCACCCTGGTGCTGGGCGCACTCGCCACGGGGCTCAGTGCACTGCTCCCGATCCTCTCCGGTGCCCTCTGGGTTAGCCTGGCAGCGGCCGCCGCATGGTTGGGATCCTGCTGGCTTTTCCAAAACTCCGGCCTTTTCCTACCCCCGGTGCTCCCTCTGCTTGCCCTCTTGGTGAACTTCTCCCTGCTGGCGCCGATTCGCCTCTTCTACGGGGAAAAGAAGGATCGGCGCCAGAGCCACGACCTGGCAACGACCCGCGAGTTCATCATGACCTCCCTGACCGCGCTCACCGAGATCCGCGACACCGAGACTGGCGCACACATCATGCGCACCCAGCGCTACCTGCTCATCCTCTGCCAGGAACTGACCCACTATCCGCGCTACCAGCCGCTGCTCGACCCGGAGACCATCGATCTCTTGGCTAAACTCGCCCCCCTGCACGACATCGGCAAGGTCGGTCTCCCCGATCATCTGCTCCATAAGACCTCGTCCTTCACCGCCGCAGAGTATGAGGAGGTCAAAAAGCACGCGGCTTACGGTCGGGACACTATCCTCAAGGCGGAACTGCGCTCCGGGATACGTGATGACGAACTGCTCCGTTATGCTAAGGACCTGGCTTACTCACACCATGAGCGCTGGGACGGTTCCGGCTACCCCGAAGGTCTGCGCGGCGAGGAAATACCGTGGGTCGGCCGGGTCATGGCCATCGCAGACACCTATGATGCCCTGATATCCCGCAGGGTTTACAAGGAGCCGATCCCTCATGAAACGGCCCTGCGCATCATCGTCAACGGGAAAGGAAAGCTTTTCGACCCGGATGTCGTTGACGCCTTCATCAAGGTTGAGCACCTGTGGTGGCAGATTGCCTGTGAACTGCGTGATGCGGATGAGAGTGCCGGTTAAAAGAGGAAGGTGGCTTGTGAGTCATGCCTGGTTGACTCTCCCACGCGACGCGTCCCTAGGCATAACAACAAAACTGTAGCTTTCGAACTGGCACCAGGTAGAGCGCGGTTAGCGTCAGCTTCAGACAGGGAGGACCGGGAGCTGTTTTTAAAATGATACTTGCCTGTTCACTTGGAATACTGTAGATGTTTAGTTTTGGCTATGACATGCGCTGAGCATTTTGAGGCCCCTATCCCCAATCTTCCGGTGGGAAGCTTAAATCTAAAGGTAACCGGCATCATGCGTCGGGGGGTTGCTGCTTAGGCTGCGGCCCCTTTGTATTTGAGTTATAATCGTGGTAACTATTCAGGAACTCAGGCGCCTCGCACGAGGCGCCCACCAATGCCGGTGCGACTGTTAGTCCAGGCAGCCGCCGACTGCACGCCCAAGGGAGCGGCCTTTCCGCATGGCCACAAAATCCGCAGCACTGATAGCCTGCCACGACTGCGACCTACTGCAGCGGGAGATCCCCCTCAATCCGGGATGCACCGCCACCTGTCTGCGCTGCGGCGCGGTACTGTACCGAAACGCCACCGAAAGCATCGACCGCACCCTTGCCTACACCCTGGCTGCCGCGGCCGTCTTCGTGGTCGCCAACGTGTTTCCCCTCTTCGCCATCGAGGTCCAGGGGGACATCTCCGCGATCAACCTGCTCGGCGCCGTAACCTCCCTCTGGGGGCAGGACATGAAAACCGTCTCGCTGGTCGTTTGTGTCACCACCTTCCTGGTGCCGGCGCTGGAACTGCTCACTATGACCTACCTGCTGCTGCCGCTCAAATTTCACCGGGTCCCGCCGGGCTACAGCTTCCTGCTACGACTGATGCGGGTGGTGGAACCCTGGGGGATGATCGAGGTGTTCATGCTGGGCGTACTGGTCTCTTTGGTGAAGCTCACCAGCTCGTTCAAGGTCATCCCCGGGGTTGCCCTTTGGTCCTTCGGCGTTCTGACGCTCCTTTTGGCCGCCGCCGCCGCGTCGTTTAGCACCCGGGATATCTGGGCTCGCCTGGACGAAATACCGGGAACGGAGGTGGCCCCGTGACGAAGACCCCGACCAACGCCGCCGGCCTGGGACTTTGCTCCTGCCACGTCTGTCATCTGGTCTCCCGGCGCCAGGAGCTCTCGGCCGTGGCGCATTGCCCGCGCTGCGGCGCTCATCTGCATTTCCGCAAGCCCGGGTCCGTCGCGCGCTGCTGGTCGCTGCTCATCGCGGCCTACATCCTGTACATCCCCGCGAACCTTTTGACCATGATGGAGACCGGCTCGCTCTTTAGCTACCGCAAGGACACCATTATAAGCGGCGTGGTCCACCTCTGGAGGACCGGTTCCTGGGGGATCGCGGTTGTTGTGTTCATCGCCAGCATCACGATTCCGCTGCTTAAGCTGATTTCACTCACCCTGCTGCTGGTTTCGGTGCAGCGCCGCTCCCGGTGGCACCCCCAGCAGCGTACCCGGCTCTACCGGCTGGTGGAACTGGTGGGACGCTGGTCCATGCTCGATATCTACGTGGTGACGCTCTTGGCCGCGCTGGTGCAGCTCGGCTCTCTGGCGACGGTCAAGGCGGGACCTGCCGCGGTCGCCTTCGGCGCCGTCGTGGTCCTGACCATGTTTGCCTCCATGCAGTTCGATCCGCGCCTGATCTGGGACCCCTTCCAAAAAGAGAGAATGCCATGACCGATACGCCTCAAAAACCAGATCTTTCAGAAATCCCCGACGCGGTCAGCGAGCCGAAACGGCGCTACTCGATTCAGCTGGTCTGGATCATCCCGATTATCGCGGCACTCATCGGCCTCTCCATCGCGGTCAAGTCGTACCTGGACCGTGGCGAGACCATCACCATCACCTTCAAGACCGGCGAAGGGATGGAGGCGGGGAAAACCAAGATCAAGTACAAAGACGTCCAGATCGGCGAGGTGAAGGAGCTAGCCATCGCCAAGGACCGCTCGCACGTCGTGGTGACCGCCGAGATGACCAAGGACGCCCGGGGGCTCCTGGTGAAGGACACCCGCTTCTACGTGGTGCGAGCCCGGATTACCGGCGGGAACGTTTCGGGGCTCAGCACGTTGATCGGCGGTTCCTACATCGGCGTCGATGCCGGGACTTCGGTGGAAACCCGTGACGACTTTCTCGGACTGGAGACGCCGCCCGCGGTTTCCATGGACGTGCCCGGCCGCCAGTTCGTCCTGCACGCCGACGACGTCGGCTCGCTCGACACCTCGGCTCCGATCTTTTACCGCCGCTTCCAGGTGGGGCACGTGATCGGGACCGAACTTGACCGCGACGGCAAAGGAGTCACCATACGGGTCTTCATACGCGCCCCGTACGATCAGTATGTCAAGACCAACTCCGTCTTCTGGCATGCCAGCGGGGTGGACCTCACCCTCAACGCGAGTGGCGTGAAGATTAACACCGAATCCATGGTCTCGATCCTTTTGGGAGGGATCGCTTTTCAGACCCCGCAGGAGCGTTTTGATGCGCCCTCAGCCCGCCCCAACAGCGTCTTTCCCCTGTTCCCGACCAAGGACGTGGCACTGAAACACGCCGAATCGGTCGAGACCTACACCCTCGTCTTTCGTGAGTCGGTGCGCGGTCTGGCGGTCGGGGCACCGCTGGACCTGCGGGGGGTGACCGTCGGCGAGGTGACCAAGATCGACGTGGCGCTCAATGCCACGAACTCGGACGTCAGTATCCCCGTCGAGGTGCAGTTCTATCCGGAGCGCCTGCGCTCCCTGCGCAGCAACAAAACAAGGCAGAAGCGCTCCCTGGATTCCCGGGAACTCCTCGATGCACTGGTGGCGCACGGTTTCCGCGCCGAAATAAAAAGCGGCTCCCTGGTGACCGGCCAGCTGTTCGTGGCCCTGGATTTCTTTCCCCACGCGCCGGCGGCCAAAATCGATTGGAGCACGGCCCCACCCAGGTTTCCCACCGTCCCAGGGTCGATGGGAGAGCTGCAAAAGCAGCTGATGCACCTCGTGCAGAAATTCGAGAAACTGCCGGTCGAACAAATCGGGGGTGACGCCAGAAAGACCATCCAGTCCCTGGAGGCGACACTAAAGAGCGCGGACAAGCTGTTGAAGAACGTAGACCAGGCCGTCATTCCGGAGGCGCGCTCCGCACTTGTCGAGGCGCGCAAGTCCCTGGAGGAGGTGCGCTCCACGCTGGGAGAGCTGCGCAGCACCCTGGGAGCCGCGCGCACGACCCTGGGCGGCGCGAATCAGGTGCTCTCCGCCGATGCGCCGCTGCAGCTCGATCTGCGCGATACCCTGCGGGAGCTGTCGCGAGCCGCGCAGTCACTGCGGGTCTTGGGCGATTACCTGGAGCAGCACCCGGAATCACTGATCCGGGGCAAACAGGAGGACAGAAAATGAACCGCACCTTAGCTATCGGTATGCTCGCCGTCTGCCTGGCCGTTGTTAGCACCGGCTGCAGCAGGTCGCCGCGGGTTACCTTCTATACCCTGGAGCCCGCAGCCAGGCTCGAAGCTGCCGCACCGGCGCTAGTCCGGTCCACGGCAGTCTCGGCAACGGCTAGTGCGGCTCCAGTTCCAACTCCGGCTCCCGCTTCGGCCGTCACGGCGTCGGCCCCTGCGGTTACGGCTCCTGCCTCACCGATGGCTGCAGCGTCGGTTGTCGTTGGGCCGGTGACCCTTCCCGAATTAGTGGATCGGCCGCAGCTTGTCGTGCGCGTTGCTCCCAACCGGGTGGCCATTCTGGAATCGGAGCGCTGGGCCGAGCCGCTGAGAAGCCAGATTCCCCGCGTCATTGCTGAGGACCTGGGCCGCCTGCTCGGTTCCAGTCGGGTGGCATCCCACCTGCAGCATGCTGGAACGGAAGCCGGGTATCGGGTGCTGCTGGACATCGAGCGTTTCGAGGCGTCACCCGGTGAGGCTGTCAGCGTCGAGGCCGTCTGGTCGCTGCGCCGGGCGGCGGGGGGAGTTCCCCTGGCCGGCCGTTCCCGGGTGCGCGAGGCCGCCAAAGGGGAGGGGTATGACGCCCTGGTGGCGGCGTATGGCCGGGCACTGCTCGCCGTGAGCGCCGACCTGGCACGGGCGATCGGGTCTGAGGGGGCTCTAGGGCGGTGATTAACCGGGCGTGAATCCGACCGTAGCACCAAATGGTTCACCCATTAAGCCGCCGGGAATTTTTCCCGGCGGCTTTTTTGCGTGCCTTTTTAGCCGCGCGGGCGGGGTGCCCCCAATTGCCAATCCAGTCGCTTGCGTCCGGCTTGCGATCGGAGCAATTGAAGCTATCATAATGAAGAGTAAGCTTGGGGGATGTTAAGGGTTCGTGCGCTTTGCCGACCCGGTCGGTGCGGCTTCGGGAAAAACTATCCGCAGCTCGGGCCAGAGCCCCCGCGCACCACGCCACAGGAGATCATATGGACACCGAGCATCATTTCGCGCCGGGCTGGCCGGGTATCCCGGCACGCTGGACCTCCAGCGCCAAGTCCGGGGTGGGCACCTCCCTGAGCAGCAAGAGCGCGGTCTGGTTCACCCTGAGCCACGGGATCTTCAATGAGATCTATTACCCGCGCATCGACCAGGCCTGCGTGCGTGACATGGGGTTGCTCATCACCGACGCTGCCAGTTTTCGCTCCGAGGAGAAGCGTGATGCCGTCAGCGTGCTCCACTGGTTGGCCGACGGCGTGCCGGCCTTCCGGCTGGTCACCGACTGCCGCCAAGGACGCTATCGCATCGAAAAGGAGATCCTCAGCGACCCCCGACGCGACGCCGTGCTGCAGCGCACCCGTTTCAGCGCCCGCCAGGGCGAGCTTTCGGACTACCGGCTTTTCGTGCTGCTGGCACCCCACCTGGGGAACCAGGGGGCAGATAATACTGCCTGGGTCGGTGAGTACAAGGGGGTTGAGATGCTCTTTGCCGAGCGAAACGGCACCGCCCTGGCACTTGCCTGCTCGGTCCCCTGGCTAAAGCGCAGCGTCGGCTTTGTTGGCCACTCGGACGGCTGGCAGGACCTGATGGCGCACGGGGAGCTGTCCGGTGACTACACCCTGGCCGAAAACGGCAACGTGGCCCTGACCGGCGAGATTTCGCTTGCCGCCGGCGACGGTTCTTTCCTCCTTGCCCTCGGGTTCGGTCGCCACGCGTCGGAGGCGGGAAACCGCGCCCGGGCGTCGCTCCAGGACGGTTTCGACGCCGCCTGGGAGAATTATTCCCGTCGCTGGACCAAGTGGCAGGATAGCCTCTTGCCACTGGACCGCGGACAGGCCCACGAGCGCCAGAACCTTTACCGTGTCAGCACCTGCGTGCTTCGCTCGCACGAGGCCTTCAACTTTCCCGGGGGGATTATCGCCAGCCTTTCCATCCCCTGGGGGACCAGCAAGGGGGATAACGACCTCGGGGGGTATCATCTCACCTGGCCGCGCGACCTCGTCGAGTCGGCTGGGGGGCTGCTGGCCGCCGGCTCCCACCAGGAGGTGCGCCGGGTGCTCTGCTATCTGCAGGCTACCCAGGAGGCGGACGGGCATTGGGGGCAGAACATGTGGCTGGACGGGACCCCCTACTGGAGCGGCATCCAGATGGACGAAACGGCGCTGCCGCTGCTGCTCGTCGACCTGGCGCGGCGCGAGGGGGCGCTCGACGCGGGGGACGTGGCACGCTTCTGGCCTATGGTGCGGCAGGCCGCCTCCTACCTGGTGTGCCACGGACCGGTGAGCCCGCAAGATCGCTGGGAGGAGGACCCCGGCTATGCGCCTTTCACCGTCGCCGCCCAGATCGCGGCGCTGCTCGTGGCGGCTGACCTGGCCGACCTGAACCACGAGCCGGCAGTCGCGTCCTATCTGCGCGAGAGCGCCGACGTCTGGAACGGCTCCATCGAGCGCTGGATGTACGTGACCGAAACCGACTGGTGCCGCGACTACGACATCCCTGGCTACTATGTCCGCATCGCGACACACGACCCCGAGATAGGCTGCTCCCGTTTCCAGGAGATGGTCCTGGTGAAAAACGCCGCGCCCGGCCAGGAATGCCTCCCCGCCGTGCACCTGGTAAGCCCCGACGCCCTCGCCCTGGTCCGTTTCGGGCTGCGCGCCGCCGACGACCCGCGCATCGTTGCCACGCTCAAGCTGATCGACGCGCTCCTCAAGGTGGAGACCGCCGGGGGGCCGGTCTGGCACCGCTACAATGGCGACGGCTACGGTGAGCACGACGACGGCGAGCCGTTCGACGGAACCGGACGCGGGCGGGTCTGGCCACTTCTGACCGGAGAGCGGGCGCACTTCGAGCTGGCGGCGGGGCGCCCCGCCGAGGCAAGGCGCCTGCAGGGCACCCTGGAATCGCTCGCCAGCGCGGAAGGGCTGCTGCCGGAACAGAGTTGGGACGCGCCGGACCTCCCCGAACTCGAGCTTTTTTTCGGTCGCCCTTCCGGCTCGGCCATGCCCCTGGCCTGGGCACACGCCGAATACCTGAAGCTACTGCGCTCGCTGAGTGACGGCAAGGTTTTCGACCTGCCTCCGCAGACGGTGCAGCGCTACCTGAAGGACCAGACCGTCTCTCCGCGGCTTGTCTGGCGCTTTAACCACAAGGTGCGCTCGCTTCCCTCGGGGCGGGAGCTGCGCATCGAGACCCTGGTTCCTGCGCTGGTATACTGGAGCGTCGACTCCTGGAACACCGTTCATAACCTCTCCTCCCGCGATACCGGACTCGGGTTGCACGTCGTCGACCTGGAGACCGCCTCCCTTGCCCCGGGAAGACGGCTGATATTCACCTTCTACTGGCCCGATGTCGGCAACTGGGAGGGAACCGACTTCATGGTCTGGATTGCTGCCAAAGCTTAAGGGGGTATATCCCCCCTACGAAATAGGGGGGAAGCCGAACGTAGAGAGGCAGGGGGGTGATTTGCCTGGGCGAAAGACCCCCCTGTCTCGCTACGCGAGCCTTCCCCCCTGTTCCCACAGGGGGGACCAAACGTCGCGAGTCCCGAATCTCGCCTTTTCTGGCGCTCCTGCGCCGTATCTTTGGAGCATATCATGCTGATACTTGCAGCAGATGTGGGCGGAACCTCCACCCGCCTGGCTTATTTCCAGGCGAAAGCCGGGGAGCTGGAGGCGCTTGCCGAGGGGCACTACCCGAGCGCCGCGCACGGGAGCCTCTATGAGATCGTGCAGCTCTTCAAAGAGGAGCACCGGATGGCCCCGGAGCGCGCCTGCTTCGGCATCGCCGGACCGATCCTTCGGGGGCGGGTCAAGACCCCGAACCTCCCCTGGAGCATAGAAAGCGGGGAACTAGCCCGGGTGACGGGGCTGGCGCGCGTGCAGCTGATCAACGACCTGGCGGCCAATACCCTTGGCATCTCCGCCCTGAAGGAGCCGGACCTGGTCCTGCTCCAGGCCGGGAAAAGCCACCCGACAGGAAGTATCGCGGTCGTCTCGGCCGGAACCGGTCTGGGCGAATCGTTCGCTTATTGGGACGGCACGGCTCACCGGCCGCTCCCAAGCGAGGCGGGGCACGCGGATTTCGCTCCCCGAAACGACCTGGAGACCCGGTTGCTCGGCTACCTGCGGGGTGCCTTTGGGCGGGTGAGCTACGAGCGGGTGCTTTCCGGCCCGGGACTGGTGAATATCTACGGCTTCCTAAGGGACACCGGCTATCTCCCGGAGGATCCCGTTTTCGCTGCCGGGCTTGCGACAGGGGACCCCGCGGCGCTCATCGCGCAGGCGGCCCTAGCCCGCAGTTGCCCGCTTTGCAGCAAAGCCCTGGACACCTTCGTATCCATTTACGGAGCGGAGTGCGGCAACGCTGCGCTTCGCTATCTGGCAACCGGCGGCCTCTACCTGGGCGGAGGAATCGCGCCCCACATCATTGAGCGCCTGCGGGAGCCCGGTTTCCTGGAGGCCTTTAGCGCCAAGGGGCGCCTGGGATCTTTCCTGGAGTCGATTCCGGTACGGGTTATCCTCAACGCCCGGACCGCACTCCTGGGCGCGGCAGTGGCGGCCTTAGGAGAAAAATAGCCAGGCGACCAGGACTGCGCGCTTTGAGGCTCGGCTTACTCATGAATGGAGTAAACTCTGACCTATTTGCAATGGTGTTAGCCCGCAATAGTCAAGGTAAACACTAGTGAAGCACTGGCAGCAATTCCGCGGCAAAAAAGAATGTATGATTCAGTAAGCTCCTACTGCCAGAAGACCCAATTCGGTCATCCACTGAACTCTCTCTCCTTTCAGTACAGTATCGGACTCCCCTTAAAAGCCATGGTTTTCAACCAATGTGCGAACTTTGTGATTGACAATTATTCAGGCACTGCCCATAATCTTTTAAAATATATTCCTAAGGAGGATAATTGATGGCGACTCTAGTAGAAATCGCTGCACAACTTGTAGCATCACACGCGTCCAGCACACCGATGACTTCCGATGAGCTTCTCGCAGAAATCAGCAAGGTTCACGCAGCACTGAAGGGTCTGGAAGCAGGTCAGGCCGTTGAGGGCGCAGAAGAGTCAAAACCTGCTCTAACCTTGAAGGAAGCCTTCAAAAAGAACGAGGTCGTCTGCCTGGTCTGTGGCAAAGGTGGTTTCAAGACCCTGGCCCGCCACCTGAGCACGGCACACGGCATCAAACCCGGCGCTTACAAAAAACAGTTCGGCATCTCGAGCAAGCAGGCGCTCTCCGCAAAAAGCTATTCTGAGGCCAGAAGGAAAATGGCTCAGGACAGGGGGCTTGCGGACAACCTCGCCAAAGCGAGAGAGGTGCGTATGGCCAACATCGAGGCAAAGAAGGGAGCTGCTGCCAAGCCCGCCAAGGTCGCTCCGGCCAAGGCCGTCAAGGTAAAGGCAGCGCCCAAGGCCAAGAAGTAGTCCGCCTGTCGCCATAGCATAACTGCAATCAAGCACCTCCCCCGGGGTGCTTTTTTTGTATACTTCTTTACCTCGCGGGGGATTGTTGCTATAATTCGCATTCATTATTTTACTCACACGGAGACTACGACTATGCGCACACTCATCATCGCGGCAATCGTCACCCTGATCGCACTCCCGGCATGTGCCGCCGGCGAGCCGAAGACCGAAGACCAGAAGACCCTTTACGCAGTCGGGCTGGTGATGGCCCGTCAGCTGGGCGTCTTCGAACTGACCCCCGCCGAGCTGGAATACGTGCAGCAGGGGCTGACCGACGGCTCCACCGGCAAGACGCCGCTGGTCGATATGGAGGCCTACAAGCCGATGATCCAGAAAATGGCCCTGGCCCGCCGCGATGCCCAGGGCGAGAAGCTGGCCGCGAAATCCCGCGTCTTCCTCGAAAAGGCCGCCAAAGAGAAGGGAGCGGTGAAGACAGCTTCCGGCCTCGTTTACGTCCCGCTGAAAGAAGGGGCGGGAGCGAGCCCTGCGGCTACCGACAAAGTGAAAGTGAACTATCGGGGGACCTTTCTGGACGGAAAGGAGTTCGACAGCTCCTACACGGCTGGCCAGCCCGCCGAGTTCAAGCTGAACCAGGTCATTAAATGCTGGACCGAGGGGGTTCAGAAGATGAAACCCGGCGGCAAGGCGAAACTCGTTTGTCCGCCGGACATCGCTTACGGCGAGCGTGGCTCAGGCGCCATCCCGGCCAATGCGACTCTCGTTTTCGAAGTGGAACTGGTCGAGGTCGCCAAGTAGCGCCGCATAGGTACACTCTGACGCGAGGGGCGTTAAGCCCTGACAGTCTCTGACGCGGAAAAGCATGGCACCAGGTAATTCGATTTTCAGTAACTTTTATGTTGACAAAAAAAAGGAGCTGGGCTATAAAAGAAAACTCTTGAGGCAGTGTGATTTAGCAGCTTCTTGAGACAGCAAGCGCAGGAAATTATTACCATTTAGGCGGTTTAGCTCAGCTGGCTAGAGCAAGCGACTCATATTCGCTAGGTCCGGGGTTCGAGTCCCTGAACCGCCACCATTATCAAGTCCGGCTTAGTCCGGCAACAAGAAAAGGCCCTGAGAAATCAGGGCCTTTTCTTGTTTGGTCGTTCGCTTTTGTCCGTCTTGGTATGCTATAATTCGTTATGTATGACGGTGTTTTTGAGGGTATTTAGTCTAACCATTAATATCGATACCGCCAAAAGGAGGTAACTCCAATGCCTAAAAGGATTATTTGTCTTTCTGACGCTCAGGTGAGGACCGCCAAGCCAGCCGACAAGGAATACAAGTTGGCTGATGGAGGTGGTTTGTATCTTCTCGTGACAAGCGCCGGTGGGAAATTATGGCGCTTTGATTATCGTTACGCCGACAAACGAAAGACCTCTTCCTTCGGGGCTTACCCGCAGGTGACTCTTAGCGATGCCAGGAGGCTGCGTGATGAAACTAAAAAGATGCTCGCCAACAATATTGATCCCGGAGCAAACAAAAAGGCACAGAAGGCTGCAAAATCAAGTGACCTTGCCAACAGTTTCGAAGTGATCGCCCGAGAATGGCATGGCATTAAAAAAGACGAATGGTCAGAAAGCCATGCGACCAAAATGCTCCAACGTTTTGAAATGAACATCTTCCCCTGGATGGGGGCACGACCCATCAGCGAAATCGAGCCGCCTGAAGTCCTGGAGGTGTTACGCCGGATGGAGTCTCGTGGTGCTTTGGAAACCGCCAAAAAAATGAAGTATGCTTGCGGCCAGGTATTTCGCTATGCCGTGGCATCGGGTCGAGCCACCCGAGATCAGACCGCAGATCTTAAAGATGCCCTGAAGACACCCCTTACTAAAAACATGGCTGCTCTGACCGCTCCCAAAGAAGTAGCCGAGCTGTTACGGGCCTCGGACAGATATAGCGGGACCTTCGTGGTTAAGTGCGCCCTAAGACTTGCCCCCCTTTTCTTTTGCCGTCCTGGAGAGCTGAGGCATACCGAATGGTCAGAGATCGACTTTGAAAAAGCGGAACTGAACGTCCCGTTTGATCGCCTTAAAATGAGGAAAACCGAGAAGCTGAAAAATATGGGGAAGTTTTTTCTCATCCCCTTGTCGAGGCAGTCATTGGCTATCCTGAATGAGTTGCGGCCGCTGACCCGACACAGCAAGTACGTTTTCCCCGGTCACCGATCCCCGGTCCGTTGCATGTCCGAAAATGCCGTTGTGCTGGCTCTAAGGAAAATGGGATTCAGGAAAGATGAGATGACTGGGCATGGCTTCAGGGCGATGGCGAGAACCATGATCCGTGAACAGCTTCACTTGGATGCCGAGTACATTGAGATTCAGCTTGCGCATAAAACAAAGGCTCCCAATGGCACGGCATACGACAGGGTGTCATTTCTCCCAGAGCGCCGACAAATGATGCAAACCTGGGCAGATTACTTGGATAGCCTAAAGGAGGGAGTGAGCGTGCGCCCTCGGTAGCGGAATTTACATTTCTGTTCCAGTTTAAAAAATTAGTTGTGAAGGACATTAATATGCCCGGCATAGAATGGGATGATAAATATCTGATCGGTATAAAGCAGTTTGACGATGACCACAAGTTCCTGGTGGGGCTTTTGGGTGAGATGTATAATTCCTTTCTTTCCAGTAAGTCAGGGGAGAGGAAACCCCAAGAGATACTGGATTCGTTAGCTCACTATACCTTAGATCATTTCGGCTATGAGGAACAATGGATGTGCGATTTCAACTACCCGCAAAGGGAACAACACTTTCTGGAGGATAATACCTTTAAATCCAAGCTCTCCGAATTCTGCCATAATTTCCAGGAAGGAACCGTTCAACTCACCTTGGACATCATTTCGTTCTTGCGCGTCTGGCTCCTCAGCCACATATCACGGTCTGACTTTGATTTAGGTCGGTTCCAGAGAGAAAGCGGCGGTGAGAATTGTGCCGGATCAAACCCGGTGACTCCATCGGTCTCAGCTTCTTAAGCCCCGATTTCTCCGTGATGTGCTCAGTGGCGGAATTCTGGTATGGGTATCATGAAGCTGAGTCGATTAAGCTTCGCGAAGCGCGCATTTCCCGGATATTTGGGTCTGCTATATTCCTAGTTGTTAATTAAGTTGGGAAATGTTAGTTTCCGTATACGTGAAAAGCGCTCACTGCCCGCCAACTTCTTGGAGACCCCATGCGCAACCTGCCGGAACTTGACGGCCAGAATAGCCGTATCTGTATTACCCCTCCCCATTCCATACTGATAGTCGATGACTATGAAATCACTAGGTCCGCATTGGCACACCTGATTTCCGTCAAAATGCCCGACGCCCTCGTCCGCGTCACCGCTGACTACGCTTCTTGCGCCGACCTCTGCGCCCTGTACCAGGTCGACATCGTCATCACGGACCTGAAGCGGGCATCCTCACGTATGGGGGATATCTTCCAACGCATCAGTTCAACCAACGGTAGGATCAAATTGATTCTCACCACCGGTTGCAGCGACCAAGAGGAATTGGGCGAAGTCTCGTGGATGGCTAACGCCCGCCTGCTGGAAAAACCGGTGGATTTCGCAGAATTAATCCAAACGATACAAAATCTAGTCGATGAAATGGGCCAATAAGAATTGTCACTTAGCTGATATCACGTTTTGTGCGTTGAGGGGGGGGAGTGTCGCTATCAAGTTGCGGGCGGAAGTGGTTCCCTTTGAGCAATCCGGCCCTGGGTGCTCTCTTGCAGGGCCCGATTCTTGTCATGGATGACGAAGAAATGGTTCTTACCCTGGCGGCAATGATGCTGAAATGCCTGGGCTACCAGGCGACTGTCTGCATGAACGGGGATGAGGCACTGGAAAACTACCAAAAGGCGAGGGCGGCAGGCACTCCGCATCTCGGTGTTATCCTGGATCTCACCGTCTATAGGGGTATGGGCGGCAGGGATGTCGCCCGGCAAATCCTGCTGGAGGACCCTGACGCCAGGTTGATCGTTTCCTGCGGGAATCCCTACGATCCTGTCTTGGCGGACCATAAAACTTACGGGTTCTGCTCCACATTGGCGAAACCTTATAGACTGTCGGACTTGGTGACCGTATTGGCTGGCCTGTTCCCTTGGGAGGACCGCACCTGCGCACACTCCCCGCCCCGGAAAACTGAGAGTTCCAGTGTATAGCGGCCAGAGTCCGTTCCTTGAGCGCGAGACTCTGGCCCATGAGCTGCTGGCTGCCGGGCACATCCACTCCTGCCATGATTTTTGCCGGGTGGCCGCCCACCTCCAGGCGGGGCGCAGTAGGGACCTGATTCTCGCCATGGAGGAGCTGGAAAGCTGGCCTGCGGCGCGTGCCTGGCTGGAGGCGAGGTTGTGACCGCCGCAGGCCTCCTGTATCAAAAGCACCTTTCTGACTATGCGGCTGGATGTGGTTTCCTTCTTTCACTCAGTGACGCAGCTAAAATTGACGAAAGGGAAAAAGATTTTTCAGCGCAGGCTGACAATTTAAGATCGAAACTGCTGGTCTACGAAAAAACAGAGCATCGACAGCAAGGGCAAAGGTGCAAATAACCATCATCCGGCAGGGCTTCGAACTGTACACTGCGAAGGCGCCAAGCTGGCTGATATGGCCAAGGTTGCACGTGCCTCAGGCAATGCGGATTCGATCCAAGCTGCCAACGCATTCGCGACCGATAAAGTGGCCCCGCTCTACAAAAAGCCGGCGCAGGCATCGACGACCTGGTGGCCAATAATGTCAAGGAAAGCGCCGATAGGTATCACGCCGGCAACGACACCTTCAGGAAGGCCCGGAATGTAACCTTGGCGGTAATAGCGCTCGCGGTTGTCCTAGCTCTGCTAGGTGGCACTCTCAAACCAAATAATTTAGTATAGATACCCTGTGGGTGTGGCTGTGATATCGGCACCATCCCGATAATATTGAGGAAGAACGATGTAGAACGGCGTTAGGTTACCATTTATTTAAAGCTAACGGGCATTGCCCCTCCGAGCATCGATATCCTTCCCTTGTCCATCTGGAATTTTCCCCTTGCCTGGGCGTTCCTGCCTGCTACCGTCTACCTGCTTGCCTCAAGGCGTCAACATGGCCAAACGCTTTCCTTCGCTCCAGCTTGTAAAGTGGCGCCACCGGCCGACCTGTTGCTGAATGACCTCCCTTGAGAAATGTGTCGATATCTGTTACATTGCGAAAAAATGCCATGATATCGGTTTGGTAATCACTACGTAAATAGTGCCGGGGGTAACCTTTGTGATGAAATGCGATGAATTCCTGGACGCTGAGCCCGCCCTTTTGCTGGATACCGTGCGGGAGCCTGAGGTTTCGGAGCTTGTGGCGATCCGGGATCTTGACGGGTCTTTCGGTGCCGAGCAGGACGTTGAGGAAGAGGCCATCGAGCATACCGATGATGCCCTCAAGCTGTATTTGCGGGACATCCATAAAGCTAAACTGCTGACCGCCGATGAGGAGAAGGAATTGGCCACCAGGATTGAGCTGGGCGACAAAAATGCCCGGGACCTGATGGTGGTCTCCAACCTGCGCCTGGTGGTGAGCATCGCCAAGCGCCACCTGAACCGCGGGCTTCCTCTCCTGGATCTTATCGAGGAAGGAAACCTCGGGCTTCTCAAGGCGGTGGAGCGTTTCGAGGTTTCCCGGGGACTCCGCTTCTCCACCTACGCTACCTGGTGGATCAGACAGGGCGTCGAGCGGGCTTTGATGAACCAGTCGCGCACGATTCGCCTCCCCGTGCATGTCTCGGAAGACCTGGTGAAGCTGTACCGGGTGACCAGCGATTTTCGTAAGCATAAAAATCGTGATCCGTTGCCAATGGAGTTGGCTGACACTTTGGAGGTGGAGGTGGGCCAGATCCACCGGCTTATGGGGCTGCTGAGAACTACCTATTCCCTTCATCAGCCATTGGGAGATGGCGATTATTTCCTTTCCGATACCCTTGAGGACTGCTCGGCCGTTTCCCCTGGGGTCCAAACGGAGCTGCTGAGCACCTTCGCACAGGTATCCCAGTTACTGGAAGGCCTCTCCGATATAGAGAAAAAGATCCTGACGCTCCGTTTCGGGCTGGATGACCATGAGCCTCAGACCCTGGAATCCATAGGCCAAGGCTGCGGAGTCACGCGGGAAAGAATACGCCAGATTGAAGCCAAGGCTTTGGTCAAACTGCGCAGGCTCATGGAGTGCCGGGACAGCGTGGCTGCCTATTGCTGATTTCTACCAAGAGCGTCGTCGCGGTTGGATGGAAGGGACGATCTGATCCCTATCGCTTATGCAATATCGGGTCCCTCCCCAGGTGCTGATGGCCCAGGAAACAGCCAAGTAAGCATTGCCGGCAAATAAAGCCCTTGCCACTTTGAGGGACGAGCGGGGGATTGTCAAAGATTGGTACGGCGCTGAGCACCCTCAGGCAAAGGATAGGAGGTTCGCTCAGTTTGACGATAGGCCGCAGGACGGGATGAAGTGACGCCCCTATGCGGGCAACCTTTTTCGCCGCCTTCTCCCCCCAGATGCTGCACGCCGCAGCACCGATGCTTTGAAACTCACGATCCGCCCGAGCAGCTCCCCTGTATGCTCCAAAACGATGTAGCGGTTGCCGTTTGCCAGGGTGATGCGCGTGTCATGGAGTTCGGCGATGCTTTCTATGAGGTCTTCGTTCAGATATATCACGCTGCCGTCCATCGTGGTCACTTTTACCATGCCTTACCTCTTCATATTACGAGGCCGTATCGTCCTCGTTTCGAACCGTTTCCCTTGGACTCTCCGTTAACTCTCACCGGCCTGCGTGCCGCGTCCAGAGCCGCACCTTTCCGCATTGTCAATATCCTGGCAGAGTCCGACCTCGAACGCCTGGAGCTGGGTGAAGTGAACCGGGACAGTGAGGGAGCAGCCTTCGCGGCAATCGGCTCACAGACTGTAGCCAACCACCTCTTGCTGTCCCTCCTGCCGGTGCCTAACGACTACTAGCAGCCTCTACCCAAAAGCGCCTAAAAAATAGGCGCCCAAATCAGCATTCTAAGGTGCCTTAAACTTTTCAGACACTCTTTCCCTTACTCTACCCTTACATTTAGCGCCAAGCTCGCTTGCCAGCATCACAGCCGCACCGTACCTAAAACCAACAGCGGAAGGGACTCATTGTCAGAAAACTCACTGCACCTGCCCTATGGTGCTTCCGATCCATTTGATTCAGTGCCCGCAGCTTGGCGCCCCAGGTCTCAAGAGAGCATGTAACGCATTCAGTAAGACGCCGCCCTCCAGTCTGAAAATCTACCAGCAGCAGGAGTTCTATGAACCTACCACTGATGGACTATTAGGCACCTCTCACCGTGATCCTGACGCTGACTTAGTAGAAGACGAAACAGCACCATGGGAATGACCCCATAAAGAAAAAGCGCACCAGCTAAACCTGGGTGCGCCCCTTTCACGTTATGTGGACAGGTTTAACGTACTTTGCCCCCTTGTCACCACTCGCCTTCGGTACAGGTCATTGTGCCCTTGCTGCTGCTCCCGAACCTGAACTCTATCCTTGGCGGTTCTACAACCACCACAAGTTCAGAGATGCTGCTACATTGGGTGCACTCGGCAAAAACCTTGTCCTCATCGGTGTGTATGCGCACAGTTTTGTTTTGCCTCAGTCGGAAATGGACTTTCAGGCCGCTTGAGTTAGTGGAATGCCAGTGTTTTCCGAGTTGATGCCCTGAGCACTGGCCCGTAATCTTTTTTTTCTTCTCAGCTCTCTTGCCTCTTCG
>Ga0209123_1001928_pt1 | contig 18818 bp, 10 predicted proteins | sample BarGraIncu00431A_FD_184500 | JGI IMG/M metagenome (GOLD analysis project Ga0209123, IMG submission 184500) | Arctic peat soil microbial communities from Barrow, Alaska, USA - Barrow Graham LP Incubations 004-31A (SPAdes) (version 2) | ecosystem: Environmental > Terrestrial > Soil > Wetlands >... | reverse complement strand
AACAAAGTTACGATTTAATCAACCGTGCTAATATAGCTATTGATCGTATTGCTTTGATTGACAATGCCAATATCAGTGATAAAGCCAGAAAACAAACTATCAATGAAGCAAAATTTTTGCGTGCGTTGAATTACTTTAATCTGGTTCGTTGGTTTGGTGATATTCCAATCGTCTTGCACGAAACTACTTCGCTAGCTCCTGGAGATTTAAATCTAAAACAATTGCCAGCAGATTCTGCGTATGCTCAAATAATCCGTGACCTGAAAGATGCTGAAAATTTGCCAAAGCCGACTGAACAAGCAAGTACAGATATAGGAAGAGCAACCTCCGGTTCAGCAAAAAGTTTACTTGCTAAAGTGTATTTGACACACAAGGATTGGACTCTGGCTGCTCAGAAGAGTAAAGAAGTAATTGATTCAAAATGGTACGATTTGTTTGATGATTTTGCAGACGTATTCAATGTGGCTACTAAGAATGGTAAGGAACATATCTTCTCTGCTCAGTTTAAAGGCAACTATAATTTTGTGGGTAATAGTTTAGCTTCCAGAGCTGCAGCTACCGAGCCTCCGGGTGTAAATGGTGACTATGCTGATGCACTTCACGTGGCGGGTGGTTTATATGCCAGCTTCAGTAGTACCGATAAACGTAGGGCAGTGACTTTTGTAAGTTCAATGGTAAGCCCTACAGATGGAAAGACCTATAGCTTTACTCCACCTCATTTCCACAAATATTACGATCCGAGTGTTGTCGGAAATCAAGGTCAATCTTCTAAAAATCTACCAATTATTCGTTATGCCGAAGTATTGTTGATTTACGCCGAAGCTAAAAATGAAGCAAACAACGCTCCGACTGATTCAGCTTTTTGGGCGATAGATAAAGTGAGAGTACGTGCTGGTATTCCTAAACTAAAAGATACTTATCCCGGATTAAATATTAGTCAGTTCCGCGATTCAGTATTTCAGGAACGTCGCAAAGAGTTGGTGTTCGAATACCAGCGTTGGTTCGATTTGGCTCGCCGTGGAGCAACTTATTATGTAACTGTACTGAAAGCTGCCGGTAAAACAGCCGCTGCTCCTCGTCACATTCATTTTCCTATTCCACAACGTGAAATTGATTTGAATCCGAATTTAAAACAGAATCCTGACTGGGTAAATTATTAATTCTGCTGATTATGAAACTGAAAAATATAAGAAATTATTTTACTGTCGGTAAAACAGGATTGTTGACAACAGGATTGGTAGTAGCTGCTAATGCACAGGCAGCTACACCAAAGGAGTCAAAACCAAATATCATTATGATTATGGTGGACGATTTAGGATTTTCAGATGTTGGACCATACGGTGCATCTGAAATTCAGACTCCAAACATAGATAAACTGGCCAAAGAAGGAATCCGCTTCCGTCAGTTTTACAACAATTCCATCAGTGCACCCACTCGGTCATCGCTCATTACCGGTCAGTATCAGCACAAGGCCGGAGTAGGTTATTTTAATGTGAATCTGGGACTTCCGGCTTACCAGGGCTTTCTAAATAAAGAGTCGTTGACTTTTGGCGAAGTGCTTCACGAGGCTGGTTACACTACGCTGCTTTCAGGAAAGTGGCATGTGGGCGACGATAAGGATCAGTGGCCAAACCAACGTGGATTTGATAAGTTTTTCGGTTTTATAGGGGGTGCAAGTAATTATTATAATATTGGTGAAAAAGGTAGAAATGAAGTTGCACTTATCAAAAACAATAAACCGTATCAGCTTGATCAGGGTAAATATTTGACTCAGGAGATTGCCAATAATGCCATTGAATTCCTCGACGAACAAAACAAAGAGCAAAAACCATTTTTCCTTTACTTGGCTTTCAACGCTCCACATTGGCCATTGCAAGCTTTGCCTCAGGATATTGAAAAATACAAAGGCAAATATGCTATTGGCTGGGATTCATTGCGCCAGATACGGTTCGAGAATGCAAAAAAACTTGGTGTTGTAAGTCCGGATCAAAAACTCACCCGTCATGATGATGCTGTCAAATCCTGGAATAAGCTAACCTACGATGAACAACAACTTTGGCAACGTCGTCAGGAAGTATATGCAGCCATGATTGATCGTGTGGATCAGGAAATTGGTCGTGTGTTGGCGAAACTGAAAGAGTTGAAGAAAGATGATAATACGTTGATTGTTTTCATCTCAGATAATGGTGCACAGGGTGGAAATAGCACAAGCATTTATACGCAACGTAATACCGGTCCGGTTGGCTCAGCGGGTTCGTATGAAACGCAAAACAGCAACTGGTCGCAAACCGGAAATTCTCCGCTACGCAACTACAAAGCTACTCCGTACGAAGGTGGAATAAGTGCTCCGTTTATTGCCTGGTATCCGGGAAAAATCAAGGCTGGAACAATTACCGATGGTATTGGTCACCTGATTGATTTAGCCCCGACTTTTTATGAGTTGGCTGGTGCAAAATATCCAACGACTTACCACGGTGTAAAAACAAATTCACTGCCCGGAAAAAGCTTACTTCCTGTACTTACAGGTAAGAATGACATTGTACAACGTGGTGAACCATTGTTTTGGGAACGTGCTGGGAATAAGGCTGTTCGTGAAGGAAAATGGAAATATGTTTCAGCTTTCCCAGAAAATAAAGATGAGTTGTACGATATTGAAAGTGACCGTGCCGAAAACAATAATGTGGCTGATAAATATCCTGAAATTGTTGCGGGTTTGAAAGCTAAATATGCCGATTGGGCAAAGAAAAACGACGTAGTTGATTACAATAAACTTCGCCCTAAAGTAGTGAATCAGTTGAATAGTCAGTCTCAAAAAAGAGATATTTTCTAACATAAAAATTCATAGTAATGAAAAATATAATATTACCACTGGCTTTAGCTACATCGGCTACAGTATTTGCTGCCAAGCCCTCAAAACCAAACATTATACTTATTCTGGCTGACGATTTGGGCTATTCAGATTTGGGTTCTTATGGCTCTGAAATTCAAACTCCAAACCTGGATAAACTCGCTTCGGAAGGAATCCGCTTCAAAGAGTTTTATAACAATTCCATTAGTGCTCCAACGCGTGCATCATTGCTAACCGGTCAATATCAGCATAAAGCAGGAGTTGGTTATTTCTCCGATAATTTGGGCTTACCTGCTTATCAGGGATATCTCAATCAGGAGTCGTTGACCTTAGGCGAAGTGCTTCAAACAGCCGGTTATAAAACGCTCTCGTCGGGAAAATGGCATGTGTCTGGAGTTGTTGATGGAAAAGAAGTCAGCAATCCCTGGCAACGCGGTTTCGACCGTTCGTTGTATGCCAACAATGGAAGTTACTTCGATCAGGGCGATTATGTGCCTGAAAGAAAAGATAAAAAAGAGGATGATGTTATTGAACCATTTAAAAGTAGAAAAATTCCATACCGACTAGATGGTAAACCTTATCCACTTGAAGCAGGTTCGTATTATCAAACCGATGTAATCACCGATAAAGCAGTTGAATTTATTGGAGAAGAAAGCAAACAGGATAAACCATTCTTCCTGTATTTGGCTTACACTGCACCTCACTGGCCTTTGCATGCACGTCCCGAAGATATTGCCAAATATAAAGGTAAATATAATGTAGGTTGGGATGAGCTTCGCAAACAACGTTTTGAGCGTCAAAAACAATTGGGCATTATAGATGCCGATTTCAATATCTCTCAGAAGAATGAAGATATTTATAATTGGAGCAAACTGTCGTACGATCAAAAACAACTTTGGGCCAGTAAAATGGAAGTGTACGCAGCTATGGTCGATCGGCTGGATCAGGGAGTCGGAAGGGTGTTGGAACAACTCAGAAGACTCAAAATAGATGACAATACACTTATAGTATTTATTTCTGACAACGGTGCACCGGCCGAAGATTTAGTGAAATGGCACGATGGAGCAATACGCAATTCCGGCCCCGTTGGTACCATTGGTTCGTATGAATCGCAAAGCAAAAACTGGTCGTATGCATCGAACACACCATTCCGCGATTTTAAAGATTATGTGTACGAAGGCGGTATCAGTTCTCCCTTTATTGCCTGGTATCCTGGTAAAATTAAAGCGGGAACAATCACTAAAGGAACAGGGCATATTATCGATATTGCACCTACATTCTATGAATTGGCGGGTGCCAAATATCCTAAGAAGTACAAAGATATTACTCCAAACGAATTAGCGGGTAAAAGCTTATTGCCTGTACTTCAGGGAAAACAAACCGAAGTTCAACGAACAGAACCATTGTTCTGGGAACGTGCCGGAAACCGAGCTGTGCGTTTGGGTAAATGGAAATTGGAATCACATTATCCAAGTTATGCATGGGAACTGTATGATGTAGAAACTGACCGCGGTGAAACCAAAAACGTAGCGGCTCAAAATCACGATATTGTGAGTCAATTGTCAGTAAAGTATTTTGAATGGGCAAAAAAAACAGGTGTGGTTGATTTCAGTGAACTTGAAAGCAAGGAACCGGTGACGATGAAAAAATACCGTGAAAGTAAATTGCAGGAACCGGTTCGTGGTGGATTTTAAACAAATAATAAGTAGATGAATAATAAATACTTATTTCTGGTCTTTTCTGTGATTCTTTCATTGAACGGTTTTGCCAAGCAGCTTCCGATTATTAAGCCCAAAATTGCTGAAATTGAAAACAAAATTGTGTGGACACTTGTAAACGTAAAAGATAGTGTTTACTCCGAAAATGGACGCAATTCAGTGAAGCTTTATTCAGTTGGCAAAGAAGTTGGTAACGGAAGTAACCTTGGTTTGGCTTGGGTAAATGGGTTAGAATTTTCTACCGGAATCATTGAAGTGGAATTGAAAGGCAAAGATGTTCGTCAGCAAAGTTTTCTGGGCATTGCGTTCAATGGTCAGGATGCCAAACATTTTGAAGCTATTTATTTTCGCCCGTTCAATTTCAATGCTTCCGATTCCTTGTTTCGCAAACGTGCAGTTCAATACATTGCATGGCCCGACTATACTTGGGAAAGACTGCGTAAAGGAACGCCATGGACGTATGAAAAACCGGTATCGAATGTAGCTGATGCGAACGGTTGGTTCAAAGCTAAAATTCAAATAACAGAGAAACAGGTTTTTGTGTTTGTAAATGAGAGTGAGTTGCCGGCATTAACGATAACACGTATTACCCCAAATGGGAAAGGCAAAGTAGGACTTTGGGTGGATATAAAAGATGGTCATTTTGCAAATCTGAAAATAACACCCGATAAATAGAGATAAAATCTTTACGAGAGTTTAATTGGTATTACAAATTATGTAAACGCCTCAACGTCTGTTTACAAGCAGGTATTGAGGCGTTTATTATTCAATAATAAGAAAATGAAAAGAAAAATATTCAATAATAAAGTAAACAGGACTCTACTTGCAGCGGTGCTGGTTCAACTTGTTTCAGGGCTTTCTTTAATGGCTATACCGAAGATTTATCCTACAGGAGTCACAGTTTATAATCCATCAAAAGCGTACAATAGCTACGTTATCTTTTCGTCGCCAGACGCAAAAACTCACCTGATTGATATGAATGGTAATGAAGTTCACAGGTGGGAATATATTGGTTTCCCGAGTGAGTTGCTCGACCCCAAAGTAACCGGTGGCAAAAAAGGACATGTGCTTTTACAACTTGAAAATGGATCAGGCGGTTTCAGTGGTATTTTTAGTAATAAAGTAGTAGCTGAAGTGGATTGGGATGGAAATATTGTTTGGCAATGGGGAAAAGAAGCTCCGGGTGGAGAGGTTCGTCAAAATCATGACTGGAATAGGCTTGCAAATGGTAATACTTTACTTGTGGTAACAGTAGATCGTGTTGTTTCAGGTGTGAGTAGTAAGCCAATTGCTGATCAGACGATTTATGAAGTAACACCAGCTGGCAAAATAGTATGGAGCTGGAACGCCGGTGATCATATTGACGAATTTGGAATCACTCCCGAAGGACGTGAACTGTTACGGAAAGTGTATGCAAATGGGGGTAAAGGTCATGGGTTTCTTACTATCAATGATATGCAACCGATTGGACCAAATAAATGGTTTGATGGAGGAGATAATCGTTTTAACCCCGACAATATAGTGATTGATTCACGCGAGGCAAGTTTTATTGCAATTATTGATAAAAAAACGGGTGGTATTGTTTGGCGCATTGGAGCTGATTATGGTAGCGCAGCCGAAACTAATGGCGGCGGTGCAAATTTTACTACTACACCCTCATTGCGACCAACACTTCGAACCGATGTCCCACGTCCCGTAGACCAAACTAGTGGGCAGCACGATGCACATATTATTCCAAATGGTCTGCCCGGTGCAGGTAATTTACTTGTTTTTGATAATGAAGGTTCATCTGGATATCCTCCAACTCGTATTAGTACTCAACAAGGCTCACGAATACTTGAAATTGATCCTATAAAGAAAGAAATTGTATGGCAGTACACGGCTCAGGATTCAGAACAGCAAATTTGGGACTTTTTCAGTTCCTTTATTTCAAGTGCCCGACGTTTGCCCAATGGAAATACACTTATTGACGAGGGAATGAACGGTCGTATTTTTCAGGTGACTTCAACGGGTGAAATTGTTTGGGAGTATGTCAACCCTTATTTCGCGAAATACCAACAAAATGGTAAAAGTATCTTTACTAATTGGGTTTTCAGGGCACAGCCGGTAGCTTATAATTGGGTTCCGAATGGTACCCCACATTCTGAAATTGCAGTTGAAGAAATCGATATTACCAAATTCCGAATACCTACAAAGTCGAAATAATTCCGAAATATATCAAGTCAAATTTAAAAAATAAAAAATATGAAATTACATATTCGCTTACTAGCATTCGCGCTATCAGTCTTTTATTATTCTTTAGTTGGAGCTTCGCCAAGAATATTTCCCACAGGAGTCACTTTGTATAACCCTGCTAAAGCATATAACAGTTATATACTTTTTGCCGGACCAGATGATATAACTCATCTGATTGATATGAACGGGAATAACGTAAAACAATGGCCTTATTCCGGTCAGCCCAGTGAGATTCTTGACCCGAAAGTTACAGGGGGAAAATTGGGTCACATAGTTTTACAACTCGAAAATGGCAAAGGAGCTTTCAGTAATAAAGTTTTCGGAGAATTAGATTGGGATGGAAATGTAGTTTGGCAATGGGGTAAAAATGCTCCAGATGGTGAAGCTCAACAACATCATGACTGGTATCGATTAGAAAATGGGAACACCTTGATTTTGGCTCATATTAAAAGCACATTGTTTGGTTACAACAACATAACAGACGATGTGATATATGAGGTAACACCTGAAGGGTCTATAGTATGGAAGTGGGTATCAGTGGAACACCTCAACGAATTTGGATTATCGCCTGAAGGAATTACTTATCTTAAAAAACGTGTAGAGCAATCTAAAATAAATGAAAGACCTTTGGATTATCTGCATATAAACGATATGCATTTAGTAGGTGAAAATAAATGGTTTAAAGCCGGCGATACGCGCTTTAATCCCGAGAATATTGTTTTCGACTCCAGAAATGCAAACTTCATTGCCATTATCGAAAAGAAAACGGGCAAAATAGTTTGGCGTATAGGCCCAAATTTCCCTGACACAAAAATCATTACTCAAAAAATCGATAAAAATGCGCCACGCAAAGTAGATCAAATTTCGGGACAGCACGATGCACATATCATTGCAGAAGGTTTACCCGGGGCAGGTAATCTAATTGTATTTGATAATCAGGGGAGTGCAGGTTATCCACCAGTAGAAATTCGTGCAACCTCCAGAGTGTTGGAAATAAATCCAACCACGCAAGAAGTTATTTGGGAATATAAAGGCAGTTTGTCAGGAAACTCTGATCGTTCCTTTTTCAGTTCTTATATTAGTAGTGCCCGCCGTTTACCAAATGGAAACACCTTGATTAACGAAGGCATGAATGGTCGATTCTTTCAGGTTACTCCTTCGGGCGAGATTGTTTGGGAATATGTAAATCCATATCTGGGTAAGACTAAAGCGGGTGAACAAAAGACTTTTAATAATACTGTTTATAGAGCGCAACCAGTTCCTTACGAATGGGTTCCACAAGATACTCCACATTCCGAAATTGCAGTTGAAGAAATCGATGTTACAAAATTTAAAGTTCCTGTTAAATAACTCAATAGAAAACATAAAATACTTCCATTATATGACAAAAGCAGACCTCGTAACAAAAATTTCGAAAACTACTCTAGTAGAAGAATTGATAGTTTCACCCATAATTGAATCATTTATGGCAACTGTAAAAGACTCGTTGGCTCAAAAAGAAAACGTTTATTTGAGGGAGTTTGGAAGCTTTGTGGTAAAACAAAGAAAGCAAAAGACAGGAAGAAATATCTCACAGCAGAAAAATATCATTATCCCGGCTCAAGATGTTCCGGTATTCAAACCCTCAGACTCTTTTAAGCAGCGAGTTAGAACAGTGACAAAATAAGATTCTGCGTTTGTTTGCTTATAAACAGAAATACAGCCGGTCAAAGAAATCTGATCGGCTGTGTTTTTATAGTTAGGACAGATTTTAAACAATTCGGATATTCTAAATTTTGAAATCCATATAAACTTTTTAATATTATCTGTCTTGTTGAATTATTTCTCGAATTTGAATTGCGGAAAGACAATTGATATGTAATTGTAAACTTGCTTTTGAATAAACGAGTGAGAAAGCAAATAAATTGTTGTCGCTTATTTTAGAACTTATGGTATTTCTCTTTTAATGCGAAATTTTGAAACCTATGGATAGAATGCATAACAGTATTACTAAAACATAGAATCAAATTCAGCAATAAATGTCTGGTTTATTTTGTATAAAATACCTAAAAAAGGGTATAAAAATGACTAAGAAACGGTATTGTAAAAAATGTTTAAAGAGCCTAATTTTGCATAATCAAAAAAGATAATATAACGTGTAAAAAAATAGACGTTATTAAGTAGAGAAAAAATACATGAGAAAGTGATTATAACATTTCTCAAAAATAGTTTATCTGATTTACAATTAAGCAGATCAGAATTTTGGATTTGTCAAGGAATAGCTTACAATAAAACGGATTCACTTTTTTCTGGAATTCTTCCTTTATCTCTTTTTGTTCACGAATACAAATCAGTGGTTAGCATATCAGGCAAATTTTATTGTAGCAACCTTCGCGATTTAAATCTTTACTGACTAAATCGATTTATACAATACTATTCATTGTTTATTAATAGGCGTTGAGTATTACTTAAGATTCATTCCTATTTTTTTAATATTACAAAATTGCTATAAAAGAACTTTATATAATGAAAATTTAAATTCAATAATTATAAACAAAAGCGAGCGTTCCCTTCTCTGTCGCCAAACTGATAAAGGAAACACCCGCTACAATTCAAAAATTGTATGACAAAACTACTATTATTTTTTGGAAACTACAAAAAGTTTCCTGCACTTTATGTGCGAAAAACAGGATTAATACTCCTGTTTGCAACTATCTCAACACTTTCTGCTTTTTCTCAGCAGATTGAAATCAAGGGAAAAGTACTTGAAGAGAACTCGAAAAGCGCCATTACTGGGGCAACCATACGTGTAAAAGGTCAAAATGATGGAACAGTATCCGATATACAAGGAAACTTTCGATTGAAAATCAAAACACTTCCCACTACCCTTGTTGTTAGCAGTGTAGGTTTCAAAAATCAAGAAATTGATGTTTACGAAGCTAACGAACCTGTTAGTGTGTTTCTCACCGATAATCAGAATCGACTCAATTCTGTTGTTGTTTTAGGTTATCAACAAACCAAACAGAATGCACTTACAGCTGTTGCAACCACAGTTAAGCTCGATCAAGTTGCTAATATTCCTTCTCCTAGTATTGTTGAAAAATTACAGGGAGCAGTACCTGGTTTAATTATAGCCAAGAACTCAGGAGATCCGGGAGTAAGCTCATTTGTTCGATTACGTGGTTCTACTTCAATTGGTGGCTCAAGTCCTTTGTACATTATTGATGGAGTAGCTACAACAGGTAGTACACAACAGATTAGTCAAGCACAAAGTGCCGATCCATTGGCTGAATTCAATCCTGATGATATTGAGTCTGTTACGGTTCTAAAAGATGCGAGTGCAACTGCTCCATATGGTGCACGTGCTGCAAATGGCGTTATTTTGATAACTACAAAACGAGGAGCAAGAAATACTAAAACCCGTGTGAATTTCAAAAGTGAATACGGTGTATCTCAACATGCAAAATTGTGGCAATTAACTACAGGTCCTGAACATGCACAAATTGTTAACGAATGCTACAAAAACGATGGGTTATGGTCAACAAGACCCTTTAGGGCTGTTAGTGATGGTGGTATCGGATTGCCGGAAGAACAAAATACATACGATCGTATCTCATTAGTATTTCGTACAGGTATTCAAAACACCAATAATATCTCTGTTTCAGGTGGAGATGCAAAAACAAACTTCTTTTTAAGTGGTGATTATACAACTGAACAATCAACTTTAAAACTGGAAGATTTTGCAAGATACGGATTTAGAATTAATATTGATCATTCCATAACAAACAATTTGAAAATTGGAACAAGCAATGTTATTTCTTTTAATCATCGTACTAACGTTAAGGTTGGTGATGGCCCTTCCGGCTTTTTTCAAGCTTCATTACATACACCCACTTACCTACCTCTTTATAAAGCAGACGGAACTTTTAACGCTGCAGGTGCATTCAATAATCCTGAAGCTATTCTTGAAAACTGGAACGGTGGATCTGATGGATTCAGGGTTACAAATAACTTTTATGCAAAATATGATATAATAAAAGACCTGTATTTTAAATCGTCTTGGAGCAATGACAGAAGTATAGGTCACGACACCTATTATTACAGTCCTTTGTTGAGTCAGGGATATCCAAACGGTGCTGCAGAAGACGCAGTTGGATTTTCTAATCGTTTCTCTACAGAACAGACATTAAACTTTCTGAAGGATTTTTCAAAACATACAATTGCAGCTTATTTAGGCTGGGGTTATTTGACAAGTACAAACGAAAATGTTAGTGTGTCGGGAACAGGTTTTGCCAGTGATGCATTTAAAAGAGTAGCTTCAACTTCTGTACAAACAGGTTCTGCAAGTGGTTCAGGCACCGGTTTGCTCTCCTACTTTGGTGGATTAAACTACTCGTATGACAATCGCTATAGTTTAGATGCAACTGTTCGTAGAGATGCCTCATCACAATTAGGTTCCGATAACCGTGCAGGTTATTTCCCTTCAATCGGTTTAGGTTGGAATCCTATCAATGAATCATTTTTCCCAAAAACTGACATTATCAGTGACCTAAGAATTAAAGGTAGTTATGGGCTTACCGGAAACATATCTGGAGGTAACGGATATCTTGGATTATGGAGCGGAGGAGCTGTCTATGACGGAAATCCAGGATTAACACCATCTCAGCTGGGGAATCCAGCACTTAAATGGGAAACTACAAAGCAATGGAGTGTTGGATTGAACACAGCATTGTTCAAAAATAGGTTAGAACTTGAATTTAATTTATACGATAAATACACTTCTGATTTAGTACTAGCTGAGGCTTTACCCGGAAAAACCGGTTTTAGTTCAGTTTTAAAAAACTCAGGCGAAATTAGTAATAAAGGATATGAATTCACTTTGAACTCTTTGAATATATCAAATAAAGACTTTTCATGGAGAACAACACTCACTGCCTCACAAAATATAAATAAAATTGAAAAACTGAATGTAGAGCAACAAAATGCAAGTTACGGATCTATTGCACGTCAAGGTTATTCTTTGCACTCATTTTATCTGTATGATTATAAAGGTGTAGATCCTAAAACAGGAGATGCAGTATATGATGATGTGACAGGTGATGGAAAAATAACAGAAGCAGACAAGAAAGTTTTCGGAAATGCATGGCCTTTAGTTGAAGGTATATTTAAAAATACAGTGACTTATAAAGGATTATCACTCGACTTTAGTTTCTATTATAAATATAAATATCAGGTTTATAATTATACTAGATCATTTCTGGAATCAGGTGGAACGCGTACTACAACCAGATCGATTTTGGAAAGTTCTATGAATTATTGGAAAGCAGAAAATAAAGATTCATATACTGTAAATGCAGATGGATATATTACAGACGTTTTACCACGACCAAAAACACTAAAAAATGCAGATGGTTCTACCAATTATGAACAACGTTCTACTCGTTTCTTAGAAGATGGTTCATTTATCAGATTGCAGAACCTTACATTAGCCTATGCTTTGCCAAAATCTTTGACTTCAAGTTTAAAAATACAAAAAGCAAGTGTGCATGTTACAGGTTCAAACCTTCTACTACTTACAAAATATTCAGGACCTGATCCTGAAGTAAATTCAGGTAGTGGAATTGTACAAGGATTAGACTTTGGAACTACCCCTCAACCACAAACAATCTTATTTGGTTTAGATGTAACTTTCTAAGCTAATAGTTCAGTTTATTTATAATTATAAAAATATAGAAAAATGAAAATAAAATTATCTTATAGAATAATTATTCTATTATTTGTTGGTATATTCTCTACAGCTTGCGAAGATCAATTACTCGACTTTCCGCCTCAGACACAAATAGAAGATGGTGCAATTATCATAAGTCAGTCATCTGCTGATAAAGCTTTAATTGGTGTATATTCCTCATTAAAAGGTATTGCAGGAACTGCAATATTGACGTATGAAACAGCAGCAGACAATGTGGTATTAGCAAGTTTAAGAACAGTAGTAGTACCAGTGTTAAAAGCCGATGGCGGAGTAACCGGTGGTGCTGACAGAACCAATGGTGGTGGTTACGGTAGTTATTATACCTTGATTAACCGTGCAAATCATGTAATTACCGATGTTGAAAATCTAAGTGATGCATTGTTTACAACTAATAATAAGAATAGAATTCTTGCAGAAGCATATACTTTACGGGCATTTGCATATTTCGACCTAGCCCGTACGTATGGAAATATTCCAATTATTCTTACACCGTCAACAGCAACGAACCAAATTGGAATAAAGAAAAGTCAAAAAGTAGATGTACTTAAACAAGTTGAAAGCGATTTGGATAAAGCTGAAGCAAAATTGACCGGCACAAACTGGGGCACTAACAAAGGTAGGGTATCAATTTGGGCAGTATATGCATTTAAAGCCAGACTTTATCTGTACCAGGAACGTTGGACTGATGCAGAGACATACTCTTCAAAACTTATTAATAATACAGATTTAAAATTGACAACTCTTGTGGCCGGTAGTAACTGGTACGAAACAAGATTTTCTACCGAAGGTATTTTTGAAGCTGCAAGTAGTACTACTGAAGGAAATCCTATAAGGTCCAACTTTGCTACTGCTGCAGAAGGAGGTTTAGGTGATTTTATCGTAAGTCCGGATTTTGCAATATTATTGAATGATCCACTTAAAGGTGGAAAAAGATCTATTTATCAGAAATATGACACTTCATTAGCTGGTTGGCTTGTAAGAATCTATAATAAATCAGACAAATCATCGTCTGTTTTCTTATTCAGATTAGCCGAGCAATATCTGATACGTGCCGAAGCTCGTCTTAATAAATTAACTCCTGATATTAACGGAGCAATCAGTGATATTAATGTTATAAAAACGAGAGCAGCGGTACCAACGATTACAACACCCACTACATTATCTGCCGCCGATTTATTGTTGGTTGTAGAGAATGAAAATAGATATGAATTTGCATTTGAAGGTCATCGTTATGGTGATATCATTCGTACCAAAAGAGCAGGAGTAGTATTTGGGGCTTATGAGCCTAAATATACAGATCCAAGATATTGGGTAGTTCCTATTCCTACAAGTGAGCTAAAGAATGATCCGGACTTAGAGCAAAATGGTGACGGAGTTTACTAAATAAAATTTCAATGAGAGCAGATTATACAAAATCTGCTCTCAAGAAACACAACATGAAAAAATATATATTATTTATATCAATCAGCCTATTGACTATCAATGTCAATGCACAGAAGAAACAGATCAAGGTGGCGAAAGAACACGTTGCCATTGATTACTTGAACAATTCGTTTGGCACCTATGATAAATTGCAAAAGCAAATATGGAGTACTCCAGAACTTGGATTTCTGGAAGAAAAGAGTAGCGCTGCTTTGCAAAAGCATTTATCAGAAAATGGCTTTACGATACAAAATGGAGTTGCAGGTATTCCTACTGCATTTGTAGCAACCTATGGTAGCGGATTACCGGTTATAGGTATTTTGGCCGAATTTGATGCATTAAGCGGACTTTCGCAAGATACTGTTCCATACGAAAAAGTGCTTGTTGCAAAAGGTAATGGTCAGGGTTGTGGTCATCATTTATTGGGAACAGCTTCCATTGCAGGGGCTGTTGCAATTAAGAAATGGTTGGAAACTACCGGAGGCAAAGGAACTCTGAAAGTATTTGGAACACCGGCCGAAGAAGGTGGTGGTGGAAAAGTATTCTTTACACAGGATGGCTATTTCAAAGGTGTAGATGCCGTACTTAACTGGCATCCGGCATCTGAGAATGCTGTTAATGGTTCTACCAGTCTGGCACGAATAAGCATCATTTACAAATTCCATGGGAAAGCAGCTCATGCTGCGGGCAATCCTGAAAAAGGACGTTCGGCCTTGGATGGAGTTGAAGCTTTTGATAATATGGTCAATCAGCTTCGTGAGCATATTGTATCTGACGCCCGGATTCATTACGTAATTACCGATGGAGGTGGACTTTCACCCAATGTGGTTCCTGCACATGCTGAAGTTTCATATTATGTCAGAGCAAAAAATACTACTGAGCTTTTTGAAATCTTAGAGCGAGTAGATAATGCCGCCGATGGCGCTGCACTTGGAACCGGAACTACAGTTACAAAAAAACGTCTGGCAGGTGCCATTTATCCGGTATTACCTAATAAAACATTTAGTCAATTGATTGAAAAAAACTTCCAAAAAGTAGGCGGTGTTCAATGGACTGAAAAAGAACAGGCTTTTGCTGCTGAAATAGCCAAATCAACAAATACCCCGGCTAAAGAGTTGGAAAAGGTAAAAACCGTAACTCCATTTAAAGAAAATGACTTTGGAAAATTAAAATCAGGTTCAAGTGATGTAGGGGATGTAAGTTGGAATGTTCCTGTAGGATCATTTGTTGCAGCCACCTTTGTTCCGGGATCACCTGGCCACTCGTGGCAGAATGTTGCTGCCGGTGGAACAGCAATTGGCACAAAGGGAGCTATTGTAGCTGCTAAAGTATTTGCACTTACGGCTATTGATTTATTTTCTAATCCTGCTTTGCTTATTCCTATAAAAGAGGAATTTCAAAAAGCCCGTGGTGAAGGATTTAAATATACTCCAATTGTTCCGGGCAAACCAGAATTAGATTATCGTTTAGAAAATTAATTATTTAAAATATTGAAAATGAAGAAAAAAATTGTATCACTCGTTTTGGCAATCATTGCAATAAATGCATTTGCTATTTCCCCAATTAAAATAAACAAATCAACAACCAAACATGGCCCTGAAAAAGGATCATTGATTATTATTGGTGGAGGATTAATTCCGGAAGATGTCTGGGCAAAATTCACAGAGCTTGCCGGTGGTGTCGATAAAGCTAATATTGTAGTCGTAACTACTGCGGCTGGAGATTCTGCAGGTGTAGAAACCGCTACGGTTAATTTAGTAAAAAAAGAAACCAAAATCAAAAAAGTAACACTACTTCATACTAGCGATTTAAAGGAGGCAAACAGCGAAAAGTTTATTGCTTCATTGAAAAATGCAACAGGCGTTTTCTTTGAAGGTGGTCGCCAATGGCGTCTTGCCGATTCATACCTGAATACGCTTACTCATCAAGCATTTTGGGACGTATTGAATCGTGGTGGTGTTATTGCCGGAACATCGGCAGGTGCCAGCATTCAAGGTTCATTTTTATGGAGAGGTGATACTTCGGGTGCTCAAGTTACAGTTGGTGATCATACTCAAGGTTTAGGTTTTTTGAAAAACTCAGTTATCGATCAGCATATTTTACGTCGTAACCGTCAGTTCGATTTGATCAACGTAATCAAAGAAAGTCCGAAACTCATTGGCATCGGATTGGACGAGTCAACAGCTATCGTTGTACAACGTGATTCTTTCGAAGTTGTAGGTAAATCATATATTGCAGTGTATGATTATAAAACAATTGTAGGTAGTGGCGAGAAACATATAAATGGAAACAATGAAAATTTCACTGCATCATCCGGGCCATTCTTTTTCTTAAGTAAGGGTCAGAAATATGATTTAAGCAATAGAGAGGTGATCAAAGAGCCAAGAAAACCGAGAGAACCGAGAGAAAAAGAGACAAAAGCAACTACAGAGAAATAATTTTTAGTGTCTTTAACTATTTATCTCCCTTAGTTTGCCTTGAATGCAATAAGTCATGAAGCAACGATTATGAATATGTGCCTTCGTGCCAGAGATAGATACCGAAATGAATTATCGAATTATAAATTAAAATAATTAAAAATGAAAAAAACCAATTTACTTTTCTTGTTTGCGCTGCTTTTAAGCGTAAACGTGGTCACCGCAGGTTCCATATCGGAACCAAAGTTTGGCCAGTACACAGTCGGAGACGACTATTTCCTAGCCAATTACACTCAACTCCTGGAGTATTGGGGCAAAGTGGAGAAAGAATCCGATCGCATCAAAATCATTGAAATCGGTAAAACATCCGAAGGCAGACCTCAGAAAATTGCTATTATCACATCGCCTGAAAACTTGCAAAAACTAAAACGTTATCAGGAAATTTCGGTGAAACTCGGCAAAGCCGAAGGTCTTTCTGATGAAGAAGCCCATGCTTTAGCTTTAGAAGGAAAGGCAGTAGTAGCTATCGATGGAGGGTTGCATGCTACTGAAAGCGTAAACTCACAAGGACTTTTCTCTTCAACTTACGACCTTTTGAGCAAAAATGATGAGGAAACAAAACGCATTCTGGACAATGTTATTTTGCTTTTAATTCCGTCAAATCCAGATGGTTTGGAGCTTGTAGCAAATTGGTACATGCGTGAAAGCGATCCAAAAAAACGCAATCAAAATATTCCAACTCTTTATCAAAAATATGTAGGACACGATAATAACCGTGATTCGTACATTGCCAATCAGACAGAAACTGAGAACCTTAATCGTTTATTTTTTATCGATTGGATTCCTCAAATCACCTACAATCAACATCAGAGCGGTCCTGCCGGATCAGTTCTGTTTATTTCCCCATTCCGTGATCCATTCAATTACAATCAAGACCCATTGGTTCCAATTGGAATTGAACTTGTATCTTCGGCAGTTCACAACAGGTTCTTAGCTGAAGGAAAAGGTGGAGCAGTTACCCGTGACGCAGCACCTTATTCCACTTGGTTTAACGGTGGTGTGCGTACAGCAGTTGGATTTCACAATCAAATAGGTTTGATGCACGAAATTATAGGAAGTCCAACTCCGATGAGCATTCCACTAGTTTCTTCAAAATTACTTCCTGACAGTAAAGATCCATTACCTATTGGACCACAACAAACATGGCATTTGCGTCAAAGTATCGATTATGTTATTTCGGCTGACCGTGCCATTTTGGATATTGCTGCAAAATTTCGTGAAGATTTTTTATACCGTATTTATGTTGCGGGTAAGAATTCTATTGAACGAGGAAGTAAAGACAACTGGACTGTGACCCCAAAAAGAATTGCAGCTCTGGAAGCAGAATCTGCAAAATACAAAGAAGAGCAGAAAAACAATCCAACTAATCAATCTACAGGAGAATTTAGAGGTGGAAGAGGTGGTCAGAGTATCCCAAGTGAGCTATGGACTAAATTAAACACGTCTGAAAGCCGTGATCCACGTGGCTATATTATTCCTTCCGATCAGGTTGACTTCCTGTCAGCAACCAGATTTGTAAATGCGCTTCTGAAAGGTGGTGTGGATGTACATCGTGCAACTAAAGATTTTCAGGTAGCAGGAAAAACCTATCCGGCAGGTTCATATGTGGTAAAAGCTGCTCAGGCATTCCGTCCACATTTGAGAGATTTGTTTGAACCACAAGACCACCCAAATGATTTAGAATATCCAGGTGGCCCTCCCAAAAAACCATACGATCTAGCTGGTTATACCTTAGCTTATCAATTTGATATAAAATTCGACCGTATTTTGGATGGTTTTGACGGACCATTTGAAAAAATAAAGGGTTTACTTAAAGCTCCTGTTGGAAAAATTAAAGGTGTATCAAGCCCAAAAGGTTATTTGCTCAGTCATCAAATTAACGATGCTTTTACCGGAACTACCAAATTACTTGCATCCGGAGAAGAAGTTTATTGGCTTACATCTCCATTAACCATTAAAGGTAAAACCTATCCGGTTGGTACAATATATATTCCAGCTAAACCAACAACAGCAGTAGCTTTACAAAAGTTAGCATCTGAAATTGGACTTAACTTTGACGCTATTTCTGCCAAACCACACGGTGAAGCATTGAAACTTCGTCCTGTTCGCGTAGCACTTTGGGATAAATACGGTGGCAATATGGATTCAGGTTGGATTCGTTGGCTGTTAGAAACTCAATTTCCATTACCATTTGAAGTTGTTTACCCTTCTAATCTTGACGCAGGTAACCTAAACGACAAATACGATGTCATAATTTTACCAGAAGGAGCTTTTCCACAAGCTAATGGAGGACGTGGTGGCGCATCTGATGGTGACGAAAGCGGACGAGGTAACAGATCAGACAATATTCCTGAAGAATTCAAAAACCGTGTAGGTAACATTACTCTTTC
>Ga0209123_1001927_pt1 | contig 18820 bp, 18 predicted proteins | sample BarGraIncu00431A_FD_184500 | JGI IMG/M metagenome (GOLD analysis project Ga0209123, IMG submission 184500) | Arctic peat soil microbial communities from Barrow, Alaska, USA - Barrow Graham LP Incubations 004-31A (SPAdes) (version 2) | ecosystem: Environmental > Terrestrial > Soil > Wetlands >... | reverse complement strand
TAGTCTGTAGTTTATATTCCCTTAAATTATAATTTAATCAGAATTATACTATTATGCTCAGTTTATCACAGTATTATTTTTCATTCAAGAATTTTATAATATAATGTTATCGTTTAAAATTTACGTATTTTTTAATATCACCCACTTGTAATCGTCTAAACATTATGATATTATGTAATTAAATAAGTAAAGGCGGAGAAAAGAGAGCCTTGATCTATAGGTGTGTTATGCCTATTAATCAAGGCTCTCTTTTTATTTGCATTTAGGAGGTTAAATGATGTTTGATGTAACTATTATTGGCGCAGGTGTTATAGGCTGCTCAATATCAAGAGAGTTATCTAAATATAATGTAAAAACTTGTGTGATTGAAAGATCTAGCGATGTTGCTTCTGGTACAACAAAAGCAAACAGCGCAATTGTACATGGTGGTTTTGATGCTAAGCCAAGTACTTTGAAAGGAAAATTAAACGCAAAAGGTAATGCAATGTTTACGGACCTTGCAAAGGAATTAGATTTCCCATTTAAAAGGAATGGTTCTTTGGTTCTTTGTTTCGATAAGAAGAATATGCCAGATCTTGAATTTTTACTAGAACAAGGTAAAATAAATGGAGTTCCTGATTTGGTTATTATTGATGGTGATCAAGTTAGAGAAATGGAACCAAATGTAACAAATCATTGTGTTGGTGCACTTTATGCCCCAACAGGAGGAATAGTTTGTCCATATGAAATGACTATTGCTCTAGCTGAAAATTCATATAATAACGGTGTAGAATTTAAGTTTGAAACTGAAGTTAAAAGTATTGGAAAAAACTCAAGTGGATATATTATAAAAACTAATAAAGGTGATATTGAAACAAAAATTGTAATTAACGCAGCCGGTTTATATTCAGGTGAAATGAATAATATGGTTAGCAAGAATAAGATCAATATAATACCAAGACGAGGAGAATACGTTCTATTTGATAGAGTTGCTGGAGCACTAATAAAAAATACTATTTTCCAACTCCCAACTAAACTTGGAAAAGGAGTTCTAGTTACACCAACCGTTGATGGTAATTTGTTAATTGGACCTAATGCTGTTGATTTAGAAGACAAAGCAGATTTGAATACAACTCGTGATGGGATTGATGATATTATTAAAAAGGCTCAATTAAGCATTGAAATGCCATTTCCTATGAATATGGTTATAACTTCTTTTGCAGGAAATAGAGCACATACTGAAACAGATGATTTTATAATTGAAGAAGCATCTGATGCTAAAGACTTTATTAATGTAGCATCAATAGCATCTCCAGGATTAAGCAGTGCTCCAAGTATTGCTGTAATGGTAGTTGATATGGTAACAAATAAATTAAATCCAGGAAAAAATTTAAAATTTAATCCAATAAGAAAAGGTATAAGAAAATTCAGAGAAATGTCTAATGAAGAACGAAAAGCAATCATTAAAGAAGTACCTGAATATGGAACAGTTATTTGTAGATGCGAAACTGTAACAGAAGGCGAAATTATAGACGCTATAAGAAGACCTCTAGGAGCAAGAACACTTGACGGAGTTAAGCTTCGTACAAGAGCAGGAATGGGTAGATGTCAGTCTGGATTCTGTTCAACAAAAGTTGTAGACATTTTAGCAAGAGAACTTAATATACCTCGCTCTGAAGTTACAAAATCCGGTGGAAAATCTATTTTAATAACCGGAACAAATAAACAATCTTTATAAAAGATAAATTTTAAGTATAGAGAGGAAGGAATAAATATGCAAGAATATGATTTAATCATAATTGGTGGAGGTCCAGCAGGACTTGCAGCTGCAGTTTCTGCAAAGGACCAAGGAATAGACAGTATTTTAATTTTAGAAAGAGATAATCAATTAGGTGGTATCCTAAATCAATGTATTCATAATGGCTTTGGTTTGCATACATTTAAGGAAGAACTTACTGGTCCTGAATATTCACAACGATTTATAGACAAAGTTACTGATCTTAAAATTGAGTATAAATTAAATACCATGGTATTAGATATAAATTCGAATAAACAAGTTACAGCTGTAAATACGGAAGATGGTATTTTAGAGCTTAAGGCGAAAGCCATTATACTAGCTATGGGATGTCGCGAAAGACCAAGAGGAGCTTTAAACATTCCAGGTTCAAGATGTGCAGGTATCTATACTGCCGGAACAGCTCAAAAATATGTTAATGTTGAAGGATTAATGCCAGGAAAAGAAGTAGTAATACTTGGCTCTGGAGATATCGGCCTTATAATGGCAAGACGAATGACTCTGGAAGGAGCAAATGTAAAGGCATGCGTAGAATTAATGCCTCACTCAAGTGGACTTAAAAGAAACATTGTACAGTGTTTAGATGATTTTAACATTCCTTTAAAATTAAGCACAACTATAATAAATATACATGGACATGATAGACTAGAGGGCGTTACTATTGCTCAGGTTGCTGCTAACAGAAAACCAATTAAAGGAACTGAAGAATATATTGCTTGTGATACATTGCTATTATCTGTTGGGTTACTTCCTGAGAATGAACTTTCTAGGAAAGCAAATGTTGTTCTTAATAAAGTTACAGGTGGCCCAATTGTAGATGAAAGTATGCAGACAAGTATTGCTGGGATATTTACCTGTGGTAATGTGCTTCATGTTCATGATTTAGTAGATAATGTAACCACTGAAAGTTACACTGCTGGTAAAAATGCTGCAGATTGTATAAAAGGAATTCACCAGGAGGGACAGAGTGTTGAGGTTTTCGCTACTGAGGGAGTTAGGTACACAGTACCAAGTACCATTAATCCTAAAAACATAGGTAATGGGATAGATGTTAGATTTAGAGTTGGCGAAGTACATAAATCTGCTTATATATCTGTTTACTTCGATGATGTTCGCGAGATGCATTTAAAGAAAAAGATACTTACACCAGGTGAAATGGAAAGTGTTAAATTAACTAAAGCAGTTTTTGATAAATATAGTGACTGCAAAAAAATTACTATTAAAGTTGAAAAGGAGTAATATATTATGAGTACAAGGGAATTGACGTGCATAGGCTGTCCTGTAGGTTGTGCTCTTACAGTAGAACTTAAGGGCAAAGAAGTTATAAGCGTATCAGGAAATAATTGTAAAATCGGTGAGAATTACGGTAAGAAAGAATGTACTAATCCTACAAGAGTTGTCACTTCATCTGTTTCAGTTTCTGGAGGGGAATCTGCGGTACTTCCTGTAAAAACTGAGAGTGATATCCCAAAGGAATTAATTTTTGATTGTGTAAAAGCATTAAAAGGTGTTATAGTAAAAGCACCTATTCATATAGGTGATGTAGTTCTCGAAAATGTACTTAATACAGGCGTAAATATTATAGCCACTAAGAATATTAACGTGGTATAATAATAGTACTAACTTACCAATATTTTAGTATTTCATTAAAAAATTCACGATATTAGTCAATATAATATCGTGGTTTTTATAAATTTCAAGTAAACGGTTACCAAATTAAATCAATGAGGGGTGTAAAATTTATGGCTCAGTATGTAATTGCACTAGACCAAGGAACAACAAGTTCAAGATGCATTTTGTTTAATAAGGAAGGAGCAATTGTAAGTGTAGCTCAAAAGGAATTCACACAAATATTTCCTAAAGCAGGTTGGGTTGAACATGATCCTATGGAAATTTGGGCTACTCAATTAGGTGTAACACAAGAAGCTATGGCCAAAATTGGTGTAACAGCAAAAGATATTTCAGCCATTGGTATAACTAATCAAAGAGAAACTACTGTAGTTTGGAATAAGAATACTGGTGTTCCTGTATACAATGCTATTGTTTGGCAATGCCGAAGAACAGCTGGAATATGTGATGAATTAAAAACTACAGGCTTTGATAAAGTGGTGCAAGCTAAAACTGGACTTATACTTGATGCTTATTTTTCTGGAACTAAAGTTAAATGGATATTAGATAATGTTGCTGGCGCAAGGGAAGAAGCAAACAAAGGTAATTTAATATTTGGTACTATCGACACTTGGTTAATTTGGAAATTAACAAATGGAAAAGTTCATGTAACTGATTATACTAATGCATCTAGAACAATGCTTTACAACATTCATGAATTGAAATGGGACGATGAGATACTTAAAACTTTAGATATCCCTAAATCAATGCTTGCAGAAGTTAAACCTTCAAGTTATTGTTATGGATATACTGATAGTTCAATATTTGGATCTCCAATAGCAATAGCTGGCGCAGCAGGAGATCAACAAGCTGCATTATTTGGACAAGCTTGTTATGAAGCTGGAACAGCTAAAAACACTTATGGTACAGGTTGTTTCCTATTAATGAATACTGGTGAAAAAGCAGTTGAATCACATAATGGCTTACTTACAACTATAGCGTATGGTATTGATGGTAAAATTAACTATGCTCTTGAAGGAAGTGTATTTGTAGCTGGAGCTGCTATTCAATGGTTAAGAGATGAATTAAGAATGATTAAGAGTTCACCTGAATCAGAAGAATATGCTACCGCAGTTGAAGATACAGACGGTGTATATATGGTACCTGCTTTTGTTGGACTTGGGGCACCCTATTGGGATCCGTATGCAAGAGGAACAATTGTTGGTTTAACTCGTGGAACTAAAAAGGAACACTTTATAAGAGCAGCACTTGAATCCCTAGCTTATCAGACAAATGATGTATTAAAAGCTATGCAAGAGGATTCAGGCATTACACTTACATCCCTAAAGGTCGATGGTGGTGCATGTGCTAATAACTTCTTAATGCAGTTCCAAGCAGATATATTGGATGTTCAAGTTGATAGACCAGAAGTTATTGAAACAACAGCATTAGGTGCTGCCTATTTAGCAGGACTTGCAGTTGGATATTGGAAGAGTCAAGAAGAAATTTCAAAGAATTGGGCATTATCAAGATCTTTCCGTTCAAAAATGGATGAAGAAAAAAGAGTTAAGCTTTTAAAAGGATGGCATAAAGCTGTTGGCAGATCTAGAGACTGGGAAGAATAAATAAAATGTATTTAACAGAAGTAGAATGCATAATGCATTTTACTTCTGAAATAAATTAAATATAGGGGGATAATATTATGTTACCATATTATGCAGAGTTTTTCGGAACAGCATTACTAATTCTTCTTGGTGATGGTGTAGTTGCAAATGTAGTTTTAAATGATACAAATGGACATGATGGTGGATGGATTGTTGTAACCTTTGGTTGGGCATTTGCAGTTGGTATTCCAGCTTACATCTTTGGAACAGCTAGTGGTGCATCATTTAATCCTGCACTTACTATAGCGCTAGCCTATGTTGGTAGTTTATCATGGTCAGTTGTACCTGGTTATATCTTAGCTGAGATGCTTGGAGGCATAGTAGGTGGAGTTCTAGTTTGGTTAATGTATTACCCTCATTGGGCAGCTACAGATAACAAAGTAGGAAAACTTGCTATATTTTGCACAGCACCTAGAATTAAATGTACACCAGCAAACTTTTTATCAGAATTTATAGGAACATTCGTATTAGTATTTGCATTACTAGGCGTTGCTCAAACAAAATCTTCTCCTGGATTTGGTCCACTTATTGCCGCATTTGTAATTTTAGTTATTGGTTTAAGTTTAGGTGGTCCAACTGGATATGCTATTAATCCCGCAAGAGATTTAGGACCAAGAATTGCTCATGCAATACTACCAATAGCTGGTAAAGGCGATTCTAATTGGGGATATGCATGGATACCAGTAATTGCACCAATTTGTGGCGGTTTTGTAGGTGCACTCGCAGCCGTTGCTATGTTTGGCTAAATTAAATTTCAAATTTGAAACAAGTAATAATAGTTTATTTAATATGAATCATAAATAAAATAAAAACATCCAATTATAATATTGGATGTTTTTATTTGCTTTATTTTAGTGAATACACTAAGATAAAACCTTAGTGTATACCTTCAATATCTTCTCTCTTTTGTTTTTTATTGCATATCTTTCCCCGTCTTTTTTCTAGTTCAGCTACAACAGCATCTATTTTTATACCCTTTGCCACCATAAGCACTAATGTGTGGTAAAATAAGTCTGATATTTCTCCAACAGTCTCATTATCGTCATCGTTTTTGCTGCTAATTATTACTTCTGCGCTTTCTTCTCCTACTTTCTTTAATATTTTATCTAGTCCTTCTTCAAACAAATAACTAGTGTATGACCCTTCTATAGGACTAGCTTTTCTTTCCTCGATTATCTTATAAAGTTCTTGTACTACGTTAGTATCACTCATTTTACATTTCTCCTTTTATATTTATTTTAAGACCTTAATTTCTATTATTACTTTTTTAACTATACCTTTAGCTTCCAAATTTCTCTATAAAAACAAGTTTTATTACCAGTATGACAAGCTGCTCCAACTTGCTCTGCTTTAATTAGAATTGTATCTCCATCGCAATCAAAGCTTATACTTTTTACATATTGAAAATGACCTGACGTTTCTCCCTTGTTCCACAACTTGTTTCTTGATCTACTAAAGAACCAAGTAGTTCCAGTTTCTATTGTTTTTTTTAAAGACTCCTCGTTCATATATGCAAGCATTAATACTTCTCCACTACACTGCTCCTGAATAATTGCAGGTATTAACCCATTATTAAATTGAATTTCTTTTATACTTTCCACATTGACCACCACATTTCTTTATTTTTAATTATATCATAAACATATAAACGTTAACTTATAATAGCTTACTTTATGTGCTTAAATTCTAATTTCTACCTCTTTAAGTTTAAGATACTCCTTTACTTCTCTAATGGATAGTTCTTTATAATGAAACAAAGAAGCCGCTAGTGCAGCATCTGCTCCACTTTTTTCAAAAACCTCATAAAAATCCTCTATTTTACCACATCCACCTGATGCAACTACTGGAATATTCACAACATCTGTTATTGCATTTATGAACTCTATATCATACCCTTGTTTTGTTCCATCTGCATCCATACTTGTTAATAGTATTTCACCAGCGCCTAGTTCTTCAACCTCTTTTGCCCATTTAACTGCATCAAGACCCGTATTTATTCTTCCACCATTTATAACTACATGCCACCCTACATTATTCTCATTTTTCTTTCCATCGATTGCAACCACAACACATTGGCTTCCATATTTTGCTGCTGCCTGCGTTATAAGTTTAGGATTACGAATTGCAGCAGAGTTTATAGATATTTTATCAGCTCCTGCTCTAAGTATTTCTTTAAAATCATCTATACTTTTAATTCCTCCACCTACAGTAAGTGGAATAAATACTTTCTCAGCAGTCCTTTTTATAACATCAACCATTGTTTTTCTTCCCTCATGAGTGGCTGTTATATCTAAAAACACGATTTCATCTGCGCCTTCGCTGTTGTAGAACTCAGCAATTTCAACAGGATCTCCTACGTCAGTTAAGTTAACAAAATTTATTCCTTTCATTACCCTTCCATTAGTTACATCAAGGCAAGGTATGATTCTTTTAGTAAGCATCTGCTAAGCCCTCCCCTCAAGTATTGCCTCTTCAAGCGATATATTGCCACTATAAAGTGCTTTTCCAATAATTGCTCCATATATATTCATTTTCTTAAGCTTTTTTATATCATCAATACATTTCATGCCACCTGATGCAATAATATCACAAGAGACCTCATCATTGATTTTTCCAGTTGCCTCAAAATTTGGTCCTGTCAAAGTTCCATCACGACTAATGTCAGTAAAGATTATAGTTTTTATACCTATATTCTCCATTTGTTTTGCAAAATCTATATATTCAACTTTACTGCTTTTTTGCCAACCTTCTACTGCTACAAATCCATCTCTTGCGTCTATTCCAATTGCAATTTTATCTCCAAACTTTTTAACTGCTTCTTTTACAAGTGACGGATTGTTTAAAGCTGCAGTACCAAGTATTACTCTACTTAGTCCTTTACTAATTAACATGTCTATAGTATCTATACTTCTAATTCCACCGCCAAGTTGAATAGGTATTTTTAAGTCATTAATAATTTTATTTATACTATTTAAATTCTCAATAGATCCTCTTAATGCTCCATCTAGATCTACCATATGTAAATATTCTGCTCCTTTATTCATAAAATTTAAAGCAGTTTGTAGTGGATCTTCCCCTACAACCTTCGCTGATATAAATTCGCCTTGAAAAAGTCTAACACATTTTCCACCCTTTAAATCTATTGCTGGGAATATTTTCATTACACTACCTCCGCGAAGTTTTTAAGTAATTTCATTCCAAAATCTCCACTTTTCTCTGGATGAAACTGCATACCAAATATATTGCCCTTACTTACAATTGCAGGTATCTTTTTTTCATACATACTATATGCATTTACTATACCTTCCTCACAATTTACGGCATAATAAGAATGCACAAAATATACATATTGATTTTCTTCTAAACCTTTAAGTAATGGAGATTTATTTTCAAAGGATAAACTATTCCATCCCATGTGTGGGATTTTTATAGAACCCTCTAGTTTTATGATGTTTCCTTTTAATAATCCTAGTCCCGTGCATTTTTCTACCTCACAACTCTCATCAAAGAAAAGTTGCATACCAAGACATATGCCAAGTATGGGTTTCCCTTCTTTAGCCGCCTGTTTAATTACCTTATCTATTCCTGAATCTTTCATATTCTTCATTGCATCTGGAAAAGCACCTACTCCTGGAACGATAATACTTCTACACTTTGATATTTCTTCAGCATTTGCAGATATTATGGACTTAATATTCAACGAATTAAGTGCATTTTGAACACTATTTAAATTTCCAACACCATAATCAACTATCGCTATCATAGCTTTCCTCCTTATAAAGATCCTTTTGTAGACATAACCCCTTTTATCCTTTTATCATATGTTAGTGCTTCACTTAACGCTTTTCCAAAAGCTTTGAATAAGCCTTCCACCATATGATGATTGTTTTTTCCGTAAATTATTCTAGCATGAAGTGTTATTCCACTATTCATAGCTAAAGCCCTAAAAAATTCTTCCACCATTTCTGTATCAAAATCTCCAATTTTATCTACTGTAAAATCTGCATCGAACACAAGGTAAGGTCTCCCACTTAAATCTAGAGACACTGTAGCCAATGTTTCATCCATAGGTACAAAACTAGTTCCATACCGTTTTATTCCCTCTTTGCCCTTTAGTGCCTCCTTAATTGCAAGTCCAAGCACTATTCCTACATCTTCAATAGTATGATGTGAATCTACAAATAAATCTCCTACAGCCTTAACATATAAATCTAAAAGTCCATGTTTTGCTAAAAGGTTTAACATATGATCAAAGAAACCTATACCTGTATCGCCTTCAAAATTTCCAGACCCATCTAAATTTATACGTACTTCAATATTAGTTTCATTACTTTTCCTTGATATTTTTGCTTCTCTTTGAATCATATACCTCGCTCCTTTTGAAATGTTAATTGAATTTATATAGTATCTATTTTTATATAATATTTTTTAATAGACAGTCATTCTCTTCTCTGCTTCCTATTGTTATTCTCAAAAAGTTTACTAGTTTCCCTGAAGTAAAGCAACGCACATTTATACTTTGTTTTAAAAGTTTTGCTTTAATTTGTAAAGCATTTGGGACCTCAACTAATATAAAATTTGCTTTAGCTTTATAAAGCTTTATTCCATCAATATTGCTCAATTTTTCCCACAAGTAACTTCTCTCTTCGATTATGTTTTTAACATTGTTATATATTATTTCTGGTTTCTTTAATATAACACAAGCTATACCTTGAGTTATAGAATTCACATTATAAGGTGGTTTTACTTTTTTTAGCTCGGACATTAGCACATTATTCGTAATCATAAATCCCAGTCTAATAGCTGCAAGACCAATTTTTGAACAAGTTCTAAGTACAATTAAATTCTCATAAGAATCTATTTTATCTAAAATACTCTCGCCATAAAATTCAAAATAGGCCTCATCAATTACTACAATACATTTGCACTCTTCTATTATTTTAATAATATCCTCTCTTTGAATAATGTTACCTGTAGGATTATTAGGATTAGATAAAAAAACTATTTTAACCTTTTCACTATTAGCCATAGAAATAAAACATTCTACATCTAATTCTAATTCTGATCCAAGTGGAAATTCAATTGGAATTCCTCCAGCAACCTTAGTATATAATCCATACATGGAGAAATCGGGGCTCTGCATTGCTACTTTATCCCCAGTATTTAAAAATGTATGAGTGATTATTTGAATGCACTCATCTGAACCATTTCCAGCCATTACATTTGTATTTAAAACATTAGCATATTTAGCATAAAGATCACAAACCTCAAGTGCCTCTGGATCTGGATACCTATTATAAATGGAATTCTCTATCACTTTGCCTATTTCTTTTCTAGTTTCAAAATCAAGGTTATTAAAACTTTCATTGGCATTTAACCTTACTTTATAGTCAGTCTTACCTGCACTATATGATTCAAAATCACTTAAATCTTCTCTAAAAAAATCTTGTACCATTATTTAAACCTCACTTTAATAGAATTTCCATGAGCTGTAAGCCCTTCAACATCTGATAATTTTATTACCTTGTCCTTAACATCGCTTAGTGCTTCCTTAGTATAATATATATAACTTGATTTTTTTATAAAATCATCTACAGATAATGGTGAAAAGAATCTTGCAGTTCCACTTGTAGGTAGAACATGATTAGGTCCTGCCATATAATCTCCGAGGGGCTCGGGAGCATACTCACCTAAAAATATGGAACCAGCATTTTTTATATCACCCAAATAATTAAATGGATCGCGAACCATTACTTCAAGATGCTCAGGTGCTATGACATTTGCAAGTTCTATAGCTTCCTCTATATTTTGAGCTATTAAGATAACTCCATATTTATCTAATGATTTTTTAATGATTTCACACCTACTCATATCTTGTATCTGTATTTCTAGCTCCTTAACTACCTTATTTGCAAGTTCTCTTGAAGTAGTTATAAGCATTGCTGATGCAAGAACATCATGTTCTGCTTGCGACATTAAATCCGCTGCAATGAAATGCTGATTTGCAAACTCATCTGCAATAATTAAGATTTCACTGGGACCTGCGATCATATCTATGGCAACAGATCCAAATACACTTTTTTTGGCCATAGCCACATAAATATTTCCTGGTCCTACTATCTTATCAACTTTAGATATTTTTTCTGTTCCATATGCAAGTCCTGCAATGGCTTGTGCACCACCCATTTTGTAAATCTTATCAACTCCAGCTATATCTGCTGCAACTAGAATATGAGGATTCACAGTTCCATCCTTAAGTGGTGGGGTTACCATAACTAAATTTTCAACACCTGCAACCTTTGCTGGAATTGCATTCATAATAACAGATGATGGGTAAGAGGCCGTGCCACCAGGCACATATATTCCAACACTTTCAAGGCCTCTTACAGTTTGACCTAAAATAGCGCCCTTTTCTTTTGTCATCATCCATGCATTTCTCTTTTGTTTTTCGTGGAATTCCTTAACATTTACTTTTGCAAGTGTTATAGCATCTAAAAAATCCTGGTCAACCATCTTATATGCGTTTTTAATTTCAGCATCTGTTACAACAAAATTATCCTGTGTAATGTATTTACTATCAAATTTTTGAGTGTATTCAATTATAGCATCATCACCTCTAGTTCTCACATCTGCTAAGATTTTATCCACTATAATATTTGCATCCTTTTGGACATCTTCCGTTCTCTTTTTTAAAAACTTCATATATTCTTTTCCATCTGTGCTATTTGCCTCTGTAATTTTTATCACTTTATCATCGCCTCATTTTTATCTACATATTTTTGAACCTTAACAATCAAATTACCTATCGCATCCTTTTTCATCTTCATGCTAGCTCTATTTACTATCATTCTTGCACTAATATCGCATATTTTTTCTATAATAATCAATCCGTTTTCCCTAAGTGTGTCCCCTGTTTCAACCAAGTCCACAATTGCATCTGATAGCTCTAGTATTGGTGCAAGTTCCACTGACCCATCTAATTTAATAATTTCAACATCTTCATTATTTTTTTTGAAATATTCTTTTGCAACTGTTGGGTATTTAGTAGCTATTTTTTTACGATTATATCCATCATAACTTTTAAAACTTGGTAATGCTGCAACTGCAAACATACATTTTCCAACCTTTAAATCTACTACTTCATAAAATTCTTTATTTTGCTCCATTAAAGTATCTTTACCAACAATTCCAATATCTGCTGCGCCATGTTCTACATAGGTTAAAACATCTGTAGACTTAACTAAAACAAATTCTATATTGTTTTTTAAATCCTTAAGAATTAATTTTCTTCCTTTATTCTTAAGATCTGTACAATCAATTCCTATATCTTCAAACATAGAAATAGCATACTTTTCTAATCTTCCTTTTGTTAATGCTATACGTATTGCTTTCATAGTTATTCCCCCAAAGTATTAGTATACATATCTAAACCATTAATAAATTTCTCCACACTTGTCTTAAAGCTTTTTTTACTTTTAGTTTCTATTAATTCAATTTTGTTTTCTTCTAATATACAAATCATTTTGTCTATTCCCTTTTTCTGCGCATAAATCAAAGTTTTTTCCTTTTCTTCAAATAAACTTAGTTCAGTGCTAAAATCTTTGGCTCTAATTTGCTCTGCGAACTTATATGCACATGCTGCTAAAGTATTTTCAAAATAAATCATGAATTTCTCATTAGCCTTCTCCTTATCATTACCTTGCTTTGAAAGGACAGACTGGATATTATCCACATCTATGGCGAATCCAACTGCTGGCATTGATGCACCAAATTTTGATATTAAGTTATCATATCTTCCTCCGCTAATAATTGTCGTTCCTACTTCACTACTATATCCTCTAAAAGTTATCCCTGTATAATAATCAATATGCTGTACCATTCCTAAATCAATGGAAATATATTCACCAAATCCTACACTTACTATACGCTCATAAATCTTCTCTATAGTATCGAGTGCTGCAAGTGCTCTTTTATTTTGAGTTAACCTTCTAGCAGCGCAAAGTACTTCAATCCCGCCAAATAACTCTGGCAATTTTTTCAAAGCTTCTACATTTTCTATACCAAATGTTGCTTCTTTATCATCTATAAATTCTCTTAATGCTCCAAAATTCTTATTTTCAACAAGACCCCTTAATCTTTCCATTTCCTCGTAATCAAGCTGTATATCTTCGATAAGGCCCTTGAAAAACTCGGCTTGACCAATTTCAAGTTCGAATTTTTTTACTCCTATAGCAAGTAAAGACGAAATAGCAGTTATAATTACTTCTGCATCTGCTTTTGGGCTTTCACTTCCAATTATTTCAACCCCAGATTGGGTCATTTCACTAACCTTTCCATTCCAGTCTTCATTTATTCTAAATATATTACCGCTATAACATATTCGAAGTGGGTATGCTGAATCACGAAGCTTTGTCGCAGCAATTCTCGCTATTGGCATAGTCATATCTGGCCTTAACACTAATATTCTTCCTGCATTATCAAAAAGTTTATACATTTTCTCCTGTTCAATTGATACGTCATCTCCCTGAAAAACATCATAAAATTCCAGTGTTGGAGATATTACTTCTAAATAACCAGTACTTATATACAAGTTCCTAAGTGTATCTATTATCTTAATTTTATTATTACAATCCTCAAAAAGTATATCTCTTGAACCTTCCGGTATATGTCTTTTCCAATTATTCATAATTCCACTCTCCTAGTTATACTTTATTACTTTATCACTTTAACACTTCATCTTGCTAAAATATTACCATCTTTCTATATGTAAGTCAACTCTTAATTTTTTAAAATTTCTATAAGTTCGAAAAATTACAACAATTGATGTTTAAAATCAATGTTTATTCTTTAACTTAAAGTCGTTTCTAGCCCAATTATATCATTTGATGCTCACCCCTTCTACACTTTTCATGAAAACCCTATACATTCTATTTAAAAGTTTTAATAAAATATAATTCAACTTATTGATATTTAAAAATTATTGTGCTATTATTCTTAAAGTCATAATTATTTAAGATAATGTTTAACTATAAATTTTGATAAAAAAAGTTTCAATTATTCTATATATAAATTAGCTAAAAAGGAGCTGTTACGGTGTGACAAAAGGTGTTTTCGTTCAATTATTAAATATTTGTAAGAGTTTTGATCAAGATGAAGCTATCATTAAAAACTTAGATCTTGATATTATACAAGGGGAATTCTTAACCCTACTTGGACCAAGTGGTTGTGGAAAAACAACTACATTAAGAATGATTGCAGGTTTTGAATTACCTACAAGTGGTGAAATCGTAATTGATGGTGAAAATATTACGCAAAAACCACCTTACCTTAGGTGTGTTAACACAGTATTTCAAAACTATGCATTATTTCCTCATATGAATATCTATGATAATATAGCTTTTGGTCTTAAAATGAAAAAAACACCAAAGAGTGAAATAAAAGATAAAGTGTTTGAGATGTTAAAAATGGTTCAACTTGAAGGTTTTGAGAATAGAATGCCATCTATGCTAAGTGGTGGTCAAATGCAACGTGTTGCTATAGCAAGAGCTATAATAAACAAACCCAAAGTTCTTCTTTTAGATGAACCCCTTGGTGCACTTGATTTAAAACTCCGCAAACAAATGCAATTAGAACTTAAGCATCTTCAAAAAATTCTTGGTATAACCTTTGTATTTGTTACCCATGATCAAGAAGAAGCACTGACCATGTCAGACCGAATCGTTGTTATGAACAGTGGTATTATTGAGCAAATTGGGACACCTGAAGAACTTTATGAACACCCTAAAACTAAGTTTGTAGCTAACTTCTTAGGTGAGACAAATATTCTAGAGGGTAAAATTATTAAATTAAAAGAGAATGAAGTTTTACTTAAGCTTTATGAGGAAGAAGATATAATTAGGATACCTAATCATAATTATAATTTAGGCGATAAATTTATAGTTTCTATTCGACCTGAGAGGATTAAAATAAAAGAAATTGTTGATAAAGGCGATGTTTGGCTAAGTTGTAGATTCAAGGAAAGAATTTATGTAGGTTCAATCATTAAAGTAATTATGATTCTTAAAGATAATAAAGAAATTATAGTTAATGAGCCAATAGGACAAAATTTTGTATTTTCAAATGAAAATAAAAACTATTTTGTAACCTGGAATTCTAATCATACTATAGTTATTAAGGAATAAAGGAAGTAGAGACATGAAAATTAAGAAATCAAAAAATTCTATAAAAAAATATTTATCATTACATCTAAAATATTTAGCTACAATCTCCCCCGCTCTCATATGGCTGATAATATTTTTCGTTATACCCCTTTTATTTATAGTTGTGGTAAGTTTTTCTACTAGAGGCGAAGTCGGAAACATCATTTATAAGTTTACTTTAGAAAACTATATAAAGCTTTTAGACCCCCTTTATATTAGTATTTTTCTAAAATCTATTTTAATAGCTATCTATACTACTTTGTTATGTTTGATACTTGGGTATCCATTTGCGTTTATAATAGCAAATGTTAATAAAAAATTTAAACCTCTATTACTTTTACTTATAATACTTCCATTTTGGACTAACTCCCTAGTTAGAACATATGCAATGATAGTATTACTTAAAACAGAAGGAATAATAAATACCCTACTATTACACTTTCATATAATAGATATACCTCTTAATTTAATGTATAACAATTTTGCAGTTATGATTGGTATGCTATACATGATGTTTCCATTTATGGTGCTTCCTCTATATACCTCCATAGAAAAACTTGACAAGAGAATATTAGATGCTGCATCTGACCTTGGAGCAAGTCCTTTTTATAAGTTTCTAAAAATCATTCTTCCACTTACAAAAGGTGGTATTGTATCAGGTTCTATTTTAGTTTTTATTCCTACCCTAGGACTTTTCTTTGTAACTGACTTAATGGGAGGTAGTAAGGTGATCCTTATGAGTAATCTAATTAAAAATCAGTTCCTTACTGCAAGAGATTGGCCCTTCGGCTCTGCTATATCAGTTATTTTAATAATTGTTATGTTATCTGCTATTTTATATAGTTCAAAGTTGACCGGTACTAAAGGCACTAAGGAGGTATTATAAGAATGAAAAGCAAAAAAATAAATTCTATAAAATTTTTATATTTGCTCCTAATATTTATGTTTTTATATATACCTATTATGGTACTTATTGCATTTTCATTTAACCAATCAAAATTGAATGTAGTTTGGACCGGTTTCACCTTTAAATGGTATGGCAGTCTACTCCATAATGCAGGCATCTTAGATGCTGTTAAGAACTCATTTATTGTAGCTATAATTAGTACAATAATTTCTGTAATTATAGGAACACTAGCTGCCATTGGAATGTATAGATACAAATTTCGCAGCAAAAAGTTAGTTGACTCAATATTATATGTCCCTTTAGTTATACCTGAAATAGTTATGGGTATCTCTCTACTTGCTTTTTTTTCCATAGCTAAGATTCCTTTAGGTAGAGTGTCTTTAATTATTGCCCATGTTACTTTCAGCATAGCTTATGTAGTTGCAGTGGTTAAAACTAGACTTGACGGCTTTGATAGATCCGTTGAAGAAGTTGCTATGGATCTAGGTGCTACGCCTATAAAAACTTTTTTTAATATAACTCTACCAATTATTATGCCAGGTGTTATTGCAGGAGCATTACTTGCCTTTACCTTATCTCTTGATGATGTAATAATTAGTTTCTTTGTGGCTGGACCTGGCAGTATGACTTTGCCGCTTAAAGTATTTTCTATGGTAAAGTTTGGAGTTACACCTGAAATTAACGCTCTTTCAACCCTGCTAATATTTTTAACTATTATAATAATTTGTTTTACACTTTTAATTCGAAATGTAAATGTAAATATGAAAAAAATTGCAGCTATAGTAACTTCAATTTTGATCGTATTTGGAAGTATTGGTGGAGGGATATTCACTTATGCTAAAAATAATGCGGAGCCTAAGGAAGTTTTAAATGTTTTTAATTGGTCTGAGTATTTGCCACAATCAGTAATTGATAAATTTGAGCAAACCTATAATATTAAAGTAAATTATAGTACTTTTTCATCAAATGAAGAAATGCTGGCAAAACTTATGGCAGGTGGTGGAAATTATGATCTAACTGTAGCTAGTGATTTTATGGTTGAAATATTAAGCAAACAAGGACTTATAACACCTATAGATAAAACTAGTTTAACAAATTTAAACAATATAGGACCTCAATATTTAAATCTACCCTTTGATCGTGGTAATAAATATAGTGTCCCTTATATGTGGCTTGCAGGGGTAATCTCCTATGACAGTTCAAAAATCCCTGAAGGCACGATAAAGGGATATAAGGACCTTTGGAAACCTGAGTTTAAAAATTCTTTAACTGTCCTTGATGATGAAAGAGTTATAATTGGGATGACCCTTAAGATGCTTGGATATCCACTAAATGAGACTAATCCAGTAGCTCTTCAAAAAGCAAAAGAAGCACTTATAAAGCTTCAGCCTAACATTAAATCTTATGATAGTGATAGTCCCAAAACAAGCCTTATAAATGGGGAGTCAAAAGCAATGTTCGCCTGGGGAGCAGAAGGGAATCTAGCTCATCGTGAAAATCCAAATATAAAATACGTAATCCCTAAGGAAGGACTATTTCTTCAGCAAGATAACTTTGTAATTCCAAAAGCTGCAAAAAATATTAAGGCAGCAGAACTTTTTATGAATTTTATAATGCAGCCTGAAATAAGTGCAGAGATTTCTCATAGCTTCCCATATGGAAATCCTAATATTGCGGCTTACAAATATATAGATAAAAAAATACTAGATGATAAAGCTGTTTATCCTCCAGAAGAATCTGTGAAAAAAGGCGAATACTTAAAGGATATAGGAAAATCAGTAACAGATTTAGATAAGATATGGACAGGTGTTAAATAAATAAAGTGGCTAGGATTTTATAAAATCCTGACCACTTTATTTTATTTAACTTTATCTAGGCGAAATTATAACATTCTATATTGTCTGCATATAATTTTTTTCAAGGGGATACACTATAACTATCATTATATTTAGTGAAAAATGTATCATAGAGGTGATATATATGAAAATTGAAAATATTGATTCTAAAATAGGTACCATTATAATTTCTTTAGGACAATCCGCGCCTATTAAAGTAAAGAAAATATCAATTGGTAAAAATCCTTCTATACAAGGAGCTATTATATATATTGATGGTCTAGTAGATAAAAATGTTATTAATAGAGATATTCTTAATCCTTTAATGCTTCAAATACCAAGTTCCATAACATTAGATAATAATACGTCCAGTTTTTTGTGTAGCAATTACATAACTGCAGAATGTTCTTTTATCAAAGATAATATTGAACAAGTTTCTAAAGAGATTAAAAATGGTAATACTTTACTTATAATTGAAAATACAGAAAATTACATTATAATTGATACAACTGGTGGTGCACTTAGGGCAGTATCCGACCCAATCAATGAAATTTCACTAAGGGGATCCAGGGATGGTTTTGTGGAAAGCTTAGAAGTTAATATAAGTATGCTTCGTAGGAAAATAAAAGATTCAAATCTTTCCATTGAAAAACTTGTTGTTGGAAGACGGACACAAACCGATTTAGCATTAGTTTATATTAAAGATTTAGTTAATACTGATGCTCTAGATGAGCTAAGAGAAAGAATAAATGCAATAGACATAGATTCTATAACTGGCACGGGTGCATTTCAAGAATTTATAGATGAAAATCCATACAGTATATTTCCTATGT
>Ga0209123_1001926_pt1 | contig 18833 bp, 12 predicted proteins | sample BarGraIncu00431A_FD_184500 | JGI IMG/M metagenome (GOLD analysis project Ga0209123, IMG submission 184500) | Arctic peat soil microbial communities from Barrow, Alaska, USA - Barrow Graham LP Incubations 004-31A (SPAdes) (version 2) | ecosystem: Environmental > Terrestrial > Soil > Wetlands >... | reverse complement strand
ACTCCCATTAAGTTAACGATCCTGTCTGGCCTAAACTCTCCCTCCCCCCTTGCGGGGGAGGGTCGGGGTGAGGGGGAAAGTGCCATATTTTGAGGAGTTGGCAACTTCCCCCTCCCCCCCTCCCCCTCCCGTCAAGGGAGGGGGAGCCTTAACTTTATGGCAGTGAGGGTCGGGGTGGGGATGGGGGTACTGTCCTCACCCTGAAGGGGGAGGGACGTTTTTGGTTACAAGGTTGGCAGGGCGCCCAGGCACTGGACTTTGCAGGGAGGGATGTTAAAATCCCATGTGACATTAGCCAGATATCGCGATCGGGACCGACCTGGGTTCTGGTACAGCAAAAGGCTGCCAGTCCTTCCTGCGTTCCTTACCGATTGCCAACGGGGTTACCATGAAAATTTCTGCGCTCATCGCCGCCATCGTAGGCGTCGCACTGCTGGTTTTGGGTTTCCTTTACCTGCGGGACACCACCGGCCCGGCCCTCACCCTGGCTCCCGCCACGGGGCCCATTTCAGGAAAACGGGAAATCGTCCTGACCCTGAAGGACCCCGGGGCCGGGCTTAAAAGCCTGACGGTCAGCGCCGTCCAGGGGGACCGGACCATCCCGCTACTCTCCAGACAGTATCCGGCCGGCAGCCACCAGGCCCGGGAAACCTTCAAACTGGCACAGTTCGGCCTCAAGGAGGGCCCGCTCCAGCTGAGAATCGCCGCCACGGACCGCGCCCTCTTCCACTTCGGCGCCGGCAACACGACGGCGCAAGCCCCGAGCTTCGACTACCAGAACAAGCCGCCCGCAGTCTCGATACTTAGCACGGCGCACAACATCTCCCGGGGCGGGGCCGGATTCGTGGTTTACACCGTCAACCGGGAGGTGGAACGCAGCGGGATCGTCTTCGGCGACCGCTTCTTCCCGGGCTACCGGCAGTCCGGCGACCTGTACGCCTGCCTGTTCGCCTTCCCGTACAACCAGACGCCGGAGAGCTACATCCCGAAGGTGCTGGTGGTCGACCGCGCCGGCAACGAGCGGTTGACCGGAATCTATTTCCACCTGCTCCCCAAGGTCTTTCCGAGCGACCGGATCACTTTGAACGACGCCTTCCTGGACAAGATCTCCGCGGAATTCAAGGACCGCTTCCCCCAGGCGAAGACCCCGCTGGAGGTTTTCCTGAAGGCGAACAGCGAGCTCAGAAGTCACGACCTGAAGACCCTGCAGGATTGCGGGCTCAAGACCTCGCCCGTGGCACTTTGGTCCGGCAGCTTCCTGCGGCTTCCCAACTCGGCGCCGCGCGGCAGCTTCGCCCAGCTGCGCAGCTACCTTTATCAGGGTAAGCAGGTCGACCAGCAGACCCACCTCGGCATCGACCTGGCCGCGCTCGCCCACACCCCGGTGCCGGCCGCCAACGCAGGCAAAGTCGCCTACGCCGATGACCTCGGCATCTACGGACAGTGCGTGGTCATCGACCACGGCCTGGGTTTGCAGTCCCTCTACGGACACCTGAGCCGGATCGACGTGAAGGCCGGCGACCCGATACAGAAGGGGCAGATCATCGGAACCACCGGGAATACCGGCCTGGCCGGCGGCGACCACCTGCACTTCGGGATGGTCATTTCCGGGGAGCAGGTGAACCCGATCGAGTGGTGGGATCCCTCCTGGATCAGGAACAACGTCACCGGCAAGCTCCTAGCCGCCAAGAAGTCGCTGCCCGCCCGCTAGCTCCCGGTGGCGTTTCCGCAGGCTCTCAATTGACATTTTTTACTCAACAGGTATAAGTCCACTAATCAATAAGCTGTAAACTACCTAAAACTTCAGGAGCACCTAGTGAGAACGAACACCACTGCAATACTTCTTTTCATCTGTCTCACCCTCAGCGCAGCCCCCGGATGGTGCAGGGAACCGGACCCGGGGTGGAAGGAAGTCGGAGTCCGGGGCGGGTTCGCCGCCACCTCGCGCAGCGAGGAATTCCACCAATACGAGGTATATACCAGCTACGGCCTCCCCTGGTCGCTACGTGCCGAATCGGGATGGGGAGTCGCCCTTCGGGCAAACGCCTCGGCCGGCGTGCTCCATACCTCGGACGAAAACGGTTTCATCGGGACCCTCGGCCCCGGGGTGATCTTCGACCAGGGAGACCGCGGGCTCGCCTTCGACCTGGGCGGAGACCTCTGCTTTGTCAACAAGTACAAATTTAAGAATGTGGATTTCAACGGCAACCCGCTCTTCGAGGGGCATCTCGGCGTGGCCTACCGCTTCTCGAGCGGCCCGGGGATTTCCTACCGTTTTCAGCACATGTCCAACGGAGGGCTGGGGCTCCACGGCCCCGGCAATACCGGGCTCGATCTGCACATGTTCGGGGTGAGCTGGAATTTTTAAGGAGGCGAGGTATGCATCAGCTCATTTTATTGCGGCACGGCGAAAGCGTCTGGAACCAGCAGAACCTCTTCACCGGCTGGACCGACGTGGATCTCTCCGAGCGCGGCCGCGAAGAGAGCCGGCAGGCCGGCAAGGGCCTCAAAGAAGCGGGGTGCCTCTTCGACGTCGCCTACACCTCGGTACTGAAGCGGGCGATCCGCACCCTCTGGATACTGCTCGACGAGATGGACCTGATGTGGCTGCCGGTCAAGAACGACTGGCGGCTGAACGAGCGGCATTACGGGGCGCTGCAGGGGTTGAACAAGGCCGAGACCGCCGAAAAGTACGGTGAGGAGCAGGTGAAGCTCTGGCGGCGCAGCTACCAGGTACGGCCACCCGCGCTGGAGGAGGGAGACCCGCGGCACCCGCGCTTTGATCCGCGCTACCGCGAGCTGGGGCGGGAACTGCTTCCCGCGGCGGAATGCCTGCAGGACACCGCCGAGCGGGTACTTCCCTTTTGGCAGGAGAACATCGTGCCGGCCCTGCGGGACGGTAAGCGCCCGTTGATCGTGGCGCACGGCAACAGCCTGCGCGGGCTGATCAAGTACCTGGACGGGATTTCCGACGCTGATATCGTGAACCTGGAAATTCCCACCGGAAGGCCGCTGGTGTACCAGTTGGACCAGGATTTGAGGCCGCTGCGCCATTATTACCTGGACGCCGACCAGCCGGTCAAAACCCCATAAGCATCACCATTTGATCTGAAAACCGGGCTCCGCCTTGGCCTGGTACATCTTCTCATCCGCCAATTTGACCAGTTCGTCCGGCTCGACCAAGGAGGTCGGGCCGGTCTGGGCAATGCCGAAGCTCAGCATTATCTCGGGGAATTTAGCCGAGAAAACCTCCATTATCTTCCTGCAGACCACCTCCGCCGCGTCGCAGTCACATTCAGGCAGGATGATGCAGAACTCGTCCCCGCCGTGACGGCAGGGAACATCGGTTTCCCTGACCTCCTGCAGCAGGATATCCCCCAAAAATTTAATGACGCTGTCGCCGAAGGGGTGCCCCTGCTGGTCATTTAACTGCTTGAAATTGTCCACGTCGGAATAGATCAAGGCAAGCGGCACCGAAAACCGCTTGGCATGGGCCAATTCCCTTCTCAGGGCAACCCGGAAAGCCCTCTGATTGAAGAGATTGGAGAGCGGGTCCCGGTCCGAGAGCTCCTTCAACTGGCGGGTGCGCTCCGCGACCTGGAACTCCAGGTTTTTGGCGTAGTTTTCCGAACGCTTCTTTGCCGTTTCGATTTCACTGATAAGGCTGCGGATATCGGTGTCGAAGACCAAAGTGACGTCGAAACATATCAGTTTGTCCAGAGCCTGGCAGGTTTTTACCAGCAAAGCGGGGTCGCGGATAGAGCGTCCCAGGGCTTTATTGATGATGTCCTTGAGCGTCTTCACGGCGGAAAGGTAGAGCTTCGGTTCGACACCGATACGCTTATGAACCAGCCCGATGCGCAGACGGTTATTGACGTACTCAATGTCAGTAAAACCGCTAAAGAGGTCGAGCACGTATTTGCGCTGTGCCGCATGGAGCCGCTGCAGAGTATCCAGGTCCCCTATCAGCAGGGCTATTTCCTCGATGGAAGTCGTTCCTCGAAAAACTCATTCACGATGATGTCGATATTTTCCTCGACAAATGGCCTGCAGCGAACCAGCAGGTCAATATCTTCCTCGCCAAGAGAAAGCAGCTCCTTGCGCCGCACGATCTCTTGTTCGGTAAGATGCAACTGCATCAACAAGGACTGAGTAACCCGTTTCATGGCGGTCTCGTTGGTAGATACGACTTGTTTTATGGTTCCGCTATCCTGCTCAAGCTCAATTATTCTACCAGAGCAAAGACAGGTTGTAAGACTGCGGCGTTAGGGAGGGAGAAAAGGTGGCGGGGAATAGCCTTTTTGGCAAGCGCTGCTGCCGGGTGCTGCCGGGTGCTGCCGGGTAGCTTTAAGGCTGCCACAAATACTGGTCCAACGGGATGCGATCCAGTGCATCGAAGCAGACACCCTCATTTTCCAGGCGCAGCCGCTGCTCCAGATCGGCCGAGCTGCCACCCGAGCGGCCACTGATCCTCCCCTGGGCGTTGACTACGCGATGCCAGGGTACCGGAAGCCGCCCCGAGAGGGCGCTCAGCGCGTACCCCACGAGCCTCGCCTGGCCCGGCATCCCGGCCAGGCGTGCAACCTGGCCGTAGGTCGCCACGCGCCCCTCGGGAATGCGCAGCACCACGGCGTAAATCGCTCGGTAGCGTTCCGAAATTGCCGTCATGGGAAAAGCCTCCTTCTGTTTCAGCGAGCCGCAAGCTCAATCGGGCACTGGAACCCTGTTCCGCTTAAACCCAGCTACGCTCATACTCGCAGCCCACGCCACTTCCAGATCCCTTTATCAACGGTTAACGTCTGTGACCAATCGGGGGCGCTTCGACTCCGCTCAGCGAACGCCTGCTCCCTGCGCGGAGTCGAAGGGGACATAGCCCGAAGTTAAGCGATAGCCCTAAGCATAAGCTAGACCGGCACTGGAACCGTCGCGTTTCGTTCCTCAACCGCGACCTACAGCATGTAATCGGTGCTGAGAAAGTGGGACTTTCTTTCCTTCACGATGCCGGTGATGATCTCCCGGTTCGCCTCGGTCTCCCGCGCCGCCACGACGATCCGGATGGAAAAGATGCGCAGGGCGTCGGCCACCGACTGGGTCCCCTCGGCCGAATTCTTGCGCCCGTTGAAGGGGAAGCTGTCGGGGCTTCGCTGACACTTGCTGTTGATGTTGATGCGGCAGACCTGATTTACCAGGGCGTCCACCAGCTGCGCCAGGGCGTCGCCGTCGCGCCCGAAAATGCTCGCCTGCTGACCGTAGTCGGAGGCAACCACGTAATCTATCGCCTCCTGGATGTCGTCGTACACGACCACCGGGACGAGCGGCCCGAACTGCTCCTCGCTGTACACCCGCATGGCGGGGCTCACCGGATACAGCAGCGCCGGATAGAAGAAGGAACCGCTCCTGGTCCCACCTCCCTGATTCACCACCCGCGCCCCGTGCGCCTCGGCGTCCCGCACCAGCCCCTCCAGGAACTCCGGCTTTTCCGGCTCGGGAAGTGCCGTTACGGCGACCCCTTCCAGCCAGGGCACCCCGCAATTGAGCGCTCCGATCCCGGCTGCCATCTGCTCCAGGAAGGGGGCGGCCATGGCGCGGTGCACGAAGATGATCTTTAGCGCGGTGCAGCGCTGGCCGTTGAAGGAAAGGCTCCCCTCCAGACATTCGGCTACCGCCAGTTCCAGATCGGCGTCAGGCAGGATGATCGCCGGGTTCTTGGCGTCCAACCCGAGCACGCAGCGCAGCCGGTGGGGACGGGGATGTATGGCGCGCAGGGCATCGGCCACCTTGTGGGTGCCGATGAAGCCGAGCACGTCCACCCGTCCCGAGGCGAGCAGCGGCGGCAGCACCTCCTCGCCGTCGCCGTAAACCGTGTTGACGACTCCCGGGGGAAAGCAGTCACGGAAAGCCTCCAGGAGCGGCGCGAAGAGGAGGATGCCGAAGCGCGGCGGCTTCAGCACGATGGTATTCCCCATGACCAGCGCCGGGATCAGGGTGGTAAAGGTCTCGTAGAGCGGGAAGTTATAGGGCCCCATGCAGAGCACGACTCCCAGCGGGGCCCGGCGGATCTGGCCGATGATCCCCTGGTTGATGACGAAGCGCGAGGAAATCCGGTCCAGTTCCTTGAGCGCCTCCAGGGTGTCGCGAATGTAGGCAAGCGCCCGCTCGAATTCGCGCTCCGCCTCCTGGAGCGATTTGCCGATCTCCCACATGAGGAGTTTGACGACTTCCGCGCGCTTTCCCTGCACGGCCAGGCTGAAGCGCCCCACGCAGCGGATGCGCTCCCCCACCGACATGGTGGGCCAGGTGCCGCGGCCGTTGTCATAGGCCCGGACCGCGACGTCCAGGGACTCGAGCGCCGCCGCAACCGAGAGTCGCGGCGCCTCACCGACCACCTTGCGGGCCGAGGTGGCACCCGTCTGCAACTGAACCGGCGACAGCACCTCCTGCAGCGGGCCGTCCCAGTGGCGCAGTTCCCCGTCGACCAGGTAGTAGTCCTGGCGGATCGGGGCCGCAATGCGGTAGATTTCGGGGATCTCCATTTCAGTCGGGGACAATGATGCGATAGTCTGTTTCACTGATTCTTTCCTTACGGGCTAAGCTTGGCGATGTAGGTCTCGGACCAAAGGACCAGGGTGATTTTACCCCGTTGCCCTCAAAGGCCGGGTCTGTTGCGGCGTTACCATCCAGAGATTAATGTGGTACCGGCGAGATAGTGCTATATGGCAAAAAGCCACCTCCGTCAACAATTTAATCCGCAGCACGAAAGAGTCCCCCAGGATCAGCGCACCCCAGGGCAAATAATAGCCAGGTCTCATGCTGTCTGACGCTTTCGGTATGAAGTTTTTCACAGAATCTGACGAATTACCTGCTATGCGGGTCAAGATAGGTGGACCCGGTTGCGAACCTTTAGGGCAATTTTATCCGCCTTACGCTGATTCCCATCTGCTCAGCGCAGGCAACGGCTGTGCGCTCTTTGAACAGCAAGAAAATGACTGCAGCAGTCCCCCCCTGGAACTCTCTCAAAAAACAGTCCGCAACTAACAGGTATCCTTTGAGACAGACCGCAGGGTTTAAACCAAGTCTAATGGTATACAGTGTGCTGCTTCAATTGCAGGGCGTAGATCCAATAATCTTCAAAGCCGAAGAGTCCCCGCGTTTACGGTGCCAACTTCACAGGAGAATCGAGCGTGAGTCCGTTAATGAAAGGCATATCCCGAGGAACGACAGTTAAACTGCTCCCTTTTGTTGCGTTGCTTTTCCTGCTGCTATCGGGAGTACCCGCCGCGGCCTCGGGGCTCAACTCCAGCTTTTTCAGCTCCGACACGACTGCCCGGGCGATACTGGATGGCACCCCCTACGACATCAATGACCCGGCCTGGCTGGTCAACGTGTCGGACCAAAACCGCAACACCTTCGCCTACAAACTCTTCGCCGCCCTTTTCATGCTCGGCTATCAGACCGAGATCGCCGTCAACGGCATTTCCGGCCAGATTCCGCAGCGGCTCGCGCTCTTCGCCTTCCAAAGCGCCAACGCCCTGCCGCAGTCGAGCCTGGTCTCCGGCGCCTGCCTGTCGCTTTTGGATCAGCAGCTGAGCGCCCGCGAGCAGGCACTCTCGGCAAACGCCCAGGGGTTCCGGCTCTACGACCACATGCAGCCACTGCACCCCAACGACATCTCAAAGGATACCCTGGCCGCAATCTACACCATCCCGATGAGGGCACTGCCGAAGTATCTGCAGATGTCCACCTACGAGGAGGTGCAGTGTATAAACGGACAGTGCAACGGCTTCATCCAGGACCCAAGCGGCAACGGCATGGGGTGGCCAATCGACCTGTCGGCGGACTTTCGTTTTGTGGGGGCGTACTTCGACCCGTTGCGGGTCAACACCAGGCTGCCGAGCGCTGCGGTCCATGTCGACACCGTGCTGCACGAATATGCCCATTATCTGGACGGTTTCTACCAGGTATCCAGCAACAATCCGCTCCTGACGAAATTCAAGATGGTCGACACGACCGGATTTTATGCCATCGGCTACGACCTGAATAGCGGCAGTAACGGCTGCTTCGTCACCAGGAGCTCCGACCCGAAGGACTGGGTCACAAAATATGCCGCCCAGATGCCGGGGTACGGCAACTGCGCCGCCGGAAGTGCTGTGCCGGACGAGGACTGGGCCGAATCCTTTTCCATGTATGTGGCCGACGGGAAGGACTTCCGGGCCGCCGCGGCGCAAAGCGCACTGGTCGCCAAGCGCTACGACTGGCTCAAGGAGAACGTGTTCCTCGGTCTGGAGTACGACACCGACCTGGTGCGCGACACCGAGAGCGGCTGCAACGATGTCTACCTGTACGGGGCGACCGGTGTGCCGGGATATGCCCATTGCAACAACAGCTACGTCTGGGACTTCACCCTGAAGCCCCTCGCCGCAAGCATGGTCACCGCCCCCTCGGCCCCGGCACCGGGCTCCTTCAACCCGCAGGGAGGCGCGGAGATCGCCACGGTTACCCTCTCCAACCCGGTCACCGTGGCCGGGATCAACTGGCCCAGCGCCATCTCGGTGACCGGCGGGGAATACTCCATCAACGGCGGGGCCTACCTTTCCGCTCCCGGCACGATCAATAACGGCGACAGCGTGACCCTGCGGCTGACCTCCTCCGCGAGCTACAGCACCCGCAGCGACGCCGTGCTGGTCGTGGGCGGCGTGGCCTCGGCCTTCAGCGTCACGACCCGCACCCCGGTTCAGCCGGCCATCTCGGGACTTCCCCCCGTAACGGCTCTGACCGGCTCCCCCTACCTCTTTATCCCGGCGGCAAGCGATGCCCTGAGCTTTTCCCTGAGCGGCGCGCTTCCCCCCGGGTTGCATTTCGATCCGGCCACCGGCACCCTGAGCGGCACCCCGAGCGTTGCGGGCAGCTTTGGCCCCTTCGTCATCTCCGCGGTTAATGGGAATCTCTCGACTGCGCTCCCCGGATTCGGCATCGCCGTCAGGGCACCGATCGGAAACTTCACCCTGACCGCCCCCCTGGCAAAGGGACGCCTTCAGCCTACAGCCACTGCTCTTTCTAGCGGCAAGGTGCTGGTAAGCGGCGGCTATGACGACCAATACGTGGCACTTGCCAGCGCCGAGCTGTACGACCCGGCAACGGGGGTTTGGAGTCCGGTAACACCCATGCTGCAGCCCCACGGCGACCAGAGCGCCACACTCCTTCCCGACGGCAGCGTGCTGGTCGCCGGTGGTTATGATGACAGCTTTAACGAGCTTTCCTCGGCAGAGTTGTACGACCCGGTTGCCGGCAGCTGGAGCGCGCTCCCCCCCATGAGTAGCCCCAGGGCAGGCCACACGGCCACGCTGCTCCCCAGTGGCAAGGTGTTACTGGCAGGCGGGTCCGCCGGAATGGACACCAGCTCCAGCGCCGAACTGTATGACCCGGGGAGTAAAACCTGGCAGCCAGCGGCGCCGACGGCGGTCGGGCACGCCTATCACAGCGCAACCCTGCTTAACAACGGCCGGGTGCTGGTGGCGGGAGGCTATGATCCCGACTGGAATATCACCTCCGGCGCTGAGCTTTACGACCCTGCTAGCGATTCCTGGAGCGCTGCTCCGGCGCTGCTGCACCCCCGCGCCAGCCACAGCTCCACGCTGCTTGGCGATGGCACGGTCCTCGTGGCAGGCGGCTATGCCCCCGGCAGCGGCAGCGGCATCCTGGCGAGTGCAGAGCGTTATGACCCCGCGGCAGGGGCCTGGAGCCCGGCCGGCTCCCTCGCCACCCAGCGCTACTGGCACACGGCGACCCTGCTCTTAAGCGGCATGGTGCTTGTGGCGGGCGGCCAAGGCGCGGACGGTTATCTCTCCAGCGCCGAGCTGTATGATCCCGCCGGCAACAGCTGGCTTGCGGCCGGTCCGATGGCAGCCCCCCAGGCCTACCAGAGCGCAAGCCTGCTCAGTGACGGCCGGGTGCTGCTGGCAGGCGGCAGCCCCGATGCGGGCTACCAGATGACCGTCTCCCAGCTCTTCACGGCGGGAGTAACCAAAGACTACACCCTGAGCTTCACCACGGCAGGGGGCGGAACCTTGCACGGGGTCCCGCTCCAGAAACTGGCGCAGGGCGCCAGCGCCACCTCGCTGAGCGCCCTGCCGGCGGGCGGCTATCAATTCGTCAATTGGAGCGGCACCGGCGGCTTCCAGGCAACCTCCGCCAATCCGCTGACCATCGCCAATGTCAGCGCAGACCTGACCATCACCGCCCACTTCGCCGCCTCGGTCAGCGGCAGCTGCGGGAGCAGCAACGGAGCGGCGCTTTCAGTCCTCCCCGGGGCCGGTCTCTGTTCCAGCGGCTCCGCTTCCGTCGTCGCCGGCAGCGGTCCCTGGAGCTGGAGCTGCCTTGGCAGCTATGGCGGAACGACAGCGAACTGCTCGGCGACCACCGCCACCCAGACCCTCAACCTGACAGTGTCGGGGACCGGATCGGGCACGATCGTAAGCTCCCCGGCCGGCATAGCCGCCAATGTCAGCAGTTCCGCCACCTTTGCCACCGGGACCACCCTCGCGCTGCACGCCTCGGCCGCGGAATTTTCCCTCTGCTCCGCCTGGCAGGGGGACTGCACGGTAAACGGGGCCGGTGACTGCGTGGTCACCATGAATACGACAGGTAACGTCGGGATCTTTTTTACCAGGGACCTGACCCATGTGACCCGGATCGGCGAGACCTCCTCCTATTATCCGACCCTTCAGGCGGCCTATGACAATGCTCCGGCGGGGGGCACCGTCAAAGCCTGGGGCGCGTCCTTTACTGAGAACCTGGCAGTTGACCAGGTCAAGGCGATTGTCTTTCTAGGGGGTTACAATAGCGGCTATACTGGCAATGCAAACTTTAGCGTGCTGAAAGGCACCCTTAAAATAAAAAAAGGGACTCTGGCAGTGGACCGGCTGGTCCTCAGACCGTAGGCTGGTCCACTTGGGGAGCTGAAGCTGGGCGAACACGAGGTTCGCCCCTACGCACATCACGGTGCCTGGTACGGCGAACCTCGTGTTCGCCCGTTTTTGTACCGATTATGCCCATCCCGCAGCTAGCACCGTGTCCCGGAAATCAGAAGCGCAAAAAGGGCCTGCAGCGGATCGCTGCAGGCCCTTTTTAGACTAAAACGCTATCAATGTCGCGAGTTTCGTTTACTTGACGGTGTACCAGAATTTGGCGCTGTGGACCTTGCCGTCTTTCAGCTGGAACTTGCACATGACGCCGTACTTCCCTTTTTTCGACAGGTCGAAGTCGGCGCCGAAGTGCCCCTGCATCCCCATCAGGTCCTTGGCCTGGACGCTCTTGTCGGGGTTTTGCACCTTGACCTTTACCTCACCCTCGGTCAGAGCCTTGCCCGATTTGACGTCCTTGAACTCGACCGCGATATGATGGGTATCCTTCACCCCCATGGGCATCTCCATTTTCATGGCCTTCATGTGCTCTTTCATCCCCATGACCTTGAAGGTCGCCTTCACGCCGTCGACCACTTCCTCATGGGCGGCATCGCCCTGGTGCCCGGCGTGGCTCATATCCATCCCACCCATGTCACCATGGTCCATTGCGGCGAAAGATGCTACGGGGGCTGCCAGGGCAAAAAGGGCTGCGATCAGTACGGTAATTTTTTTCATGTGGTGGGTTCTCCCTCTGGTTTATTTAGTCATTTCCTCAAGACGATCTATTATAGCACCCACCGTGCCAACGCGCTATCCTGCCAATTTCACAGAAGTTCGACTTTGGCGCGCCCGGGACGCCTAGAGAATATTCCACAGTGCCAGTAGCATATTCCGCGATGCTCACGCCTGCCGCTAAGCGGCGCCGGCCGACCGGCTGTCCAGCATCTGCCGCACCTTGCGCAAAAGCATCAGCGGGTTGATGGGCTTCATGAGCAGTTCCGCCCCTGCGGCGAGGTCGCCCTGGCTGCGAATGATCTCAGCGGTGTAGCCGCTCAGAAAGAGCGCGCCGGCGCCGGGATCCAGGGTCCTGATCTCGTCGAAGGCCTCCTTGCCGCTTTTACCTGGCATGATCATGTCCATAATGCACAGGCGGATCTGATCCCTGTTGACCAGGAACTGCTCCACGGCCTCTGCCCCGTCCCGGGCGAGGATCACGCGGTATCCATACTGGCCCAGCACCGATGCCATGAAGGTCCTGACGGAGGACTCGTCCTCCGCCACGAGAATGGCTTCGCTGCCGCCTCTGAGCGGCTCTGCTGCGACGTCGTCCTGATCGCCGGCGGCTTCCCTGGCGACGAGGGGGAAGTAGATCCTGAAGGTGGTCCCTCGCCCGGGGGCGCTGTCGACCGTGATGAATCCGTTATGCTGACTGACTATCCCGTGCACGATTGCCATGCCGAGCCCGGTCCCTTTTCCGGTCTCCTTGGTGGTGAAAAAAGGCTCGAAGATCCTTTTGCGGGTCTCCTCGCTTATCCCGCTGCCGGTGTCGGTAACTGAAACCAGGGCGTAGCTTCCGGGCGCGACGCAACCGCGATCGCGGCTGCTCACTTCGTCCAGGTCCACGGTACTGGTCTCCACCGTCAGCACCCCTCCCGTCGGCATGGCATCCCGGGCGTTGGTTATCAGGTTTATCAGCACCTGCTCCAGCTGCCCCTTGTCGGCGTTGACGGTCAGTTCGGCCTCGTTGAAGATGGATTTCAACTGGATGTTTTCCCCGATGATCCGGACCAGGAACTTCTGTACCCCCTGCACGATTTCATTCAGGTTACCGACCGTGGGGTTCATGACCTGTTTGCGGCTGAATGCCAGCAGGGCGCGGGTCAGCTGTGCCGCTTTTTCGGATGCGGCGAGGATCTGGTCCAGCTTCTCCTTGAGGGGATCATCCTTTTTCATCGCCATTTCCATCATGTTGCCGTAGCCGAGGATGACCGTGAGGATATTGTTGAAGTCGTGGGCGATCCCGCCGGCGAGTTCGCCGACCGCCTCGAGCTTCTGGGAGTGACGCAGCTGCTCTTCCAGCCTCTTCTGCTCCGACACATCCAGTGCTATCGAGAGCAGACACTGCTGCTCACCCACCGTGATGATCTCCCCGTGGTACTCGCACACCAGGGGGCGGCCATCCTTGGTGCTGAGCGGCAGTGCGATCTCGGTGGTGCACTCATCCTGCCAGACGGCGGAGTTGATCACCCCCCTGTCCTGCGCCGAAATCAATCCCAGCTCGACGGCCGTCCTCCCCAGAGACTCCTGGCGGCTGAACCCCGTCAGCTCGCTGAACCTGTCGTTGACCTCCAGGAATTTCCCGTCCCCCGCCGTTATGGTCATGATCAGCGGGGCCAGTTGAAAGGCCTTGGAGAATTTTTCCTCGCTCGAGCGCCCGGCCTCCTCGGCCTGCCGGCGTATCTCGATTTCCTCCTCCAGGATGACGGACTGCTCCTGGAGGTTCTCCTGCACCATCTGACGCTCGGCGATCTCCTGTTCCAGCATCAGTGCCTGCTCGTGAAGCCGCTGCTCCATAAGCACCCGCTTGGTGACGTCGCGGTTTCCCGCGCGCCGGCCGTTCACCTTGCCGTCGCGGCCGAAAACGGTACGGCAGGAATGAGCGATCCAGCGCGTCTGCCCGTCGCGCGTGATGATCCGGAAGTCGAACTGCACTCCGCGGACCTCTCCATCCTCCCGGTGTTCGCTGAAAAGGGGTAGGTCTTAGGGATGGATAATCCTCGTCAGCAGCTCCGGATCGCGGTAAAACTCGTCCTGGGAGTACCCGCAAACCGACTCGCAGCTCGGCGAGACGTACCGGAAGCTGCCGTCCGGGGCAACCCAGTACTCCCAGTCGGCAGTGTAATCGGCGACCGTCCGGTAACGCTCCTCGCTCTGTTCCAACAGGAGGGCACTCCTTGAAAGGGTGCGCCTGCCAAGAGCGATCATCCCGACGCCCAGGAACCAGATGAGGCCATGGGCCGCCCCGGTCCCCGCGAGCAGGCTGTTCGTGTAGCCGGAGAACACCGCCAGGGGGACCGAGACGCTGATCCCGCCGCGCAGATCGCCGACCTGGTACCCCTGGCTCGCGTGGCACTTAAGGCAGGCCTGCTCGGTGACGAAGGGACGCATCAGGCGCATGAAGCGCTGGCCGTCGAGGTAGACCAGCTCGCTCGCTTCCCGGGAGCCGTGCTCAAACGCGGTCATGGCCCTGGCCTCCCAGGGGTCGGGGGCATTGGCCGGCCGGATCGGATTGAGGCTCGTGATGTGTCCGCGCACCATCGACTTTTCTTTGCCGGCGAGTTCAAAGACCTGGCGCGTCATGTAGGCGGGGTTCATCAGGGTAAGAACCCTGCCGGAAGGGGTGACGATATCGCGCTCTGGGATGTGTGCCAGATCCGGATTGGGGGATGTCGTCGCGTCCACCGGGACGTACATCCCTCCGCGGGCCGCCGCCCACCTTCGGTACAGGGTGTCCTTTTCAAAAGCCACCCGGGCTTCCGCGCGGGCGATGTCGAGCAGGTTCCTGTCCTGCTGGTAATAGAACCAGGCGAAGGAGCAGACAATGGCAAGGGTCCAGGCAAGCGTCATGATGAGCGCATAACGGCGCACATTAACAATTTGGGTTGGCATTCAGATCTCCTGCGTCCAGGGCCGATGCGAGGGTTTTGTGGAGCGGCGCGGCAACTGGAGCAGCGCCATTTCCTTGGTTGACTGATCGTGGCAAGTTCGCGCCTGACACAAGCTACATCGTCACTTTCGAGGAAAGCCTTAATCGCATACCATTGGCGATTCATCCCACTCAAACCCGCAGATAGGGCAGATTCCCTGCCCCGTCGCAAAGTACTCCTCCCCGCACTTCGGGCAGGTCACGTTCGGCTGTGGACCGCACAGGATGCAGGTTAACTCTTCGTCCAGATCATTTCCGCAGTAGATGCAATGTTCCATAGTTCTCCCCTTTTAAGACGCACGCCCACCATACCGGCTCAGGCTTCTTTTCGGCACAAAAAAAAGCTCTGTTAGCGATAGTTTTCTTTTTTTTGCAACTTAACACCGCATCAGGGGAACTCCAGAGGGAGGCAGCCCAGCGCAGCGCCTGGCAGCGGACACTAAAAAGGGGCTGCAGCTTTGACGCCGTCAGCCCCTCTTGGTATCTCCCGCAAGGCCGCCTGGCCTGTGCATTTAGACGGTAACCACGATCTTACCCTTTTGCTGGTTGGATTCCATATACTTGTGGGCTTCCACGATACTTGCCAGGGGGAAAGTACGGTCGATGATCGGCTTCAACAGCCCGCTCTCCAGGCCGCTGTAGACGAATTGCTTGCCACGAGCGAGTTTCTCGGGAACCCTTACGATCTCAAATAGGGTGTAGCCCCGGAAAGTCAGCCCCTTGCCCAGCGCTGCAAAAAGTGGAAACGGGGTCGGTTCCGGAGCGAGGGCGCCGTACTCAAAGATGGTTGCTCCCGGCGCGGCGGCGGCGGCAAGTTTTTCCAGCAAGGGTCCCCCGACCGGATCAAAGACCAGGTTAGCCCCTTTCCCACCGGTAAGATCCATGACGACTTTAACCAGGTCCTCTTCGTCACTGGCAATGACGTGATCCGCCCCGACCTCCTTGAGGAAGGATTTCTTCCCCGCACCGCGGGTAACCGCAATGGCGGTTGCCCCGATCGATTTGACGACCTGGATCGCGGCTAACCCCACGCTGCTGCTTGCCGCGGTGATCAGCACGGTGTCGGACGCCTTCAGCTGCCCGAACTCGACCAGCGCCCCGTAAGCGGTCAGGTACTGCATCCAGATCGAAGCCCCCTGAGAAGGAGTCAGCTTTTCAGGATAGGAAGCCACTGCGTAGGCCGGAACGACGGCGCTTTCTCCGTAGACGCCATAAGCGCCGACGGAAAAGGAAGGGATGGTGCTCACCCGGTCCCCGATTTTCACGCCGGAGACCCCGGGGCCGACGGCATCGACGACCCCGGCGGCTTCGTAGCCGAGCCGCGAGGGGAGCACCGGGGGTTCCAGATACTGCCCCTGCCGGAACATGACTTCGGCGCGATTCAAGCCAATGGCTGCGACCTTGAGCCGGACCTCGCCCTCCCCCGGCTCCACAAGCGGTAGTTCCTCTATTTTGAGTACTTCGGCGGCTCCGGTTTGGTAAAAACGAACTATTTTAGGCATAGTGTCCTCCCCTTTCTGAATTGAAGCGTGTCTGCTACTCTCAATGAACTTATATTATACACGGGTTCGCAACCGGGAAAGTAAAAGGGCTTGCAGAAAATCCCTGTAAGCCCTAAATACCACGGCGATACTCCGCGGTCACGATCAGACCAGCTTGGTGTTCCTGATGGGAAGCTGGCGGATCCTTTTGCCGGTCGCGGCGAAGATAGCATTGCAGATGGCCGGGGCAATCGGTGGGACACCCGGCTCCCCCACTCCCGTCGGCACAGCCGTGCTAGCCACCAGGTGCACGTGGATCTCAACCGGTGCCTCGTCCATCCGCGCCACCGGGTAGTCGTTGAAGTTGGACTGCTGAATCCGGCCCCGGGCCGCCGTGATCTCCCCCATCAGGGCGATGCTGGTGCCAAACACGGCGGCGCCCTCGAACTGCGCCCGCACCCGCTCGGGATGGATCACCCGCCCGGCATCGACCGCCACGTCGATGCGCGGTATGCTGACCCGTCCCTGGCCGTCGACCCGGACGTCGGCGACGACCGCGATATAGCTTAAGAAACTGCGGTGCGCCGCAAAGCCGAGCGCGCGCCCCTTTTCCGGCTTGCGCTGCGCCCACCCCGATTTTTCCGCCACCAGTTCGACCACCCTTCGCAGGCGCCCGGTTTCCCAGGGGTACTGGTCGAGCGGTTTACCGTAGTTCATGTTCTTGGTCCCTTCGGCCTGGAAATCGATGTTGCGCGGCGGACCCAATAGATCCAGAAAGTACTCGATCCGGTCACGCCCCGCGGCAGCGGCCAGCTCGTCGGTGAAGGACTGAATGGCAAACGCCTGGTAGATATTGGCCACCGAGCGGAGCCAGCCGATGCGCACGTGGTTTTGCGCCGGACCATTCTCGGCCCGGATGTTCGCCACGTCGAAGGGGAGATCCACCCACCCCTGTGCCAGTTCGCTGTCCCCGGCGTAGCGCGCCGAGGCGTCGAAAGTCGAGGGAATGGGAGGATAGGCGCTACGCTGCAGCCACGCGGTCGGGCGCCCCTTGGCGTCGGTCGCCGCCTTCAGGTAGAGTGCTGCCACGGAGTGATAATAATCGTGGCCGAGGTCGTCCTCGCGGGTCCAGGTCAGCTGGATCGGCCGCCCGACCTTTTTGGACAGGAGGGCTGCTTCAGCCACGTAATCAGGTTTCGATTTGCGCCCGAAACCGCCCCCGAGGAGCGTGACGTGGCAGGTCACATCTTCCTTGGAGATCCCCACCGCCTTGGCGACCGTTTCCTGCGCCGCCTGAGGGTTCTGGGTCGCCACCCATGCCGTTACCTTGCCGTTTTTGTACTCGACCAGCGCTGCCGGCGGCTCCATGGTGGCATGCGCCAGGTGAGGGAGGTAATACTCCGCCTCATGAATCGCCCACCCCTTGGCGAAGACTGCCGCCACATCGCCTTTGTTGCGCACGACCTTCTGCGGCTGACGCACGGTTTCCAAAAGCGACTTCTTGAAATCCTCCGAGTCGTAGCCGGCGTGGGGGCCGGGCTCCCAAACTACCTTCAGCTTACCGCGCCCCTGGAGCGCCGCCCAACTGCTGTCGGCAAGGACGGCAATCCCCCCCAGCGCCTGGAACCCGTAAGGCGGGGCGGCCGCATCGATCACGACCGTCCGCAGCACCCCCTTGACCTTGAGCGTTTCCCGGTCGTCATACGATTTCAGCGTGCCGCCCAGGACCGGCGAGCGTTCAATGGAGGCATAAAGCATCCCCGGCAACCGGGTGTCGGAGCCGTAGATCGCTTTTCCGCAACAGATGTCGGCAAGGTCCACCACCGGCACCCCGACCCCGATGTAGCGGAATTCGGAGGACGTTTTGAAACGGAGTTCCTCCTTACCGGGTACCTTCTGCCCGGCCGCCAGCGTCGCCAGTTCGCCGAACCCCAGGGAGCGTCCGTCCGCGTGCACGACCCGGTGATTGTGCGCCCGGCACTGCGCCGCCGGCACGCGCCATTTCTCCGCAGCCGCCCGCTCGAGCATGAGGCGCGCCGTGGCACCCGCCTGGCGCAGCGGTAGGTAGAAATCGCGGATCGATTTCGAGCCGTCGGTATTTTGATCCCCGTATTTGGCCGAGGCGATCGCCTGTTCGATCCGGACCTGCCCCCAGTCGGCGTCCAGCTCGTCGGCCGCCACCATCGGCAGCGCGGTCCTGATCCCGGTCCCCATCTCCGAACGGTGGGCGACGATGATGACCGCCCCACTCGGCTCGATCCCCAAATAAACGCTGGGGTACCAGCGCTGCGGAGCCGCCAGTGCGTTCAGCACTTCCCCGCCGGGAAGCAGGCGAGCGCCCAAGACCAGCGCCCCCGCAGTAAAAGTCGTCTTGAGAAAACCGCGCCGGCTCACCAGCATGACGCTTTTCATGATTTCACCCTCCTGCCAGCTTTCCCCCTGGCGGTTGCGCTGCATCGTCCAATTCGTGACCCGGTCCAGCCTACATTTCGGTGACTATTCAGCTCATTCAGCTCATTCAGCTCATTCAGCCCATTCAGCCCATTCAGCCCATTCAGCCCATTCAGCTCAAGTCCAACTGTTCGGCCTTGATCCCCTCGCCCTCCGGGCGTGTCCGACGAAGCCTTACGGCGAAGGAGGGAGAGGGGCAGGGGTGAGGGATTTACCACGAAGCGCTGTTCTAGCCCTATTGAGTAACGATGCCAAAACCTTTACCTCGGAGCCAGCAGGAAACAGTCTGCTACT
>Ga0209123_1001925_pt1 | contig 18845 bp, 17 predicted proteins | sample BarGraIncu00431A_FD_184500 | JGI IMG/M metagenome (GOLD analysis project Ga0209123, IMG submission 184500) | Arctic peat soil microbial communities from Barrow, Alaska, USA - Barrow Graham LP Incubations 004-31A (SPAdes) (version 2) | ecosystem: Environmental > Terrestrial > Soil > Wetlands >... | reverse complement strand
ACCTGTCTCATGTCGAGTCGGTGCTCGACCGATAAATCCCGGGCTTCTCTCTCGATGCGGTACAACAACGCAATGCGCTGCACTGCCTGTGCTGCCACCGGACTTTGGTTATCCTTGATCAACTCACGAATTTGCGTCGTGCATGCGCGAGATAGCCGGCTTCAATGCGTCGCTCAAGCTTGAAGACGGTGTCGTAGGCCGCGTACCCATCGCATACCAGCGTGCCCGACCAATTTTGCAGGAAGGCAACCGGATATTTCGCCCCTCGGCCCAAGCAGAAGTCGTACACCACGCCCGGCAACACATCGAAGCCGCTGCGCGCATACCCTTGCTAAGCCTCACCGCTAGACCTTGGTCATAGCAATGAAGGGGTTGGCTTCGAGCTCAGCGTTTGATCTGGGTTCAGGCCGCCATACATAGTCAATGGGTCTCGCCATGGGACGATGGATGCTGATGATCATGGTTTTTGGTGTCAAAAATCAATCGTGGTCATCATCTTCTATTGGAATTGAAAAACCTTAAACCTCATTCGTAGCTTCATTCACACACCTTCCGAAGCCACATCATCTCCCATAAGCGAGTCAAAAAAGCTTTTAAAGCAGTACTTATCCTTTGTTCCATTGGACGAGTCCCTGATATCCATGCTTTTTTATGGGCTCATGTGCTCACCCCCTTGCACGGAGTTTGCTATAGAAATGAGCCCTGTCTTACGCAAGCCACATTGTGAATCGCATTCGTTTTAGGGACATGTAATCAGAGGCACGAAAACTTTTAATTTTTATTGTCTCCACGTTACAAGGACGAGAGACTGTCAAGGCAATGTGTTACATGGGTCAAGCTTCGCAGACTCGATCGCTATCATTTTCCGTCACCTTCGGCCGGGCAATAACATCCTTTCCTGGCAACTTCATTGATCATCTTTACCAAAAAGACTGAGATGAAGGCGCCAGGCTTTTTGTCCTAGTCCACCAGTGGTTCAACTTCATGATCTGACATATTTCGCAACCAATTGTCACGGCGTAGTGCCTATTCAGTGCCTCGTTTGTGCCGTCTTGTTGCCAAACATAGCCTCATCGATCGATTTTTGACGAAAATTGTTCGAAATCTCTGCGATTAACTTAAACGGGATTCTTCTTACTCCTGGTTTATCGATATGACTCATATTGGCAGAGTCACTTGATAAAAACATAATCATTTAGCATGCGTTAACGATGATTCCGAAAAACCGTGATGACATAGGCGATGTCATCACGGTTTTTCGGAATACTGATGCTCTAATGTCTTCGGTTGTCGTCGATACGGTCGCCTCTTGTCTTCGGTTGTCGTCGATACGGTCGCCTATTGTCTTCGGTTGTCGTCGATACGGTCGCCTCTTGTCTTCGGTTGTCGTCGATACGGTCGCCTCTTGTCTTCGGTTGTCGTCGATACGGTCGCCTCTTGTCTTTGATAGTGTCGTGTTTTGTGTCTTTTCCCTCTTATGATCTTGCAAGTGTATGAGGTATGTAGTACAATCAATTCATGAGCTTAACGAGAACCAGTGATTCCGATCAAAAAACGGCAGTGATTGAAGACATTTTCAATCGTGTTGTTAAAGAGCGTTCTCGTGGTCTTATTGGTGAATACAAAGATTTCATTACAGACGTTTTGGACTTGCACCCTGATGTAACCTACAGGCAACTTGTGTCTGTCGTAAATGAAAAGATTAAGCTCGACGGGAAAAAGGGCAAGAACGGAGATTTTCTGACAATCTCTTTCTTAAATCTCAGTAGATATATGGTGCGTCGTAATGCTAAAAATAAGGCACAAACTAGGCCTACGCATACGTTAATACATCCTGAAGTCAATACTTGTCTACCACCCCCGGAAAAAGTTGAGATTAAAAATCTGGACCAGAGTCCAGTCAAAAACAATTCTTCAACTCGAGCGCTTTTAGTTGAGCGGCCCTTCAAACGTAGCTGTGCACTTGGCGCCACAGTCAATGAACCAAAGCGTGATGCTTTGGATGTATTACTAGATGAAACAGAAAAAAATTTCCCTGGATTCATTCCTGGTGTTGGACGTCTCCTTAGCTAGTAATAACTGTTTATTTTTTGTAATATTAAACTTAAAGGTACACAATGAAAGTTGCAATCATTAATTTCTCCGGAAATACAGGCAAATCCACGTTGACAAAGAATTTTCTTGTGCCGCAAATTCCGAATTGCAAGCGAATCTCAATCGAAGACCTAAATGAAGGTGATGGCAAATCAGAAATCGATATTGGAGCAAACATGTTTCGTCAAGTAGCTACGGAATTAAACGTGGCCGACGATGAATGTAACTTTGCTATCGATATTGGTGCATCCGCTGCAAAAGCTATGCTTGCACACTTTGCGACATTGCGCACTACCCGAGACGACATCGATTTCTGGGTCGTACCGGTAACTCCGTCGATCAAACAACGTGCAGACACAATAAATACGGTAAAGGCCTTAATTTCAATCGGTGTAGATCCCATTAAAATTATTGTTATTGCAAACAATATCGTTGATACCGCTCTTTTTAATGGCGATTTTTCGATGATTCAAGTTGCAGCAAAAGATCTTGGCTTCAATATGTGCAGCCAGGCGGTCCTGTCTAACGAGGTGTTTGAGATGACTAAAGGGGACGTTCGATCCATATTCGAAATTTCCGCAGACGCCACAGACCTGAAGGCTCTCCGGAAGGAATACAAAGGGGATCCCAAAAAATTGGACGCCTTGGGACGCAGGATGGTGATTCGCGATTGCGCTGAAGACGCTTGTGAAAATTTACGTACTGTGTTTGCTGCAACACCAATTGCTACTGCCCTCGCGGAACTCTTGACGGAATAGCATGAGCGATCCAGCTGAACTCGGATTGCGCGAAGATGATTTCAAGCGCATGTGGCCACGAGCGCTTGCTCGAATCATGGGTCAACTTCAGGAGTTAACGGACTCATTGGTTGACGCAACATCTAACAGCAGCGACCTTCTTTCCGGTGCAATGGTCACCTCACAAGAAGGCGTTCAACGGTTGAATGAAGCCGGAATGCAATTGAAGATCATCGCAGACGATGTTCAACGAGATATCCGTGAAACCGTTGATAAGAAAAGTGAAGAACTCGTTGTTGGGATTAGCGCTGCCGTAGAGGGGATTCGAGACGCCGGTGTTGAACTTATCCTGCAGTCAGGACGAGCCATCCTAACGCCTGTCACCACTCTAAACGAGGGCGTAGAACGACTCATTAGGGCTTCAAACGAAGCTGAAATAAGTCGCGTGGCTTTGAGTGACGCTCGAATGAAACTTATTGATTATCGTAGGGACCTTGATGTCTACGAGGTGCTCGTTCTTAAGCGTTGCAAGGACGCGATATCAAAAGCAACCTCCGGCCCAACCTTAATGGATCGCGTTCTGGCTGTTTTTTGGTCGCCTTCAGCGATCGTGAATATGCCAAAACCTCCGGTCAAGCCGACAATAAAAAAATAGATCCCCAATCACTCAGGTTTGATATATATCAGGAAGCATTCGAGTCTAACTCTAGAAAGAATGCGGAAACCTTAAATCGTTCCTGTCTCTTGCATCTTTTTTGCCAAACGCTTGTTGGTCATCCAAGATGGCAATACTATTGTTGCTGTATCGCTTCCTTGCACAACAGAGACAACCTGAATTCCAGGTTTCACATAAGCAACTTGCCTCATCTTTCCTGTGCCTTCAACGTCATCGTTGACAGGGATTACCAAAACATCAAGTTTGGCAAGGTCTTTGTCTTCTACCAGCAATCTATCAAAGAGATCAGGTCTCGTTGCAATCTGCGACACTCGACTCATTTCCTCGTTGATATCTGCTCCTTCTGAGGAAACATACTCCGAGAAACGCTGAAGTATTTGAGACTGAAGGGATGCCCGCATCCTTCGTAAATTAAGAAACCGGCTCTTTCCCTTGGTATCCTGCAATATTTTTCGATCAGTGAGTCCTGGTTCGAGATACCCGATTGCAAGTTCGAATTCTGCATAAGTAAATTCCGCGCCCATCGCTCGAGCCTGGCTACGCCAGTAATAAAGTTCTTCAAGCGAATCCCTTATCCCATAAAGCATAAGGAGACCAAATCCAGGTTTGGGAGCCTTAGTCTTGAATGCCTCCGTATGGAACGGGACCGAATCTGCCAACAACTCAATGTTCCCAGAGTCATTGACTCGCGAGGCTGATGCTCCAAAAAGCACCTTTACCGTTTCACCCGCTTCGTTAGGCTTTTTGAGTGCTTTGTAGATTGAAAAAGTCGTAAGTTTGACTGTGGACTCTGTCGTTTCCTTGCTTGTGTCAATACTTTGCATAGTGCTCTTTCAAAAAAATATTAAAACCATCTTGCTAAGATTGCAATTGTAGTAATAATCATATATCATACACGCATTGCAACAAAATGCAATAAAAAGTTCACCACGTAGTAGAGGAATTTTTTGAAGCGATTGCAGATATTTTTAAACAGCCCGTCACTTGCACTTATTTCTGTATTTGTGTGATAGAGGCTCACCGGAGGTATATATAAATGATCCCATCTAATCGCCCCGTTCTTGGTAAGGATTTAGACACTGTTCGGCAGCAATACGGAATGTTGGTCGCAGATGCTTGCTGGTTGTTTGGGCTTTCAATTACACGTTGGACTCAAATCGTTCGGCAAAAGGGAGAGCTACCGGTTAAGGATCCAACTCTTGCGCTATTGGTTCGGTATCTTGATCAACACCCGGATCTGTCAGTCATACCTAAACTTCCTGAAGCGGAAGAGATGTTTGCAATGATAAATGCGGTTCAAGAAACCGGCCCCAAGCAATTTGCTGTGCTTTTTGGTTCTGAGTCATCTGCTTCTTACCGCTGGTTTACGTCTGGTGGTCGACAGTCAGCTGCTGTGAATCGGCTGATGTACTATTTGAAATTAAGTCTGCTTACGCGCCAACCTGGGCAACGGGCTGAGCTCCTCCAGGACTGGCGAAAGACAGTTGAACAAGAGGCAGCTGCTCGTGGCTCAAATAACGTTTTCAAGACTGGCAAATGGAACCAGAAGGGTGTTGCTGAGGCCACTGAAAAGCTTGCTTCCGAAGTCCCTGCATTGGCGGTACCTTCTTCTAAAAAGGGAGTTGGGAAAAAGACAGTAAAAGTGAAGCCAAAAGTGGCTGAGAAAGTCTAAGTTACTGCTTTGTCTGAGCAGTCATGGCGGTCAAATAAGAGCCGATCATCGCAAGCGTCCATCGTGGCGATGGTCGCTTGCGATTGGCCAACCGAGGTGGTGAAAAACTCTGGGCGCGCTAAATTATGAAGCCTTGTCCAGAAATTCATGTAAATCTGCTTGGGCGTGAATCTCTGCAGATTCGAGTGTTGCCTTTGGGTGTTGTACAAAGCAAAAGTATCGACAATGTCGTGCCATGTGCTACTCACCTGCAGTGCGTTTTGACTTTCAGGTATACCCGAGCGTACTTCACTCAGAGCCCTCTCCTCTCAACGAACACGTTGTCTCGCCAGGATCCAACCATCTATGCTTAGCTTGCAGTCTTTGGCCAGTACGACGTCGGTAAACAGCCTCCGTGATCATTTTTGTCCGACGCTTCATGGAAGCCCCCATCTGGCAGGCTAAAACCTTCTCAGACTTGTCCTGAGTGTTGAACACAGGGGTTTTACTACGCTGCTGGCCCATGCTTTGTAACCTCACCTGACAAGCCTATATGTAAGATGAATATCCGCACTCGCCTACTCCTTTCGCTCCTGCTTGCAGGCGTCTCAACGTTGACGTTTGCGACGGAAAGTACCCCGAGCTGTACAAACAACATCCCAGGCTACCTCTTTCCACGACATTCTTTGGAGTCGCCTGAAACCAAGAATGCCAAAGACTTGTACGATGCAAGTAAACGCTATCAGATGCCCTGCCTGGACACGGCTGAGTCGTTAGAAGGGGAAGACCGAGACGGAGATGGAATTCGAGACGATGTAGGGCTTTTTATCTCCTTCAACTTCGAGGGCCGGTTAGCAAGCAGCCTTCGTGCCTATGCCCTGGCTACTAGACGGGCGCTAACTGGAAAAATATGCAAAGGGGTAGACACGCCATCTGGATGCCTCTCCCTAAGAGACGCAACAATGTGCGTATTTACGTGGGGCGGTAGTGCACCGGAAGCCATGTTCGCGCTGAGCGCCCTCCGCGCCGTTATTAACAATACCGACAAACGACGTGCGTTCGAGCGCAATATCAATTTCTGGGAAAAAGCATTAGCCCCTTCACAGATGGATGTGTGCAATCCCATCCCCCTTGCAAGATGACATCTATGTGAGCGCACGCACCGCATGCCTATTGGGTTTGCGGGGTTCCTTGGGCCAGCAGCGTAGTAAAACCCGAACACAGAAGAAAGAACCTCTCGACAAGCGGCATTTCATTACTGCGAGAACTGAAACATTACGGAAGATCGGGTCGCAACATCGGTCCGGGTGGATTAGGTATGGTGCGTTAAGAACGTTTCAGAAGGTTTGCAAAGAGAATATCTAAAAAATCAAAGAACGTAAGTGCGGTTAGAAACTTTACGCAGACATAAATTCAAAGAAATCTTCGGCATTTGCGATTTATCAAACTATATTGTTATCGTCGATGTCTTGGTGTTGATGAAATCCATGTCCTAGAAGCACCAGTGTCGATATGAACAAAACCTCGTAATAAATAGATGCCAGTACCACCGGCGCCATTAAACTTCTTTGCCATAGCCCCCACTAGACCGCTACTTGCCCCGGATATCACAATGTCCGCGGCCTTTCCATAAAGATGCATTGATTTCAAGGCGGAGCCTTCTGTCGCGTTGTTTGTTTGAGTTGTTCTAAATCCAGACGTAATCTCGATGATCGAATCGCGTCCGTTATAACTCATCCATCGTTGAATTCCACAAAGAATATCCAGTAATTTTGGGTCCATTGTGAACATTTTGCCGGCTTGCACATCCCGCAAAAGTACACATGCTGCACGGTAGCCAACCGGATCAATATATCCATCCTTTGTGCAATATCTGATATGTTGAGTCTCTCCATCCCTGCGCATATGAATGGTTCGCTCACCTGATAAGAGGACTTCACGCCAGTCTTTAGATGGCGATGCAGTAGGCTGTGGCCTAACAGACGAATACAGGTTGTCACTTGACGGTCGAACCACAGTCTGCTGTCCAACTGAGCTTGTGAAGGTTGAAGGCGGAGTCCACCCTTGTCCACTGGATGGTGAATTCTCGATGAATGTCTGCGCACCCACTAAAGTTGGAACAGCAAGGGCGACTCCAGCGCTGAATTCGAGAAAATTGCGCCTGGTAATTTGCAAATGATTTTTGTTTAATGGATTCAACAGTTATTCATCCTGGTCTGCGGCAACGCTCAAAACATGAGAGAGCCTGCGCGCGATGGATTCAAACTGTTCTATATCTGGCAAGGTTGATGGCGGTGTCATTGGATAAGTTGTTGCACAGGCAATTGACTCAGCAACTGCAGAGGCCGTCATCATTGATTCCGTGACTGGTGATCCAATAGCCATTTCTATGGCAGCAACACCCGATACTGTAGCCTCACGACTCAGGAGACCCCCGCCAGCCAGTGGACTGTCAAATTCATCAGCCACGGTCTCAAAATACTCAACTTCCCCAACTTGATTCAAGTCGATCGGCCGATCCGCTGCGTCAACAGCAACATCGTTATCAATTTCTTTAGGTATCGCATAATTTTCGACACCAAAAGCTGAAGTCTGTCCAAAGAATTGAGTTCCCTCTTGATCCTTCAGAGGAAGCATTTTTGATCGAATGCCTGCTAAGTTGTTTTCTTCGACTTCTTGACTGTCTTCCCAGTTATCATCAATTCGTGTTTCGTTGACGACATCATCTGGAATCCCAAAAAGAAGATCGTCTGGATCCAAGTTTTGAGATTGACTGTTTTTCGTTGGCCTAATAATGTATGGGTCGTCCTCAAATAGTTTACTCTCAGAGCCGTCGATGGATTCACTCTTTCTGGTTTGACGTGGAAATCCGGCTTCTAAAGATCCAGTGGTGTCCGATTCGTCGACTGAATCGTCGCCGCCCATATGAGCTGCGAAATCGAAAGGAACTGCAGAATCAAGTTGCTCAGGTTCTGAATTAAATCTATTTAATGTCATAGCCGTGAAAGCACTAGAACGACGATCTTCGGCCTGGGCACAGTAGGCAAGGGTCTTGCCTGCCTGCAATAATGCAGAATCCAACTTGAACAAGTCAAATCCCTCGTGAATGTCTGCAATATCAGATGGCGAGCTAACCCGATCCATAAATGACATCAAACCACCTTCTGAAGTGACCGCCCGAGTAAATAGTTCGTATGTATTTTTGAACGCTTTAATTTCCTCTGCGTCTGGTCGTGCAACTTTGATGAAATGATTCACTCGAAGATTCTTGACCGGCTTTGGATTCGAATAAAACGATTTAAGGCGAAGAATAGTATTGGCAAAAAACAGATGCCATTGACCCGACAGTTGACCACGAAGCGCCTCGAAACTGACACGTTCTAATTTATCAATAGAAATGCCATTATCAGTTTTAAAGTCAGATCCCACCAAAGACTCACTGTCGCGTTCAAATCTTGATATTTTGGTGAATGAACCTGATCCAGCAATGTTTTTGAAGAATTCAAATGTTTGAGTGCATTCAAGTTTTCCACATAGCCGTGTATTCGTATTTGCAAGGGTAGACTTAGCCTCTTCCTTGGAAGCTTTTTCAAACGCCGGCAAATCTTGACCTGCAAAAATAGCTGAAAAACCCAAGCTCCGAGCTTGAGCTGGTACCACTGAAAATCCTTCTACCGCATAATATCCATATTCGTCCAAGACACACATGAATGGACTTGGCGCCGTAGTTGGTTTCGATGCAATGACTTTTTTCCAACTTCCTTCAAGTGTTGACCCAAGTCCTTTGGCCATTGTGGATTTGATGGAAGCAACGACAATTCGCCCTAGGTTAGTCAGTTCACTTGGCGCTTTTTCAAGAGCCGGCAAAAGAACGACCAGGATTCTCCGATTTAGAAATACATCAACAAAGTCTATTTCCGCCAATGGCGTTTTCATGATGTATCCATACGTATCGGACAGCGAATTAAATGTGCGAATCAGCTGCATACTTATGTACCCATGCTGTTCAAGTGTTGTGTCCGACTGGTCGTGATACTTTTCTCTTTGGTAGGCGGGCTTGGTAAGCAAGTAATTGTGTAAGCCCGCCAAAACACCAGACTCTATCAAACCAGGGTATTTATCACCAGCACGCCACGCTAGATCTTCAAGTTCATTGAGTCCAAAATAGCCTCGAATTACACTTACATCCAAATCCATGCCATGGTTATCACGAAGATACACCAAAGGCTTCATAAGGGCCTCTACAAACGATTCCGCCTGCTGAGTCCATGTGGACTTTTCGCCGGTAGCCATAAGACCCTTAACGAGTTCACTTAGCATGCCGGAAGAACCAACCGCAAAAGGATTTAATGTATTGGAAAGCTTATTTGGCTGTGCCCCATAAATATCTTTTGCACCTGTCTGAAAGTTGATGACAAGAACATCATCTTCCCTCCCCATTGCCCTTGCCATGGAATATATCTTGCCGTACAACGAGGAATCGGCCTTTCCATCCACATAGATGAAGCCAGATCCATGGATGAGTGAGTTATATACAAGAGAAATAAGAAACTCAGTTTTTCCCGAGCCCGTAGTTCCCATAAAGAGCATGTGAGTTCGAGCTTGAATATCAGTAAGCCAAACCTCTTCATCGGTATCCATGTCGTTTCCGAGATAGATAATTCCCTCCGATAGAATCGGCTTGCCATCTTTCAGACTAAGTTCCTTTGGGTCCAGCATCCCGCTCGTTTTTGGCATGCGTAGTGCTAACCCTGCCCCTTTTTGAATCGTGCGAACATAGAAAAAAAACAATATTCCAAACAGGAAGATGATTTCAGCAAATGAAGAAGCAAAAAATAGGCCTCCCCCAAGACCGGCCATCACTACTACTGGTACTTCTCCTGCAAGGCTGCCACGGAGTTTTTCCGATAGTCGCCTTGTATCGTATAGTAATGTTGATTGTTTTCGCTCAAGATTAAAGTCGATGCCGGTTTTATTGGACATTAAGTCTCTTTCTGTGCCCTATTATTAGGAAATTGAGTCGTCCAATAATTTATTTCTGATCACAGGCGAGTTGTGGCGCTTGAACGGTCGGCATTGCAATTTTTGGATTGAATACGTACGTTCCACCATTTGCAAGGCGTCCAAGCTCTTGAATATTCATCGCTTGTGTATTCGGCTCAGCCTGAGTGCCAACCGTAGGCTCGTCAGAAAGCTTATTTAACTTAACTTCTGGTGGCTGTGTGTGACTACTAGTGGCAGATGCTGTTTGATGCTCGTTTTTTAGCAGTTCAGATTTAATGCCGCCAATGACGATAGACATTACGGCGTATGCGACAGCCAGGATGACAGCCCATCTAACCCAATGAATATCATTGCCAATTCCAATGGCGACACGTGATACTTCGTCAGCCGCGTTGTTTGCAGCCTGAAGCGAGCCAAACGTTGCCAAAACTTGATTATCGTTTGATTGGTTTGTACCCAAAAGCTCAAAGGTTCCATCGTCCTTTCCGTGGACAAACACCTTCGCGTACATCAAACCTTGCAACAGGAACAGGTTTGAGCCATTTTTTATTGCCAAGACTCCTGTTTTTTTATTGTGTCTGACCCGCACTTCATCGCTCTGAGGGTAATCGTTGGCACGAGAAACAGCGGGTTTGTTTCGTTGGAAGAATTTCATTGGATTGACGTAGTAGTTGTATCGAATATATCATACGTCATACATCCAATTTTGTCAATGAACAAAATCACTTGTAAAGTCGGTCAAGTGCGTCATCTTCCGTGTATTCTTGTAGGGCCATCTCCAAGCCACCGAGCAAAACCTCCTGCATTTTGTCATCGATGTTCCGCATCCCCTTCCTACTTATGGCGCTTTCAACCATTGGTATTGAGCAGGACTCGCCTACTGTTTTTTCATATAACCAATGTGCAGCGACTCCGGCACATTCCACGTGAAACGCGTAGCGCCCCACGTTGTTCAATAGGTAAAACATAACACGGTCTACCGTCTTAAGCCAAATGAACATCGGGCTGGCAAGGACTCCGTCAGCTCTAGAAAGTTGAAGGAGTGTTGCCATTACGGTTGTGACATAGGCGTGTTGTGAAATAGCGCGTTGCACGTTCGGATGATTTCCATATTTCTCAATAATGGAATCTGCGAAAGACGTATCCATACCTTTTATGCCGCCTGCAGCAAAACTTTTGGACATGATTCGAAGAACGGCCAATCCCCTTTCACTTTCGCCTGCTATTCTCAATAGAAAAGCAGCGTACAAGCCCTTCAGGTGAGGAGGTAATCGGTTTGGACCTGACCAAAGAGGACCTAGTTGAGCAACAAAGACCGAACGGGCAGCATCCTTATCCAATATGTTGTCTCCATGGGTCGCAAGCTTGTGCTTTTCTGCAAATTCCCATTCTGTGAGAGCTACCGCCCATTCTCCTGAATGTTCGTCACTATTCATAAGAATATCTTGCTTTCCAACGACTGGAGCGATTTCCGGCCATAGAGATGATTCTTGCTTTGCGAGTGATGCCATGGAGTGTTGTTTTTGGTACTTCAGCCTAGTGGATTTCTTGAATAATACGAATGCAAGTACAGGAAGAATTGGAATGTAGAGCCATCTTATATAAATTCCTGATTCACCTAACATTCCAACAGTGTTTTTAAAATCCAATGGGCGTCCATCAAGAGCCACTAATTTTGAGTGCACAAAGTTCGCGTGTTCAAATACTTGAGCAAATGGAACCATTTCATATCGACGCAGAGATCCTAAGAATGACGAAATATATGGCCCAAGAATGAACCAAGCACCAATTAGCAGGAGGAAACCACCAACCCCTATAAAGAGTGCATTACTTTCGAAGTCACTTTTTTCACCACCACCACCGGGCTTAGCCATGTTTAATTTCCTTTATTCGCAACCAATGTAGCGCTATTGTTTTCCCAATTGGAAGTTATTTGTGTTTTTGTGGCAATTTGTTTTGCACTAAGAACGAGTCCAACCATCACACTATGAACAAGCAAAATATATTTTGTCGAAATCTCATTTGTTTTACTGTGATATCTACCAATGCCATACCAAAAATCACCGTTGGCTTCATTTGTTCGCTGCCTGAGCATCCATGCTCCGACAGAAACATTGAAGCAACCGTCATACGCGAGTAATTGAGCAATTTGTGAACTTTCGATTCCAAATGTTTTAGCGAGCGCAGGAAGATGTATGGTGTTAATTTGCATCGGCCCAATGTCATATGATCCATTTGTGTTTCTGACGAACTGCCCCACTCTGCCGCCTTCAGTTGTTAAAACTGACAACAGTTTGATTACCTCTAAAGATTGTCGATTTGACTCTGCCACGATGCAGCCACGTGTGACTGGTCGAGTCCATGAAGGTGTTGTTGTCAAGTGCTCAGGAGCTGGCCTCGTATCAACAATAGATGCTCTATTTGCTTGCTCAATAATAATTGCCTCTAGCATTGGTAGCTCACTTACTGTACCGATGCCGAGAAGGTATTACCATCCTATGGATATCAGCATCATTGGGCCTGGCAAACATCTCATTGGCAGAGCTAATCACAGCACCAAATGCGGCCGTGAATTTTGCATTTACTGGAATTAGCAAAGTAGATAACGATGCTTTTTCCATTTGATCTAGTTTTAAGCCAACATCAATTTCCGTAAGGGAATCCAAGTAGCTGGACTGTTCTTTCGCCTCCGAATGCCATGCGGCTGCGTACATCTTGGAAGCGGAGCTGATTAATGATTGAGTCAAAGTAAGTCGTGCCGATGCAGGTGTCTTCAACGGCGCCATTGCCGCACTGGCTTCAGTAGCTGCTTTGATCACGGTTTTTCCAGCCTCCTTTATGCATTCTGTAGCACTGTGCATAAAGTCAAATTCTGACACCTCAATGGAAATATGTGCCATTGCAGCAGAAGCTGAAAGTCGAAGCGCTGTTATTGCATCGATATCTGTCGGCCATGCGGGCTCGATCATTTTGGCAACGATTCGGGATTTTGCGACCGCACTTAGAGCAATCACCCCAGAACTGGCAGCTTTACGAAGGTCTGAAATGTCAAATTCGCGACCTGTGCCTTTTCTTGCTGAATCGGCCAATACGAGTGATGTTGCCTCCATCATCATGGGCAGTACGGATTCCAATCTAGGCTCATCCTCGATATTGAATCCAATACTCTGAAGAACCTGGACCGCCATCTCTCTACTGGCTTCAACAGCTGCATTTGGATCCAAACCAGATACCATTGATGCCGTGCAAATGGACGTCATTCTTTTAATTGTGTTGCACGCTTTCCTAACATCAATACCGGCGTCAACAGTTCTTGTTAAGATGTTTGTTCGCTGAGGTGTTTGATTTGTGATTCCGACGACAGTCTTTAATTGTCCGATTGATGCATCGGTTTTTGAAATTGCTGCATCCGGCGCCGGATTGCAAGAAATTTGACTGCGTTGCATTGAATTTACGCTCGACGAATTATGGTTTGACAGATGACGGAACTACGATTTGCATCGGTGCCGATTCAGGTTCGATGCCAAGTGCCTGTGTGAATTGATTCACCAGCGAACGTAGCTCAACTGCACCTTTGACGGCTTGACTCTTGGGTAGGTTTGCACGAGCGTCTTCCAGGGCCTCAGTCACGAAGCATAAAAGCTCGGACGCCGATCGATAGACTTTATGTAGACTTACCGATCTCAACAGCAAGGCATCATTGTCAACATGAAACACGACACCAAAGCCATTCTTGTTGATGCCGTATTTGTACAGATTGTCAGCGTGCCATACTAGCAATGGCAAAAGTGATGTCGTGCTACCTGCGTCACCATCTGCCAATGGATTTCCATCCAAAACAAAGGCTCCATGTGGTGCGTCTTTTGTATGTGCGCGCTTCATCCAAGCCGTCACCAGACCGCTTATCAGGTCTGTATTCCCTGGGATTTTTCTGCCAAGCGATTTAAGACGGAACATTGTGGCACCTTGCTAAAGGACTTGATGTTTTCGTGATCATAGTGTATATTGTATATGTTATTCACGTTTATTCAACCTTTTTTTTCAAAACAGATGACAACTTCTGAAATTAGTCTTGACGCAATGCTAGAGCTCAGGTCCAGACGGGATGTACTTGCAGATCAAAGCAACAGAGTTGTACTTGACGACGTTAGGCTTGCACGACGTGCACAAATGAGTAACGGTGTGCGCGCGTTCATGAAATGGTTTGGCGGTCAACGCAAGAGCCATGGCATCGTTATGACCAGCGACACAATGCTCCAGGTCCAAGATGACCTGAGGTCTCAGTTCAGTGTTGGCATGTATGACATGCGGTATTTTCTGGCAATACCTTTTGAGTGTCGTGATTGGTTTTGTGAGATGCCGTGGCTGCACGTGGCCATCAGTAATTCAAACTCAGTTCTGTCTTTGGTATGCGAACGAAGTCGCCTACCAGAGGTTTCTCTTCCTGAGTTTGCCTTGAATTTTTCCATTGAATCCAAGGGCATTATTAAGATGATGTCTAACTATCATTATCTGGACGTCCGAATCATCACGGAGAAACAGTCCGTGGATAATACTGGGCGTCAAAAGATTCTTGTCAGCCGTGACGTCTATTTAACTATGGACATCCGGGTCGTTGGGGGTGAGGGTACTTTTTTATCCCTCCTAGACGGCCGCAATCCCTATGGTTTTAAAAATCGCTCGGTGACGACGGCAAAAGCACCAACTCCCAGAGCAAAGGCAGTTGATTTGGACGTACCAAAAACACCACTGCTGTCCTCTGGGAAGGCGCGATGATTAGCGATATCTCGTCGTCATTTTGGACGATCGGTATCGATCCTGGTAGAAGGGGTGCAATTGCCGCAATGCGATCTGACCATTCTGAATTCCGCATTTTAAAAATGCCTATGCTAGAAAAGGCTGTTGACACAGTTGAAATTAGGCAATTTTTAACTGGAATCATAGCTACGGGTAATGTACGTCATGCTATTTTGGAAAAGGCGCAGGTTATGCCGAGCCAAGGCGCCATTTCAGGATTCACGTATGGAAGAAACTATGGCGTTTTGTTAACTTGTCTTGAATTCATGGGAATTCCATTTACTGAAACATCGCCATCGAAATGGAAACTTGCCATCATTGGAGCAGCTGCAGCGCCCTCGCCTACTATAAAAACGTCGAAAACTGATTCTTTTCCTGATTTGGACGTCATTGCTTCCAAAAGTGTAAAGGCATCTCACAAAAAGGTCATCAAAGAATTGGCAATTCTTACGGCTCGACGAATGTTTCCGGCAGCTGGTCCATTCACAAAGACTGAAGACGGCCCCGCGGAAGCAATTTTGATGGCTGAAGCTGCACGACGACTAATCCTTCATGGCTCAATGAATGGAATTGGCAAACAGTTAATAAGTATTCACGAAGTCACCGTTTGATGGCGTCGTTTTGAATGTGTTTTTTCTAAAATCAATATGAAAACAAGATATCTTTCTCACAAATCGTTAGTTACGATTGGCGGATTCACGCTCATTGAATTAATGATTGTGATTGTCATTACCACCATTGGAATGATGTTTGCTGCTGATCAGGTCGTTAGATCTCACCAGGATGTTCAAGCAAAGTTGGCTGCTGATAATATGACTATTATTGGCATTGCAATGGACCGCTACGCAAAGAATAATGCTACTGCACTAGGTGCTCAGCTTGGTGTTTCGCCATTCTATAAAGATATCACGCAAGCAGATCTAGTTTCGGATGGCTCATTGTCTCAAACGTTTGCTCCAGCAAATCCTTGGGGTTCTGCTTATAAAATGCGTTTCTGGAGGGTTGGAACAGGCCCTTATACGATTCAAGGGCTGGTTATGACAGCGTCACCGTGGAAAGTGTCCAGTGTTAATCGTATTGATCTTGCTAGAAGTGCTGCCTTGAAAATGGGGTGTTCGGGTGGTTGGACTATTGCTCAGGCCACCACTTCGGGGCCGATCGGTTGCCCTGGATTAAATTCTTTCGGTTGGTCATCCCCTGCTTCGACCTACCCGTTAACGGGCATGGTACCAGCATCGTATGACGCCGCTGGTGGTCAGCTCTTCTATCAAATTAATTCTGGCGCATCCATAAATGACGCAACCTATTTACGAATTGATGGCACGAATAAGATGTTAGCTGCCTTGAATATGAACAACAATGGTATTTTGGCTGCGACAAACGTTACCGCTACAAACATTGATACCGCAACAGTCAATGCAACTGGTCTAATTACAGCCAACGCTGTAAGTGCCGCAGGGTTGATTTCAGGTGCAACTGTTAACGCTACAGGGGTTATTACCGGTGGCGTATTAACATCTAATGGAAATATCAATATTGCCCCAGGTGCTATCTTGCAAAGTACCGGTCGCATGCATATTCAATCTGGTGAGACTCTTTACCTGCAACCATTTTCAAATGCGTCGGGCAGCAAAACTAGTGTTGGCGGAGGCGGAGGGTCAGGTGACTTGGCCGTGTTAAATAACATTACCGCTACAAATGATGTACTTATATCAAATTTGGCAAGTCGATCCAATTCACCTATAACCACATCTGTGAAAGCCCTACTACCTACCCTGGTGGAGGTTGGTTCAGTGCCTTTGAATATTCATGGTCAGAATATTCCTCTTCCGACTTGCGACGCTGGTGGGATACCTAAAATTTTTACCATCCCACAAACTGTAACCGGGCTCGTAGATGGTGGTCGATGGGGCGCTGATATACATGTCACTGGTGCTGATAATGGGGTTCCTCCGTGGACGTTTTACGCCAAGGATGCCGCAGGCAACATACTTCCGTCACAAGGTCCTTTGGGTTACATAGCTCTTGCTCGAATTTTCTGTTCGTACTAAAAACGGCTAGTTGCAATCTAGGGTTGGACTGGCAGAAAGCCAATGCCGAAACTGATTAACGCCAGTGGTTGGAAACGGCAATCTGCAGGGACCAGTCGCGAAGTGCCCAGTGGTTGAACGTCTGCCTTTTGGCTTTAAGAGTGGCTGTCGGCTAACGACACGGACCAGCTATAGCGCATTGCGAATTGGTCGCTCCAAACCCGTCATTCAAATCAAAACATAGACGCTGATCTTGTCAGCAGGAACCCGCAACTAACCAACTGCGACCATTGGCGCCAATTGTTTCAGCGAAAGGACCATGGTCGAAATAGTCCTCGTTACAACCAAGGGGAATATCTGCAACAATGGAAAAACCATCGAAAGATGCCAATGGAAGGCTACCTACCTGAATGTTCAGCAGTAGCATATGGCCGCGAGGCTGCCGGTCGAAGGCGGTCATTCGTGCAAAGAATGAACCGAATGTAAGTATCGCCCTGGCCGACCAGAAATTAATAACAAGGAGAGGGTTCTTCATGCCGCGTGTTGGAAGTCCTGAACCATCGGGAGGCCTTTCGCTTGCTGATCAAGGCTATTTCAAGCAGCTATTTGAGCTATCGCCGGACCCGACCTGGATCATCGACGGCAACCGGTTTGTCGAATGCAACGAGGCGGCCATCAAGACTCTGGGTTACCCAAACCGCGATGAACTCCTGAACCTCCATCCCTCAAAACTATCGCCACCCAGACAACCTGATGGCGAAGACTCGTACGCCAAGGCCGAGCGCATGATGGCTATTGCCAAAGACAGTAGTCTGCATCGATTCGAGTGGATACATACCAAGGCCAACGGGACGGATTTTGTTGCCGAGGTGACCCTTTCAACTCTCGAACTTTCCGGTCGACATCTCATCTACTGCGTCTGGCGGGACATCACCGAACGTAAGCAAGTGGAGACTGCGCTACGCGACGGTCAAAAGCGCTACAGCAGCTTGGTTGAAAACACTGCTGACCTGATTACAAGCGTGGATGCCGAGGGTCGATTTGTCTTTGTCAATAGATCGTCCCAGAGTATCTTTGGTCTGGCGCCTCAAGAGTGTGTTGGGCTGTCGGCCTTCGACTTTGTACACCCCGACGACCGGCAAACCACGCAAGAAGCATTTTCGCAATGGCTTGAATATCCCAGGCAGGCGCTCTCATTTGAAAATCGTCAGGTCAGCCGCAGCGGCGCCACACATGTAATGCAGTGGAGTGTTGTGGCAAGACACTCGCCAACGGGTGAGGTTTGCGGCTTCGATGGCGTCGCGCGTGACTTCACCGAGCGCAAGAAGGTGGAGGAGGCGCTGCGCGAGAGCGAGCGTCAGCTCAGGGAATCGCAAAGCATTGCACGCCTGGGCAGCTACGTGTTCGATTTCGCCATCGGTTTGTGGAAAAGTTCGGAGATATTGGACAGAATGTTCGGGATCGACGCCACCTACGTTCGCTCGGTAGCAGGGTGGGAAGCGCTGATCTATCCTGATGACCGCTTGATGATGGACAGCTATTTCAAAGATCACGTTCTGGGCCAAAAGCAGATTTTTGACAAGGTATACCGCATCCTTCGACACTATGACCAGACCCCGCGCTGGGTGCATGGAATTGGCAAGCTCGAATTCGATGCCGACGGCGGCCTGTTGAAGATGTTCGGCACGATCCAAGACATCACCGAGCGCAGAGAAGCAGAGAACAAGATCCAGTCTCTGGCCTTCTCCGACCCCCTGACGGGCCTGCCCAACCGCCGGCTTCTGCTGGACCGGCTCGAACAAGCCAAGGTCGGCGCTTTGCGTCATGGACATCAGGGCGCACTGTTGTTCGTCGAT
>Ga0209123_1001922_pt1 | contig 18890 bp, 46 predicted proteins | sample BarGraIncu00431A_FD_184500 | JGI IMG/M metagenome (GOLD analysis project Ga0209123, IMG submission 184500) | Arctic peat soil microbial communities from Barrow, Alaska, USA - Barrow Graham LP Incubations 004-31A (SPAdes) (version 2) | ecosystem: Environmental > Terrestrial > Soil > Wetlands >... | reverse complement strand
AGGTCGCCCGCCATATTCGCGAGTCCGACCGACTTGACGCTTGCGTGCAGGTGGTCGAGTCATGAGCGACAAGGACACAACCGCCGACTCCGTAGAGGTGCGATGCCACCCCATTAACCAGCGGGCGGGTCTCGGCTTCAAGGCTGAGCCCGTCGTACGCAAGGTCGGACTCACCTTCCGTGACGACGACGATGCGTACACGTTCGCCCCCGAGGAAGCCATCAAGCTGGCGGCAACCATTCGGCGCATGGCGCGTAATGCGCAAGGAGGGAAGTCATGAAGGTCTACATCGACAAAGACGAGTGGTACCCCGTCTACGACATCACAAAAGAGCCTCGTTATTCCAGGCGGGAGATCGAGGTAGATGAGGCAACCGCCGAGCGATGGTGGCGACTCGCCGCTTACTTCGAGGCCACGCAGGTCGAGATGGCGGACGCATGGGAGGCGACTTGCTCATGATCGACAACTTCCCCATTCTCGCTGAGATCGTGCAGGCATCACCCGAAGACGAACGCGACGGCCTCCTGCTCTACCTCGTATCGGGCATGTATTCCGCAGAGGCTGTCGCCTCTGTTCTACGCGCCAACGGCTACAAGGCCAGCGCTTCAACCATTCGTACGTTTCGCCGTGAACTGGCGAGGGAAGGAGCTAGCCAATGAGCAAGCTTCTCGAAGACCTACTCGCCACCGGCAACCCCGGCGTTCATTTGAACGGTAAGGCAGCCACGCTGACCACCCGCCTGGAAGACAAGGGCGGCGAGCTCAGTGTCGAGATGAACGACACGAAGGGTGCGGTCAACGGCGTCGTAGTGCGCAAATACCTCGAAGACAACGGCTACGACCCGGAGGAGTGGCAGGTCGCCACGATGCGCCGCTCCGACTGGACGATGGCGAACGGCGAGCAGGGCGAGTCGGTGCGGTACAGCTTCGAGCGCGTCGGCCAGGGCGATCAACTCCTCGACAACTTCGACTGGGAGAAGGCGGTCGCGAACCATGCGCCGGCTCACGTTGGCGTCGGCTCAGGCGAGCACGGGTTCGTCCTTGCAATCGGCGACTTACAGGTCGGCAAAATGGACGGAGATGGGATCGAGGGTACGATCCAGCGCGCATTCGACTATATCCGCCAGGCTGCCGGGACGCTGGAGTGGTACCGCAACACTGGCTTCCAGATCGGCAGCGCGCACATCGCCTGGCTCGGCGATCACATCGAGGGCTTCGAGTCGCAGGGTGGCAAGAACGTTTGGCGTACGCCGCTCGGCTTAACCGATCAGTTGCGCATCGTGCGTCGAATCATGCTGTACGCCGCAACCACGTTCGCTCCGCTTGTCGATCGGCTGACGATGGCTGCGGTCCCCGGTAATCACGGTCGCATCACGGCTGCCAACGGCACGGCAACCAGGGCAGACGACAACTTCGACACCGATTGCTTGATTGCAGTAGGCGACGCGCTCGCCATGAACCCCGAGGCGTACGGCCACGTTGAACTCTTCGTGCCCGGCGTGGATCAGGTCAGCGTCACCGTCGATGTGGCAGGTACCGTCATCGGCCACGTACACGGCCACCAGTACGCTCCCGGCAAGCATTGGGCATGGTGGCAGGGTCAGCAGTTCGGAGGGGCACTAGCGGGCGTTGACGTGCTCCTGGCTGGACATCTCCACCACTTCGTTCTGGACACCTGGGGCAAGCTCCTGTTCGTTCAGGTGCCATCCCTGGAGTCGGAGAGTGCGTGGTGGCGGCAGCGTAGCGGGGTCCCGGGTAATCCGGGCGTCGTGGTTGCACTCACGAGCGATGGCAACTTCGGGCCGATCGAGGTCATCCGATGATCCCGCTTCGTTCCGACATCACAACCGAGGCTGACACCGACTGGGGCTTCATCCTCAACGACGAACTGATGGCCGGCTTGAAGGGCATGGTCGAACGCGAGTCGTACGGCTGGAACCTCTCGGTGGAGGACACGTTGCAGGAGGTGTGCCTCTGGCTCGCCGTACGCCCGGAGCGTAGCCACGAGGAGAACTGGAAGATCGTCAACGCCGCGCGTCAGCGGGTCGCCCAGTTGCGCGAAGATGCCAAGACGCAACGCGCCAACGAGATTCCCCTTGAGGACGAGTCGTGAAGACCACCTATACGCGAGACGACGTTGAGGACCTTCTTGCCTACATGTTCAACGGTGGGCGCTGGAGTCGCGAGGACGCCCCCGATCCCGACATGCCCAAGGCAGGGGCCAACCCGTCGCATCTTGGCGGGAGCATGGCCGAGATGATCGACATGAAGCGGGCGTGGAACTCGTGCTACATCGTACTGCGCGACCGTGAAGCCCTGTACCTGCATTACGGCAATGGCTGCACGGTGCGCAAGGTGGCCGCAGTTCTGGGCCTTCCGGTCATGACCGTACAGGATCACCTTGTCGCCGACATTGGCGACCTCCGCGATGAAGCCAATGGCGGACGCCGGCGTATTGCACGCCGGAAGGCGAACCTGTTCGGCGAATTGCTCGCACGAAAGAACTGGCAGCGTAGGCATTTCGCCGCCATGTTCTCGGATGTTCTACCCGACGATACGATTGGAGTTGCAGCATGACTTGGTTCGTTCTCATCTTTCTCGTGATCCTCGCAGTTCTCCTTGTCTCCCTGCTCGCGGGGGCCATTGGCAAGACCGCCGACGACGGCCCGCTGGCGGCGATCACGGGATGCTTCATCGCGGCCCTCTTCGCAATCGTCATCGTGCTCTTCTTCCCCGGCTTGACGGTATGATCGGACTCGCGGTAGCCGTCCTCATCCTCATCGCCATCTCCTTCATGCCGGAGTAGTCTACTTGTACGTTGAACCCCCGTCCTCCTGTAAGTTAGGGGGCGGGGGTTTTTCTGCATTGCCTGATACTTTGAACACATCGCCCCTATGTGATCGATCTACAAGTGCTTACCGAGATGAGGTACGGCACGACGATCGAGGTACTCGTTCATCGTGGTACTCACTTGCGCGTGCCCGAGCTGGTTCGCTGCCTCCTGAATTAATCGGAGGGTTGGAGGTTCGAGTCCCCCCGGGGGAGCTATCGCTCCTAGCCAGAGGCGCATTGGAGGGTCGGAGAGTTAGAGCCGGCGACACGCTTACGTCACGCTTTGGACGGCTGTGGAACCCGTACCAGTTCGAGTACGCTTTCCACCGCTTATGACCGAGCCCCATCGTCTGATCTACGGCGAGGATTGCAGGACCCCTGAGACGAGGATTACAGGTAACCTCTATACCCTTATAGGGTTTATTGTGACGCCTCGGTGCTTAACCGTATCTAGCTGATACGCTTAAGTATGCAGACTACTACCCAACGGGTAGTGATTTGCATAAAAGTGACAGTAAAGGGCACCCCGTGATGGGGTGCCCTTCCTGGTCGGCCGCGCAGTCATTAACCTTCGTCCAGGCGCCGAAGATAACCCCTCCGCTGGGGGCCTGCCGCCGACTCTCGCTTTGATCGCGAGGAGCCCTCTGGTTGCTGTAACACTTTTACAGTACGTCGCAGTAGGTTGTCATCGCCCGTCCAATTCAGCAAAGGCGGCGGCGAAGCGGGCGACTTGCTCCCACGCTTTGCGGTAGCCGCGCGAGAGCGCCTCAACCTTGCGGCCAAGGGCGGCCTCTTCGGAGATCATCCGATCCCACTCCGCGACCATGTCCGGGTCGTTCCAGGCGTCATCCATCAGACTAACCGTGCCCACGGGTCCGCGACATAGAACTCCTTCCGCCACCTGGCGTACGTGCATTCCAGGACCTCGTACGCGCGCTCCAGCTCGATGATGCGATTCGTCTGCTTGACGACCGCTTCAGCCAGTACGCAGTTACGGTCTCGCAGCTTTTGTACCTCGGCCTCCAGGTCGGCGATGCGTACTGAACGTTTAGGATGAGACGGCAGGCAGCGATTCCAGCCAGACGTGTCACTCATGATTCACTCGCCTTCCCTGGGAACCAGGTCTCATCCTGATATAGCTTCAGCACGCCTTCCAGCGCCCCGTATGCGCGCGCCAGTTCGATGACGCGGGCTTCCAGTCGCGCATTCTCGCACTTCCGCCAGGCAGTCTCGTCCTGCGCCCAGTCTCGTTCAATCTCCGTGTTGATGACGCGATCTACCAGGCTCAGAACCTCGGCCTCCAGTTCGGCAATGCGCGTCCAGCCAGCCGTGTCACTCATGGTCAGCCCACCGGACGATGGCCGGGCACGCGGGGACCTACGTTAGGGCCAGGGGGTGCGCCTAGGGGCTCGTCGGACAGGACCGCAGTTTTCTGCACTTGGTAGCGGAGCGTGTCGGTAAGCATCGTGACTTCATCCCACATGACCCGCGCCCAGGATTCGGCTTCGGCGTTGTCGCGGATCACCGAGGATATCCCGGGGGCGAAGTTGGGCTGCGTCCATCGCGCCGGGTATCCGGGGATTGGCTCATCGCCACTGATCCGCGATCCAGTCGGGGGATGCACGGGCACTCCCCCTGCGCCCCCTGCGTGCTCGCGCGGACAGTTCGGGTAGTCCATGCACACGATCGACTCCGGCTGCGTCCAGCGTGCCGGCTCGTCTACGGGCGCCTGTTGCTGGTTGGTGGCGATATGCTCCTCCCATTGACGGTCGTAGTCGTCTGCTAGCGGTACCCTGGCCCAGATGGGGTTCTTCCGCTGCTCCCTCGCCAGGGTGGCTCCAGTGGAGATGCCGTTGATGAAGTCCCACGACTCGTTGAATCCTCGGGAGCTCCAGCCTTGGTTCTTGGCCGAGTAGCAGAACTGGTCGGGCAACTCCACTCCACCGATCCAGGTCCTACCGTACTGGACAGTCATGATGATCCCGGTATCCACGCGCAGCACGGCGAGCTGCCACTCCAGTTGCATCAGCGTGGACCAGTCCTGATTGAGCGGCGGGTCAATGTAGTCACCGTGCTCGGTCTTGATGCGGTGCATGTCGGGGAAGTAGTCACTCATGGTCGGCCCCCTTTCCGTATGTCTTCGTGAACACGCCACGGCTGGCGCGGAACGCCGAGATGGGCGTGCCCACATACCCGAAGAATATACTCCCCGGAGTAGTGTGCGTCACGATGCACTTGGCCTTCGGGCAGTCCAGGTATGTCTGTTCGCCCTTCGGCTCCCAATCGGGTTCGAGGAGGCGTTCGTGTGTGAAAGAGAAACCCTTGCGAATCTCATCAGTCATTATGTCTCCGATCGTTGGTAAGGCTTACGTCTTCATCCGGCTGAGGTAAGGGGGTTGGCTTCACGATGCCTTCCCCCCAATCGCGTAGCGCATGGGGAACCCGAGAAACCGCTCGACGTTGATTACCGCGATAGCGCACGGCGGGCACAGATCGTCGCTGTACGGGTCCGCTTGCCACTGGTGGCGCCTGGCCCCCGCGTACGCCTCGGAGGGCGCGTAGTGTCCGCATAACGGCTCGGGACAGGCAATGCCGCACACATCACAGGCGACAGAAAACGTTTCGTCCGGGTTGTTGACGATCATGTCGTCACCCCATTCCACCATGCGCCGAGTCGCGTGAGCTCGTGGTTATCGTGATCCCAGTAGCACCCGCGATCCGGCCCCCAGGTGCAGGTGCTGCCAACCTCGTGCTCGAACAGGTCGGGCCGACAGTCCTTCGTTGCGTGCGGGGCGCCGTCGTACTCGCGATCGTCCATCACGTACGTGCCGCAGAAGTGACACCGCTCGTACCTGTTGAACTCTGTTGACGATGGCCCGATGCGCTCTTTACAGCGCGAGCACCAGTAGTCGTTTCCCTCGTCCGGCACGTGCCCGAAGATTCGGCAGGCTCGAGCGATGATGCAGCCCCGGCAGATATGGCGTCCGCGATACATGTACCACTCGCCGTCCAGTGACTTGGGGTCGCGCATGTACCGATACAACGTGGTCCTGTCCGGGAATGGCTCGCTCTCGAACGGGCACTTGTCACAGCGGGCGCGCTGCGTGGCGATAATCACTCCATCGCCACCTTGACGCCGCACCTGCGCAGCTCCTCCAGGCGCGAGACGTAGACGGGCATCTCCTCGCGGAAGCAGTCGGCCCTCATGAGAGCTTCGAGCACGTCGGCGTCGGGGTTCGGGGCTTCGGACAGGAGGTACATCTTGTGCTCCCTGGCATTACCGGCCGTGATGAACTTGACGCTCAGGTGATCCTGCCCTGGTTTGTAATCGTGATCGTCAACGAGCGTGGACTCACGAACGAGCCGAACCCTCGCGCCCGCCACGGCGCGCGAGTCGGTGTACTCGATCAACTCGGGCTCGGGCGTGACCACGATAGGCGGCACGCTGACCACGCTACGCGGGAAGTCCATCCGGGGCTGTTTGAGGTTACCCACGTACCAACCATCGGAACGCTTGGTGTGGTTTTTGTAGTCGCAGCGGCCGTTAGCCACGGTCACGCTTCCCACTGGCAGCGCATCGTGCTCCTCCTCGTTGTGGATCGTGTCGCCGGCGACGGTAGGCTTGGCGATCTGGGCGTCGAGGTGCTTAGCGAAGCCCGCGTCGAAGGCGGCCGCCACCAAGTCTTCGACATCGCACCAATGGTCGCGGGCGTGGTTCTTTGAGGCGTGCTCCTTGGCGGCGGGGCTGTATGTCGTGTTCATTTCAGTTCTCCGATCGTATTGGCGAGCCACCAGCAGATGGCGATGATGAGGAGCGCCATGAGTACGGCGGCGAGAACGAGGCGACGGGTCATGCCGCCAGCTTCACGATGTCATAGCCGGAATCGTTGAGTCGGCTTAGCACGCCCTGGTCGGAGGGGTAGCCGCCGTCGCCCGCGTATACGATTGCTTGCGCCGCGTCGTGAAGGTCAAGCGCCTGCGTGTTGTCGATCGCAAGCGTCACGTGCGTATTGGTGGGCACGCTGATGATCGTGCGCGGGTACACGAGCTGGTCACTGGCGATCGGCTCATCCTCGTAGCCCGCTTCCTTCCAGCCTTCGCCCACCTTCGTGAAATGGGAGAGATGCGCCCCGCCCCACGTCACGGACCCAGCGGGCAGCGCGTCGGAATCCCGGAAATCACGCAGAGGCCAATCGATCGACGGCTTGTACCGTTCCATGTATACGTCTCCTTGTGGTCGTGTGTACGCGAGAGGGATGGTCATGCGATTACCCCCAGCCAGCGTGCGAGCGTGGGTAGGCGGAAGATCAGCACGTACATGAGGGCGAACGTGATGGCGAGGCCGATCAGGATGTCGAATCCGTTGATTGCAATGAGGCTCATGCGGCCACCGCCGTCAATGCGCGCCGGGCGTTGTGTCTGGCCGCCTTCTGCGCCTCGGTCCGAGGGTGTCGGCTTACGTCGCGACACTTGACACACCTACGGCTACCGCTCGGGTTGACATAGGTGTTGGCGGCGTCGAATGCGTGCCCCTGGGAACACTCGGCCTTCAGCGCATTGATTGTCGAAGTTGCGATCGGGGACCGCCGAACGTTCTCACCGATCGTTACGGGCTCCATGTGGTCGGGATTGACGCACGCCCGATTACGGCATAGGTGATCGATAACCAGCGTCTCGGGGATGAGGCCAATCAGGAGTTCATAGGCGAAGCGGTGGGCGCGAACGACCCCTCCTCTCTTGCCGGGCTTGTGTAACACCCCATACCCAGAGTCGTTCAGGCTCGCCGTCCAGTTCCAGCACCCGTCAGTCGTCCATGCGTCTATCTTGGCCCAAAACCTATCCACCATTGGGGTACGCGCGATCGTCACGCCGCTACCCCCTCGGGATTGACGGTGCAAGTGGCGAGCCAATTCTCGATGTCGGACTCGCGGTACATCACCCTTCCGCCCATCTGGATATGCGCGGGACCGGCGCCCCCCGAGCGCCACCTCGCAAGGGTGCTGATATGCGTGCGAAGCAGGATGCTCGCCTCGCGGGTTGTGATTACCGGCTCGCCTAGCATGAGTCAGCCCTCGATTACGTGATCTGGGTCGTAACTATTTCCATAAAGGGTCCAGCCCGAGCAGGCGATGAACCAGTCGTCCAGGATGTCGCGGTCGTCGTCGGTGAGCTCGTGGTCGCTGCGCATTTCGTCCAGTACATACATGAGCACCTGTGAGGATGCCTTCGCACGCAATTTCTGCGTACCGCGCAGTTCGATCGGCGTTGCGTTCAGCTTCTCGTAGATCGAGGAGACGGAGGTTGGCTTGGGTACCCCAGCGATGAACTTCATGCGGACACCTCAACATCAGAGGCATCGATACTGTCGGCCGTCTCGGCGGTGACCAGGTCGTCATCGAGCTTGTACGGGGCGAGGGTGACGATGTACTGGGCGACCAGTACGACATCGTGCTCGGTGATGACGTTGAAGTACGGCCAGCCGGCCGACGAGAACCAGAAGGAGCCCATGTCGCCACCCGTGAGCGTGAAGGCGAGACCGTCACGGGTGCGACGTACTGTCGTACCTTTCAGCTCCCAATCCCCGCTCCATCGAAGAAGGGCTTGGTGAAGGTAGGCCGCAAGCGTCTCGGCGGTGTGTGTGAATCTCATGCGGACACCGCCTTGAGGTGCTTCTCTTTGTCGCAGTCTTTGCACTTGACGACACGGCTCACGTAGCCGTTCGCGTGCAGGGTCTCGGCGATCGTCTTGAACGTGTGCCGTTCGCAACGGAAGACCGTGGGTTTTGAGGTCATAAACGTGCTCCTTTGGTTGATGTGTGCGATATGCGGTGTGTGCGACGTACTACCTGCTGTGTTACGTGTAGCGTACCCTAGCGGGCTACGCTCTGTCAAATCTACACTTCGGCGTGTGCTAGATGGCCTCCGCCGCCTCGAACGCCTCCGCGATGGACACCGGCCTCATTCCCCAGGCGTCCAGCCCGACGTGTACTTGCGTAGTGCCGGCTGGCGAGGTGGTGGTCACCTCACGCCCGTGCGTGTGCCCGTGGAACAGAAGCTTGCCCATATCCCGCAGCCGCCACTCGGCGAAGCGATCCTCCCTGTCTCCATCGTCTCCGACGTACGGGAAGTGCGACAGGAGGGCACCCTTGCCCTTGTAGGACACTCGTGCCATCGTGCTGACACTGAAGAACCCCAGTGCGAAGTACGTGGCCTGGTAGTCCTGTGCCCGCGAGTTGAGCGGGTGCGCTCGGTCATGGTTGCCCAGGATCAGGTGATGACGACCTGGCAGGGCGCGCATTACCACCCGAAGGCGATCCTTCCAACCATCGAACGCCATGTCGCCGAGCCACCAGATGTCATCGCCCTCGCGGAACGCCTTGGCGTAGGTGCAAAACAAGGTGTCGTCGTGCTCCTCCACCGTGTCGAATCCACGATCCTGCGCCACGAGTTTGTGCCCCCAGTGCGGGTCGGCCGTGAGCCATGTCGTCATCGCCCACCTACCAGACGCCCGAATCGGGCGAGCAGGTTTACCTTCCTCGCGGCCGACCGACAAGTGTCGTCACCGTCATGCAGGTCGAGAGTCACGCCGCACAGCGGGCAGAACCGGTCGGCCGAGACGCGCTTGCTCATGTCAGTCCTCCGGGATGAGGTAGTCGAGTGCCCACTGAAAGACCTCGTCGTGGCGCGTGATGTGCTCGCTACCCCAGTAGCCCTCAAGTTGAGCGGTCCCGCCTCGCGAGTCCTTGGCGATCTCGATGTGCGGGCCACCCGTGGTGAGCACTACGGCAAGCGGCGTGCCAACCTCCTTGACGACCTCCAGGGCATAGTCGTCCAGGTACGCCTCGGCCGACACGTACAGGTCGCCGCTGGAATACTCGGAGCAGACCTCACACGCCTTCAGGTCGTGATTCTCGGTCAGGTCGCCCTCCATGTGGTTGCGAAGTAGGGTCAGGATGTCGCGCTGTGCGTCCATCTGCCTGGCTAGCGCGTATTGGGTGGTGATGTCGGTCATGTTCATGCTCCTGTGAGTGTGTCGGTAATCATGCGAAGTACGGCCCCGATGTCGATGCACTGATTCCAGTACGCGACGGGCAGGAAGGCGGGATCGTAGCCAGTGCCCGTGTATGAGCCTACGATGAGCTGTACGGCCTCCGCGAACCCTACTATGAGTTGCAGCATGTCAGATCAGCCCGTTAGCGGCACCGAAGATCACGAGACGCCTGTATGCCCGGAGTAGGTCGGCCGGCGTCCTGGTTGAGTCGATGTACTTAAAGTCCTCGTCCCCATCCCTGACAACCCCGACCGCGCCCAACGCCTCGAAGGCTGCGTCGAAACGAGCAAGGTCTGCCGCGAAAACCTTCACCATGGAAGTGCTTGTCATCGGGTAGCCTTTCGCTTGCTGTCCGGGGGTGTCTCGTCAAGTAGTTCTTTGAGCCCTACCATGATTGCCAGGATTGCGCCAAGGATGATCTGCGGAGCGTCGTTAGCGTGCGCGACGCCATTGCAAACGATGATGTATCCCAGGATACACAGTGCGACGTTCATCATGAGGACTCCCTCATCCCCGCGCGTGAGCACATCGGAAAGTACGCCTCTCGACGGTACATTTCCACGTCCAGCGCGTTCAGTGCCGGCGACACGCTCGGCGCGTCCAGGTGCTCAGGATCGTACCCCGCTTCCCTGTCAGCGCCATCGCGCATGATGTCGTCCAGCTCGCACTCCAGCTCGTACGCCTCCAGGCTGTCGTACGCCAGGCTCAGGTCCAGGTCGCTTGCGCGACGTGCGCTGTGCGCAATACGCAGGGCTGCCGCGTAGGTCATTGCCACCGTGACGCTCATGCGCCCGTTCCCGTTTCCATCAGGTCGCTGCGGAACTCGGCGAAGTCCGGGCCGTGCAGAAGTAAGCCATCCTGATAGGTGTAGCCGACGAACATGGCCCACCATGGCGTCGTGCCCGCGCCGAACTCGTCCCCAATCGGGTAAGCGTAGGTGACCGACCCGTCCGCGTGCGAAGTACGGGACTCGTCCTCGTAGAACGTGGTGATGTCGCCCGCCGCGACCCTGGCGATAGCCTCGCCGATTCTGGCGTCCAGCTCTGACATGTTGCTCATGACTCGTCGTCCTCGGCCTCTAGCAGGTCTGCGAACGCAGCGCGCTCACGCGCTCGACCCATCGTGACCCCGTAGGCGTACAGCTCGTCAAGCATGTCGCTTGCACTGGCGTTATCGGGGAAGTGCCATACCGAGTCGAGCTCGGCGAACGCACTCTCAATCTCCTGCAACTCGCCCGTGCTGATGTACTCGGAGTCGAGCGCATCCTGAAGGTAGGCAATCCGTGCCGCGTCCATGGTGCTCATGAGGTGATGACCCACTCGCCAACGTCGTTGCCGTTAATGTCGAATGCGGAGCCGCTTGAGCCTGCCGCGCCGAGCCCTTCGGCAATCTCTACCAAGATGCGGGCAATCTCCGCAGCGCGGAACGCATCGGGGTAGTAGTCCGGGTCAAGCGAGTCCGAGAATGCGGAGTTGTCAGTGCTGATCTGTAACGTGAACATGTCAATCTCTCTGTGCGAAGTGTGCGCAGTATGCGCAGCGTGCCCGTGGGAGGACTCGAACCTCCCTGCCTGCCGTGTCGGGCTACCTTCTGTCAGTGTTGCCTCATGCCCAGTCGTAATCGACAAGGTCGGCCGGCTCGTACGCCTGCCCGTCAAAGCCCGACTTGATAAGCTCGTCAGGCTCGCCATAGAATCCCCAGCACGAATCTTCTTCGCCTGTCTCCTCGTTCACGACGATGTAGCCGTACACGTCGCCCGAGAAGTACTGTTGCCACGTCTCGGCCATGCCTTCTAGGGCTGCCGGCACGTCGCAACCCTCCCAGGCGTCGGCCAAGTCGAGCACGAGGTATCCCGCAGCCCAGTCGCCCTGCGAATTGCCCGTGAGTGTCACCTCCAGGACTGCCGAATTGTGGAACATGCGCATGTACCGGGCAACCGCGTCGCCCGTGTCGTGCCAGTTTGCCAGTGAACCGCTCGTGAATCGGTCGTGCGCTTCCGTGACGTACGTGTCTGACGTGCCAAGCGCGTAATGGCGTGCGCCGTTCCCCACGAGCGTGAGCTCAACCACGTTCTCCCAGGTGTCCGGGGATTCCGGGTCGTCGTCGCGAAGTACGTACACCTTCCGCCCATCCGTGAGCTCGCCTGTCATCGCGAGGCTCGGATCGGTTTGCGTGGTGGTGAGCGTTCCGTTGTAGGTCATGAGCTGTCTCTCTGTTGTGTGCGAAGTACCCGTGCCCGTGGTGAGGCTTGCACTCACCTTGCCGCTAGTCGGGCTACCTACTGTCAAGGTTGCCTAGCCGTACATCCTGGCAGCCATGCCACCAGTGCCAAACGGGCTGCCACCCTTACCCTTGCGGACCTGCCCGGGGTCACCCATCTGCACGTTACGGCCAGTGGTGACGTATGCCTCATTCCAATCGTTCGGGACGCTCGGCCGGCCACCTAGGCACATGTTCTGGTGCTGGCTTGTCGTGGCCGAGTAGCGCATGGCCGGCACCGTGAGCAGGTTGTCGTCGCGACGTGCCCATGCAATCGGCGTGGCGTATGAGTACACGACGTACACCGCTTCAGTGTTGTTCCGCGTAGCCGTCAGAAGTGCGTCACGGACCTCCTGGGGCGCGCTACCCCTACTTGGGTAGGTTGTCCACTCGGCGCTCAACGTACGCCCGTGATTCCTGAACGTCTCGCGAGCAATGATCTGTGCAAGTGCATGATCGTTGGTGGGAAGTATGTTCATGACTCTCCTGGTTGTGTGTGACGTGCGCTTGTGTGCGACGTACGTGCCCGGTAAGGGAATTGCACCCTCCCGCTACAGTTAGCGTACTGTGCCGGGCTGTCTTCTGTCAAACCTACACGTCCTCCCTTGCCTGGCAGTACCCGTAGGCATGGTCGCATCCCTCATGCTTGAGACCTGCGCCCGTGGGGTCACGCTTGAGTGAATCCTCGCGCGCTGCGACGTACTCGGGAATGAGCTCCCGTAGCGCCTTGTGAAAGTCGTCCTGTGTGGCGTACCCGTTGTAGCTCATGTCAGAAGTCCATCGGCATACGGCGCCGGCAGTCGTGGCAGGTCACTAGGTGCGGGTCGCCTGTCATGGTCCTCGGGGTGACGTTGGTTCCGCACCATGCGACGCTCACTCCGTTATCCATCCTGAGGAAGTAGTGCACGGCCACGCGATTCACTGTGTCAGTGTTCATGGTCTCACTCCCCTGCTTCTGCGAACGTGAGCGCGTGTAGGACGTTCATGCTGTCCAGGACGTTGCCCACAACCTGGAGTGCCACCGTGAAGTCCTGGCAGCCCTGGCGCGCCGCAATCTCGGCGCGGATTGCGCGGCGTGCGCGCTCACGCATAGCCTTGACGTGCCGGCCGATATCGTACGGGCCGGCGTTACCCCAGCCGATGACGCTAGACACCTTACAGTGCCAGCGTCCGAAGCCATCTGCCCATGTGGTGAGCGTCCAGTCTGAACGTGTCGCGTCCATGTCAAAGCTCCAGTCCACATGTGGTGCAGATTTCGTCGGCGCGGTGTTCATGGTCGATCACCTTGGGGAACTCCCCAGAATCGAAGCTATCCTCGTCCATGCGATCGATTCCGAAAGCGAAAGCGAGCTCGTCGAGATTGCCTTCGGTGCTGATCGTGACTGACGTTCCCCAGCCGTCGAATGTCTGACCCTCTCCCATGGGAAGTGCGCCGATGATGCAATCCGGGCAGTACGTGTCTGCGGCGTACGTATAGCCTACGATATCCCAAGCCTTCATGATTGCGTCTCCCATGCCAGGTTCAGCGCTGCGGCAGCTTCCGTGCTAACCGCGCTCACTGACGTTGTGCGCTCACCAGGACTGTGAACCCATACCGGCATGCCGTTGGCCTTGATGTAGGAATCGACGCCCCAGTCTGGCGACTCGCTCGGGTACTGTGACAAGCTCAGGTGCGAGCCATCCTCCAGTGTCATCCCTGCTACGCGGAACGTGTCTACGCGGTCTGAGAATAGCGCGTGACGCGAGTCCGTGCCTACGCTATCGATCGTGTAATCGGCCATGAGACGTGCCTTTCTTGTGTGTGCGAACTACTAGCACCCGTGGCAGGATTCGAACCTACCTAGTACCGTTACGGGTTACCTTACGTCAGTCTTGCCTTACACCTCCTCGAATCGTGACCTTTTGTGCGCTTGCGATATCTTGCGCGTGAAAGTCCGTGTCTGGCGATGGCATGCGGTCGGGGTGTGGATTGAACGTAGGACCGCTGTAGCCGTCAACTGCTTTGGTTGTAGCTTCCCATCCTTTACCTTTGCGCCATTTGACGTCCGTTACGTCATAGGCCGTTCCGATTACGGAATCATGGACGACGTCACCGCGCTTGACGTTGTTAGGGTAAGCAATCATCACTCGGCTACTTTGCGCCAGTACCCGGACATCCGACCCATGGGAGCGTTACGCGTCGGCTTTGTGAGCTCGAATTGGTGAGCACTCTCCCGATACTCGGGATTGGTAATCCCGTACGCTAGGCTCGTGTCGGACGACATACGGTATGTGTAGCCGTTATCGAACGTGACATCGTACGTAGGGTTGCCGTTAACGGACGTACCCGCGTGCCGAGTGGAGACTACCTTACCGGTGACCGATCGATCGTAGCGCGTCATGCGAAAAACCTCCTGACCCATTCCGGGGAAAACTCCCCCAGCCGCTCGGGATCGGTCACGTATGTCTGGCGACCGTGCGAAAGCATGATGACGGGACCGCCATACACGCTACTGACGAAAGTCACGCGCTCGGCAGGCTCGCCGGCATATTGAACCGTGACCGTGTAGCAGAATTGTCCCGCTACGCCATTTGTGCGCGTAATCTTGCCCAGTTTGCGGCGCGTATCGCGCTCGAGCTCGGCCATGATGACACCCTTCTATGTGTGTGCGAACTACTAGCGTGCCTAGTGGAGGAATCGAACCTCCGCAAACCATTCTAGGCTACCTTCTGTCAGGCTTGCCCATTAACCTCCTCGTGAAGTAGCTTTTTCGTGGCGGCAATCTGCCGGCGCACCTGATCCTTGTTTGCGGTCCAGGCTAGGCTAGCCGTGAAGTGTGCAAGATTTTGCTCCAGCAACTTTCGTCGCGTGTCGCTCATGACGTTAAGCCTTCCGTGCAGAGAGAGAATGGTTTGATACGTCAGTGATGGTCCCGCGATCGTATCCGCCATAAATCTTGACATGGGATGTGATGCGAACCTGATAGAACGTCCTAGACATGAAATGATCGTAGAATGGACCGTCAAGAATGATGGCCTTCTGCCGGCCACCATAGAACGATGTAATGGCAGACACCTTATCGCCAGGCTTGAAATGAAACTCACTAGCGGGCAACCGAGCAATCATGTTACTGTCATACTCCAGGTTAGACATTCTTCAACCCTTCTATGTGTGTGTACTCGTGGCAGGGGTCCGATTCGATCAGTGAGCGCCCGTCCCACGTTGGTCAGGGTTACCCTGAATCGTCGGACCTGTAGCATTGCCCCTTGCCTAGGCTTTGGGGTCCCGATTCGGTCACCCCATCGCCGCGCCGCACCCCTAGATTTCATCATGGGATACGGGCGTCTGGCGTGTAGCAACCCCTTGCCTAAACTTGTGGTCCCTCTACCCGTGCCGACGGTCGGCCCATCCGGGTCCGGTTGCGCCAGCCATGGTCCCTGTGCCCGAACGCAAAGCGGTGACTCACTTGGTGGTCAACTAGGCGCCGCGCTTGGGTTTGGCTTTGAAGGCGTTCCCGCTACTGCGCTAGTCTGTACTGCTCTTCGTTCGGTGTTCCTTATGGGTCAAACCTACATCTTCCAATGCACCCTGTCAAGTGGACATCCTGGCCAATTGGGATCGAGTCGCTAACGCTTCTCGCCCTACCCTTGACCCTGACCGCTTGCCTTGCATCCTGCCCTACGTTGCCATCCGTGCTGGCCTGACAACTGAGAGTCTGCCTCAGGTGCAACCCCCTGTCAAGCCTGCCGCGCGTACAGTCTCACATGGTGGACATCTAGCGTAGGTTGCCCTGTAAGCCACGCTCATGGGCATGGGTAGGCAAGTGTGCCCGGAAGCCATGCGCGTGGCTTAGATCGTAACGTGTGGCTTCTCAGTGGCACTCACGCCTGGACGTGTGGCGCTGACATCGTGGCGCGTGACGTTCCCTTGCCCGTTGCCTTGCCCTTGCCCGTGGCGCGTGGCGTGGCGCGTCACTGTCTCCACCGCGTGGCGTGGCGCGTGAGCGTCCTCGCATCGCTTGCCCTTGTCAAGTTGCAATCCGCCGGCACCTGGTACCCCTGGGGGGTAACCCCCTGGAGCTCGCGACCCCCTACCCGACAGTTTAAGCAGCACGCGGTGCGCCACGGTCCCAAGGTCGCTGAGATGGTCGCCGGTAGGAGCGAGCCCGCCCCGTCCGTACCCCACCGTGTCTCAACATGTGAGATCATCGGGTCAGTTTGAGCGATCCGCCGTACAGGGGGGTTGTTCAGCCTAGATACCTATATGTAAAGGTAAAACGTAAGGGTAGCCAGTACGGTTTACGGGCTACCCTGTACTCCCCCGGAGGGGGAGAGTACGTATAACGGGTAACCGTATACGGTTAAGGTATAGGCCCCTTCGGGGCCATACATGCTACCAGGTAATCCGTACTGGTAGAGGCCCCTTCGGGGCCATTCACTTCTCCCACCATGAACTTGAGGGTAAGGGGCAACCCGTTACCCGTAAAGCTCGCTCCGCGTTCACAGGTTCACTTACCACCCCACCACTTCATTGCGGCGGGTACGTGTGCGGAGCGTTTACTACGAGGGGGCCACCATGGGACGGTGGGACTCCTCGAACAGAAGTAGCCGGCTTCCCGGAAACTGGGACTCCATACGCCAAACAGTCCGTAAGCGGGACGGCTACCAATGCACATGGGTGGACATCGTAGAGGGCAAGCGGGTTCGCTGCCCTCGTCCGGCTGATGACGTAGATCACATCAAGCCGGGCGATGACCATTCACCCCAGAACCTTCGTTCACTCTGCCACCCTCACCACGCACGTAAGACTTCGTGGGAGGGGCATCGCGCCAACGCGGCGCAGCGCAGCAGGGTTCACAAGAAGTTCCGGCGTACGGAAACGCACCCCGGCTTGATCGTGAGCGGCAACGCTCGCAAAGGATAAACCCCCGACCCTACCGTTCCCAGTTCGCACCCGGTGAACGTGGTATGCCACGCAATGCGGTCTAGAACGCGCGTGCCTTAACGGGGTATCTGTACCCGGCGTCCACTGGCGAGGACTTAAATCTGGTCGAGGCCCTGCCTCGTAATCGGCCCCAGAGCCGGGGTACCTGTGGAGTGGGTGTTGCGCGGAAGGCAAGTAGTCCAGGGTCAAGGGTCATCGGTCAAAGCGTAACAAACGAAGCCGATCTACTAGGGCTAGGCACTCCCCACGGGAGGACTTGCTTAATCGTTCGCGCCCCATTCCCTCTGGCGGGTAGAGGCTAGTCCCTCCCCCAGCTTCCCCGCCAAACACCTCACGCCCTTAGCGTGAGAGTCGGCAGCTCGCCACTCCGGTCACCCCCGGCGCGAGCGTGGCCGACACCGACTTCCTCCACCAACAGACATTACTTAGGAGACGATCGCGATGGCCCCCGGCAAATGCAACCTGACCATATACAGAGGCGACACTTTCGCGCAGACGTTTCGTTTTCTCGCTGGCGGCGAGCCGGAGGACTTGACCGACACAACATTCACGGCGCAGGTGCGTGAGTATCCCAACGCTTCCGTAGCTGCGGACTTCACCGTGACGGTCGATGACGCCCTGTCTGGGGAGGTCACCATCGCGATGGCTGACACCGTCACCGCCACGATTCCCCGGCGGGGCGGCTCGTGGGACCTTGAGGGCACAAAGGACGGCGACGTTCAGACGCGCCTTTATGGCTCAGTAACACTCCAGGAGGATGTGACCCGATGAGTAATCCGATTATCGAGATTGTCACCACCGCCCCCGCGTCCGTGATCGAAGTCCCCACTGGACCGCGTGGGCTCCGAGGCATTCAAGGCGATGCTGGAGCCACCGGCGCTACCGGCCCGACACAGACCAATGCCTCCGGCCTGACCACGGGCACCGTGGACAACGCACGGCTACCCGAGGCGTCGAACGCGGCAGCCGTGGCGGCGAGGGCGCCAAAGGCGTGGCTCCCCTTGAACGTCAAGGACTTCGGCGCAGTAGGCGATGGCACCACCGACGACACGGCCGCGATCCAGGCCTGCATCGACGCTGCCTGCGGTGGCGCCGCAGGAGCGGAGCCATCCCCAATCCGCTACGCAATCCGTGAGGTCTACACCCCTTCGGGGGTATATCGCACCACCGCACCACTTCTCATCAAGTCGGTTATCGGTTTCGTTATGCGCGGCGCGGGGATTCGGCAGAGCCTTATCGCCGTTGACGGGTCAATCGTCAATGCTATTACGGTCATCGGCGCGCCCACCTTAGTGTTAGAGGATTTCAAGGTTTGTTCAGTCGGCGGATGGACGGGAACCGACGCTATCACCGCTGGCGCAATCGCGCTCGACTTCACCCCGGCGCAATCCGCAGCATGGGGTGGCTCGGCTACGATCAACAGGGTTCTCGTCGAGGACGTGAAGTTCAAGTACGGATTCACCCTCGGCCTGAACTCTAGTGGATACGACCTAGCAGACATACACCTAATGGACTGCATCGTCAACGGTAAGCGCGTCCTCGACAGCGACGACACAACGCTATTCCAAGCGGGCTACTACAGCAGCAACCAAACCGGAGGCAACCCCCTCAACCACTACTACACCCATTGCATCGGTAGTGGACTACGGCGGCTGTATCACATCGCCTCGATCAACACCGTCTCCATTCGGGGAGGCAGCGCTACCGGATGCGACTCGGTGATCCACAAATCGGGAATCTGCACATTCTCCTACAAGGATTCGCGGGTGGAGGAGAATAGGCGACTGTTTACCAGCGATGCCAATAACTGGTCAAATCCATCTATC
>Ga0209123_1001921_pt1 | contig 18899 bp, 18 predicted proteins | sample BarGraIncu00431A_FD_184500 | JGI IMG/M metagenome (GOLD analysis project Ga0209123, IMG submission 184500) | Arctic peat soil microbial communities from Barrow, Alaska, USA - Barrow Graham LP Incubations 004-31A (SPAdes) (version 2) | ecosystem: Environmental > Terrestrial > Soil > Wetlands >... | reverse complement strand
GAGACCGGCAGGGATTCGGGGAATTCGATATTCAAAGGTACAGACATTGGGCCGCAATTATCGGGGCTGGGTCAGGGAGCGGCTGACGGGTGGCTTGGTTTAATAGCCAAATTGACATCTGGCCCTTGTGGAATGATATTTAGTAGCTATGAAAAAGAGAGCATTTTTCGTATACCGGGTGGTGTGGTGGGGATGTGGCTGACTGGGGATGGGTTGGGGCGATGGCCTCATACTGTCAAAGGCCCAGAAAACGGAGTTTCGGCGCAGCCAAATCGGCCGTCACCCCAACCCATCCCCAGCTGCGAGTGACTTTTGAATTCAAACAGGCAGACAAAATGCAAAGGGCAAATCGATGGTTGAACAGATACCCGCATCGTGGCGCTTCGGGGTATTCGCGGGTATTCGCGACCGGCAGCTTACTGGCAATTCAACGCATGGCTTGTCAAAAGCCGTTCGTGAACTTCACGTCAGCGCCTTCGCTGTCATTGCAATTTTGCAGAAACCGGATCATCGGGGCGATCTGCTACTACGACTGCGACCGGTACAAGTGTTAGTCGTATAGAAAGCCAACAACTCGGGCTGGCGCAGCAGAAGCATTCTTGATTCGCAGGGGGAACACCGCCACGTCAAATCCGTGCGAAGGCAGCTGATCGAGACCTCGCAACTGTTCCATATGCCAATAGGGCTTGCGACGGCCAACCAGGTGACCTTCCCAGAATATGCTTGCGTCGTCCATTAACTTGCTGCGCGCGATCTGATCATGGAAAGGCAAATCCCAGCCCCATTGATCGATACCCATGACGCTGATACCCTGATCAATGAGCCACTCAGTCGCAGGACCGCTCATGCCCGTGCCACGTTTCCAATAGTCACGTGTCCCTTGATATTGGTCACGCCCTGTTTTGATCAATGCAATCATGCCGGGCTGAAGGACGGCACCTGTTTGCTGTAGCGACATTCTCAAGTCATCGGGACTGATCTGCTCGCCGTCCTTCTTGTGCGACATGTCAAAAACGATTCCCGGCCCAAAACACAGGTTCAAAGGCATGTCGTCTATGGCGGGGAGTTTGTTCCCCATGGAGTCGGTTGGCCCATAGTGCCATGGTGCATCAATGTGCGTGGTCGAGTGAACGCCCATGCGCGTGATGGTGTCGTCAGCCCAACCGAGAAAGTCCTTGGGAAACAAGCGAAACGGCAGGCCCAGGGCACGCACCAACCACTTGGCCCCACCATGCGCATGATGGCGTATCCGAACACGCATGAAGAAGGGATCGTTTCGGTTGTAAGCGATCTCTTTGGAAAGATCGACGATTCGCGTTGGCTGAATGTGTGTCATCTATCGACTCTGTCAAAGAATGCGATGGTGGATATCGCCCACACCCTCGATGCTCAAGTGCAGTTCATCACCAGACTTGAGCCAACAACCGTTCTCCATACCGCTACCACCGGGCAATGTGCCTGTTCCAAAAAGTTCCCCTGGATACAGAGCCTCACTTTTTGACGCATGGGCCAGCACTTCCCCTAGCGAATATTGCATCCCCTGGGTTGACGGCTTGGCCACTTCGCGGCCATTGATGCGAACACTTGCGACCAATTCCTCAACCCTGGGCAGGACAGCGTCAGCGGTTGCCACGGTGTCAGACATGGAACTCATGAAATGTTTGGCCTTCTGCGGCCCAAAGCCGCTTTCCATCTCGGCGCGTTGCACATCACGTGCGCTCAAATCATTGAGCACAACAAAGCCACCAATCGCCTTGATCGCTTCATCCGGGCTGGCATTAAAGAGCGGCCTGCTCAGGACAAACCCCAACTCCAGTTCGTAGTCCAGCGCCGTGCTGTAGGAGGGAGCTTGCACATCCGTTGCGCTCGGCACAAACGTCAGGTGATTGCCCATGTAATAGATCGGTTGTTGATACCAAAGGGGCTTGGGCCTGAACCTTGGAAACGTGCGGCCAGTGATGCCTTCGTAGCCCTTGGCCAAAACGTAAACCGCTGGCAAAAAGCGCCGAACGTAGCCTCGGGTGGAGTCCACAACGTGTCGCTCGTAGAGCATGAAATCGCGAAACGAAAGTGGCTGGAATGGCAGAAGGTCGTGACCGGGCGAAAGCGCCTTGCCGCTGTGATGTGGCAAGTCAGCTGTCAACATGAACGGCGCATGCTCCGCGACCCAGTCATCAGACTGCTCAATCCAAATGTCATGCTGGAGGGCGAGTACCGCCGCAGCGGCAGAGCTGGATTTGCGGGTGCGACGTAACATCATGATCATTCCTCTTAAACTGCAACCAGGACAGCGACAACAGCTTCGAAGAATATCCCATCCTTCTCGGCTATCCGCACCAAACCGCGGGGTTTGCCGTCCATGTCGCTGGTGGTCTGCCAGATTCCGGTCGGCGTGGAGCCAGCGGACTCAACCGCCCCTGCCGACATCAATAGTAGCGAGAGGACAATGGCGAGGGCAAGTGCCTGTAGCCGGCCGCTGCCGAGGAGATCAGCAGCGGGATGACTCATCGGCCGGTAGCGCTGCTCCACCGAAAACATGCGACCCGACACCATGGTGACCGGTGCCGGTCCATTTCTACTGGCAAAGTGATCGGCAAAACGCTGGGCGTCGATAGTGGCCGAGGTGACGACAATCTTCAGGTCCGGCCGACGCGGCAGGATCTGGCGCAGGTAGCCCAGCAGAAAATCGATGTTGAGCGAGCGCTCGTGCGCCTCGTCAATGATGATGGTGTCGTAGGCTTTGAGCAGCGGGTCGGTTTGCGTCTCGGCCAGCAAGATGCCGTCGGTCATCAGCTTGACCGAGGTATCGCGGCTCAGGCGGTCCTAAAACCGCACCTTGAAGCCGACAACATCGCCCACGTCGTTTTCAGCTCCTCGGCAATACGCTTGGCGGCGCGGCTGGGTGTGGCCGATCAATTTGCCCCGCCCGGGCGGGTAGTTCAGCTTGCCGCGCCCCATGGCGAGCGCAATTTTGGGCAGCTGGGTGGTCTTGCCTGAGCCGGTTTCGCCGCACACGATGATGACCTGGTGCTGGTCCAGCGCCGCCATGATCTCTTCGCGCTTGGCGGAGACCGGCAGGGATTCGGGGAATTCGATATTCAAAGGTACAGACATTGGGCCGCAATTATCGGGGCTGCGCTGGGGAGCGGTGGGCGGACGGCTCGGGTTATAAGAAAAATAGGCTTCTAGCCCTCGTGCAATATGCGTGAGTAGCTATCGAATAAGGAGCGAGTGGTGGTTGCCGGGTGGTGCGCGCTGGATCGATGGACAGCAGCTCCGGTGTACGTTCACCGCAACGCTGGCGCGCTGAGGCCAGCGCAAGCACGGTCATAATCCGATCAAATAAATGGGATGAAGCTTTCAAACCCCTGTCGCAACCGTCTCAGCAGGCGGTTCAGTCCAACTTGGTTTATCAACCGCGGGAGGCGTTCTTGGTTTCAATCAGCATTGCAGCGTGGTGGATAAACGTAAATCGTTAAGCGTCAAGAGGAGAGAACTTTGGCAACTCGCATCCCGGAAAAGACACGTCGAAATCGGCAGATTGATGCGCTGACCGAACAAATTAACACTCTCAAGGACGAGGTTCTCGATCTGACTGGATTCAAGAATGAACAATCACTCAACGCGACTTATGGCGGCAAGTATGCGACGTACATCGACATCAAGAACGAGGTCATTGACACTCCAGAGCAATTCATTGCTCTTTACTTTCAGGGATTTCTCTGCATCCTAGAAGGACTTGGTAGCGCCGCTCGCAAGGGCAACGCATACTACGATGCATACTTGCATGTAAAACAACACACGAAGGTGCGGCAATGGCTCAAGCTTTTTCTAACACGAACACACTTAAGATATTACGAAGCACTTTCTCGAAAGCGCCCAGAGGTTGAAGAGGCTGAGATATGGATCGGTCAAAAGAACGCATCGTATGGAATCCTAGTTACTCCAAGATTCAAGAATGGCGAATGGGAAAATGACAAGAGTGAAATCCGACACTTCAAATCAAAGTATTGGACCGTCGGGCACATTCTGGAAACGGGTTTCGTTATTCCCGATGAAGATGATCGAATCACCTTCAAGGACGTCGATGCCTATTTATCCTTCTTTCGTAACACGCTTGTCCGCAACTCTGGTTCACCGCACGAACTCGCAATCGCAAAGAAATACTGTAACTTCATCAAGGCGAGTCCAGATCCTCTCGATGTTCCATTGCTAATTCCAGAACTGAGGTATGGCGGAAAGGAAGCTAAGCACGAACATCGATTGGACTTTACTGTTATAGATCCATACACCCTTTCAAAGGTCGGCTTCGAGTTATCGCCATGGTCAACACATGGATTGATTTCTGGAACTAAGGAAAAAACGCAAAAAGCAATCAATGAGGAAGCTCTGGCGAACTTTGAGCGCGACATGATGAAGTTAAAGGCGTATTTCCGAAAGAGAGGCATTCCTGTGATCGTCTACACCGACAAAGCCCTCCAAGACCATAACGCCATATTTGACGAGATATCCGAGTACTTGACACCATCCAAGATGCCAAAACAACTTGAATTTCAGGCAATGGAAGACTTCTTGTCTTTCAACCCGTCGAAGTGACGCTTACACTTTTTGAATCCGATCCACCTGCTTCCAAGCCTCTATTGCCCGTATGTCCTCAGTTTTCAACTTCACCTTTGTGCCCTGGTTCCGATCGGTGGCGCCCTACATCCACAAATTTCGCAACCAGACCTTTGTGGTGGGCATTGCTGGCGAAGCCATTGCCGCCGGCAAGTTGCACTATCTGGCGCAAGACCTGGCCATGATCCAGAGCATGGGCGTGAAAGTGGTGCTGGTGCATGGTTTCCGGCCGCAAGTCAATGAGCAGCTCAAAGCCAAGGGCCACACGCCGCGTTATTCGCACGGCATGCGCATCACTGATGAGGTGTCGCTGGACTGTGCGCAGGAAGCAGCGGGCCAGCTGCGTTATGAAATTGAGGCGGCCTTCAGCCAGGGCCTGCCCAACACGCCCATGGCCGGTTCGACCGTGCGAGTGATCTCGGGCAACTTTCTCACCGCTCGCCCGGTGGGCATTGTGGATGGGGTGGATTTCCAGCATTCTGGCCTGGTGCGCAAGGTGGATACGGCAGGCATTTTGCGCATACTGGACTTTGGCGCCATGGTGTTGTTGTCGCCCTTTGGCTTTTCGCCAACCGGCGAGGCCTTCAACCTGACCATGGAAGAGGTGGCCACGTCGGTGGCCATGGCCTTGCAGGCCGACAAACTCATTTTTGTGACCGAGATTCCGGGCATTCGCATTCAGCCGGGGCAGCCTGAGAGTGAGGACAACCCGATTGACACCGAGTTGCCACTGGCCGCCGCCGAAAAGCTGCTGGCCGAGTTGCCAGCAGCCAACCAGCCCACCGACACCGCGTTTTACCTGCAGCACTGCGTCAAAGCCTGCAAAAATGGCGTGGAACGCAGCCACATCATTCCGTTTGCGGTCGATGGCGCGATCCTGTTGGAGGTGTATGTGCATGACGGCATCGGCACCATGGTGGTGGATGAAAAGCTGGAGAGCCTGCGCGAAGCTACGGTGGACGACGTGGGCGGCATCCTGCAGTTGATCGAGCCGTTTGAGAAAGATGGCACGCTGGTCAAGCGCAGCCGCACCGAAATCGAGCGCGACGTGGGCTTCTACACGGTGATTGAGCACGACGGTGTGATCTTTGCCTGTGCCGCGCTTTACCCTTACCCGGAAGCCCGCACCGCCGAAATGGCAGCACTCACCGTCTCGCCGCAGGTGCAGGGTGAAGGTGATGGCGAACGGGTTTTGAAGCGCGTCGAGCAACGTGCCAAGGCCGCCGGGCTGGACAGTATTTTTGTGCTGACGACCCGCACCACCCACTGGTTTCTCAAGCGCGGCTTTGTGCTGGTCGATCCGGACTGGCTGCCCGAGGCACGAAAACGCAAATACAACTGGGACCGAAAAAGCCAGGTGCTGGTCAAAAAGATCGGCTCATAGGGCCGCATGATCTACATCAAGCTGCGTTTTAGTGGCCAGATAGAAAATGCGACTTTGCCCAGTAGAAAGTGTCCATGACCGAGAAAACCCCAGCACCCCGCGTAGCCGAAGCCAGCACGGTGCCAGCTCCCAGCCCCGAAACGCTCCCGTCCCTGCAAAGAACCGTCGCGAAAGCCTCTGCCAAGCGAACCAGCTCGCCGTCCCGCAAGACCACGACTGCAACGCCGCGCCGTGTGGCGCAGGGAGACACCACTGGCGAAAAAACCGTTAGCGGCATTGCGAAGCACGTTGCCCAAGCCGCGCTGGATTCCGCGCAAGACGCGCAGCAGATCGCCCTGAAGGACATTCTGGTGCGTACGGACGACAAGGTTTCTGCGCTCAAGGCTTTGCTAGCGGGCAGTTCTCCAGACGATGTGGACGCCATCCGCAATATGCTGCTGGACGGCAAGAATCTTGCAAGTGGGAAAGCGGGCCGGCCGGATGAGGAGCTCGCCGGCGGCTGGCGCACCGGTGCTTACCCCTACAAAAACCTGCTGTCACGCAAACGGTACGAGACCCAAAAGTACCAGCTGCAGGTCGAATTGCTCAAGTTGCAGAATTGGGCCAAGGAAACCGGGCAACGCATCGTGATCCTGTTTGAAGGGCGCGACGCGGCTGGCAAGGGCGGCGCGATCAAACGCTTCATGGAGCACCTGAACCCGCGTGGTGCGCGCCTGGTGGCGCTGGAAAAACCCACCGATACCGAGCGCGGTCAATGGTATTTTCAGCGCTACGTGCAGCACCTCCCCACGTCAGGAGAAATCGTCATGTTTGACCGCTCCTGGTACAACCGCGCCGGGGTGGAACGGGTCATGGGTTTTTGCAGCGAAGTGGAATATCAGGAGTTCATCCGCCAGGCGCCGCTGTTTGAGCGCCAGTTGGTGAGCAGTGGTGTACACCTCATCAAGTTCTGGTTCTCGGTCAGCGCCAAAGAGCAACGCCGTCGCTTCAAGGAGCGCGAACTACACCCCTTGAAACAATGGAAGCTCAGCCCGATTGACTTGGCCTCGCTGGACAAATGGAACGATTACACCAAAGCCAAGGAAGCCATGTTCTTTGAAACCGACACGGCCGATGCGCCCTGGACGGTCATCAAATCGGACTGCAAGAAGCGGGCACGCCTGAACGCCATGCGCTACGTTCTGCACAAGCTGCCTTATGCCAACAAGGACCTTGGCAACATCGGCACGCTGGACAACCTGCTGGTGGGCCGCGCCCATGTGGTGTATGAGCGGGGTGAACGTCCGGGCAGCGCGATTTTGTAAATCGGCGGGACTCAGCGGCGTTTGCTCTGGCGCCAGATCAGCGCCAGGGTCAGCACGATAACGCCACTGAAGCACACAAATGACCAGTTGGCGATGGAGCCGCCCAGAAAGGTCCAGTCCACTTTGATGCAGTCGCCCCCGCCTTTGAAAATCATGGGCAGGGCGCGCTGCAGCGGGAAATTCTCGATCATTCCGTAAAAGTCGCGTCCGCAGGACACCTCTTCAGGCGGATACCACTGCAGCCAGCTTTGCCGGGCCGCCACAAAGGCGCCAAAACCGGCCGTTGCCAGCAGCAGCACAGCACCACCCATGTGTACGCCTTTTTTGCTGCTAGCCCCCGTCAAACCTGCGATAAGCGCTATTAAAACAAGAGCATAGCGCTGAACGATGCACATCGGACACGGCACCAGACCTACCACTTGCTGCAGGTACAGGCCAAACGCCAGCAAACTGATGCATACCCCACTGAGGAGCGCAAAGACGCGACGGGGATAACGGTCAAGCCAGCCCGTCAAGACCTGAAAAATCATGGCCTCAGCCAGCTGCGGCCTCGTCCGCCGCCTTGCAGGACGGTGAGCACACTGCCTGGGATTTGCCGAGTATCTTGCGCGTGACCATCTGCGAGCGAGCGCGATGCTTGCCACACAGAAAACACGACATGGTCGCGGCCCCAAACGACGTTGCGGCCGTGAAGGGTGAACCCGATACTTTGGATTTGTAACGCAGGCCATCGGCCAGCATTTTGGTTTTTGTGTCAGCTTTTGCCATAACCTGCATTTTACTTCAGTGAGCAGATGGCACGGTTTATCGCCGCTTTAACCCGCCAGCCCGACGGCCACTGAAAGCTTGCTAAAGTGACGCTCTTTATAAGAATTCGGAAAAGGCTTCAAATGGCACGCACTGTAAATTGCATCAAACTCGGCAAAGAAGCTGAAGGCCTGGATTTTCCGCCCTACCCTGGCGAACTCGGCAAGCGCATCTGGGAAAACGTGAGCAAGGAAGCCTGGGCTGCCTGGCTCAAGCATCAGACCATGCTGGTCAATGAAAACCGCCTGAATCTGGCGGATGCCCGGGCCCGCCAGTACCTCGCGCGCCAGATGGAAAATCACTTTTTTGGCTCGGGTGCCGATGCCGCGCAGGGCTACGTGCCGCCCAGCGTTTGAAGCGCCAGGCGCATGGCTGAACCGACGGCAGCCGTTTTGTTGCATGGGTGTGGTTTACCCGGGGCTTGGGCTGGGCTGAGCGCCTGGCGCATCCTGGAAACCCGTTTTGCACAGGGCTTGCAATTCCTGACCACTTGGCGGGCCTGGAAAAACGACCCACTGCGGCCGCGCCAGCTGCACTATGTGTCGCTGACAAGCGCGCCGCCCCCACTGGACGAATTGCTGGCGTTTGCAGCGCCCTTCCCCGAACTGCTGGAACTGGCCCAAGAACTGGCGCCCCAATGGTTCGGGCTGTTACCGGGCTTTCACCGTCTGACGCTCGATGGCGGTCGGGTGTTGTTGACGCTGTGCGTGGGCGACTTGATGGCTCTGTTGCGGCAGCAGCAATTTGTCGCTGATTCGGTTTACCTGGACACAGACAGGGCCGACCACGCCGAGGTGTCGACCTGGAATATCTGGACGGTCAAGGCCTTGGCGCGTTGCTGCCGCCGCGGCACCGGTCTGAGCACCACCGCTGCTGCATCTGACTTGCGCACTGATTTGACGCAGTGCGGGTTTGACATGCAGCCCCGCCAGACTGCCCCGCCGACCGGGCTGCGAAGCGGCCAGTTCAACCCGCGCTGGACGATCAAGAACACGCGCGATTCGTCCGTCGGTTCAGCGCTCAAGGTCGGAACCTGCGCCGTCATCGGTGCCGGACTGGCGGGCGCCAGTGTCGCAGCGGCGCTGGCCAGGCGTGGCTGGCAGGTGCGGGTGCTCGACCAGGGCGACGCGCCCGCCGCTGGCGCGTCCGGGCTGCCTGTGGGCTTGGTGGTGCCCCATGTGTCTGTCGACGACTGTCCGTTGTCGCGCCTGTCACGCAGTGGCGTGCGCCTGATGTTGCAGCAGGCCCGCAGTCTGCTAAAAAAGGGGCAAGACTGGGACGCTACAGGCGTACTGGAACACCGGGTGGATGGCTCCCCGGGTCTGCCTTCCAACTGGCCGGCGCCGGGACGGGACTGGTCGCAAATGACAACGTTACACACGGCCGATGCTGCCTGGAACCACGGCATTGCAGCAGACGAGCCCGCCATCTGGCACACCCAAGCGGCATGGCTCAAGCCGGCCCAGCTGGTGCGGGCCTGGTTGGCACAACCTGGCATCACTTTTCAAGGCGACGCCAAGGTGGCGGCCATCCGCCAGAGTGGGGATGAATGGGAGTTGCTGGACGCGCAAGGCCAGGTGCTCGCCCGCGCCAGTCGGGTGGTTTTGGCCAACGCCAGCGGCGCGCTGCCACTGCTTGAAAGCCTGCAGACGACGCTGCCCGCATTGGGCGTCCGCGTCAACCAGCTGCCGGCCATGAATGGTTTGCGCGGCCAGTTGTCATGGGCCATGCACCCCGGTGCACCCGACGCCGCCTTTCCGCCTTTTCCGGTCAATGGTTCGGGTAGCGTGGTGCCCGTGGTGCCCGTCGAGGGTGGTGCTGCCTGGTTTATCGGGTCCAGTTACGAACCCGACAGCAAGCCCGCGTTACCGGACGAAAAAAACCACGCGACCAATTTTGGCCGGCTGCACAAGTTGTTGCCAGCCCTGAGTCAAGCGCTGGAGAAGCAGTTTGCCACGGGCGCCATCCATGCCTGGAAACAAACACGCTGCGTCACCTATGACCGCCTGCCCGTGGTGGGGCCACTCTACAAGGCAGACAATCCGGGCCTGTGGATCTGTGGCGGCATGGGGTCCAGAGGCATGACGTTCTCCGTGCTCTGCGCTGAATTGCTGGCGGCCCGCTGGGGTGCTGAGCCACTGCCGGTTGAGGCGGGGCTGACTCAGTCACTCACCGCCCTGCGCGGTCGCAGTGCAGCGCCTGGAAATTTTTAAAACACTTATGATTCTTGTTGCCGGTTCAGCCAATCTCGATTTTGTCGTTCGCGCGCCCCACATTCCGGCACCGGGTGAAACCGTGCTGGGACGGGACTTCCAGACCGTTCCCGGCGGCAAGGGCGCCAACCAGGCGGTGGCTTGCGCTCGGGCCGGTGGCGCCGCCACGCACATGCTGCTGGCGCTCGGCGCTGATGCGTTTGCCGTGCCGCTGGAGGCGTCCCTGCAAGCGGCCGGGGTGCAGATGCATGTCGTGCGCGTCCAGGACCAAGCCACAGGCACGGCTTTTATCTGCGTCGCGGATGATGCAGAAAACGCGATCACCGTGGCACCGGGCGCCAACCAGGCCTTGCGCGCGGCCGACCTGCCGGCCCTTGCCGGTTTCACCCACCTGTTGCTGCAACTCGAAACGCCAATGGCGCCTGTCACGGCTTATGCCAAAGCAGCCCGCGCCAAGGGCGTCAAGGTGGTGCTCAACGCCGCCCCGGCGCAAACCCTGCCCCCCGATTTGCTGGCGCTGCTTGATGTGTTGATCGTGAATGAGGGCGAGCTGGCGGTCGTCGCCAACTTGTCCGGCAGCATTGCCCAGAACCTGGCACGCATTGAGGTGCCCTGTGTGGTGGTGACGCTGGGTCACCGCGGTTGTTGCGCCCGCGTAAAAGGTGCCGTTTTTTGCCAGCCAGCCTTTGAAGTAATACCGATCGACAGCACCGGCGCCGGCGATACCTTCTGTGGCGTGCTGGTCGCCGCCCTGAGTCAGGGACAGAACTTGCCACAGGCCTTGCGACTGGCCAGCGCAGCCGGCGCCCTGGCCTGCACCCGGCTCGGCGCGCAGTCGAGCATCCCGACCCAGTCCGAAGTCGCTGCCTTTTTGGCCGCCCAGCCAGCCGCCACCGAAGCCCAAAACGCCGAACTCCGGCGGTTTTGCGGCTTCGACCGACTGACACCGATCTAACACCCCTCTGACAGCAGATTCCCCGTGAACTATCCACACTCCTACAAAGTCATTTACGACACCGACCCCGGTGTGGATGACGCCATGGCCCTGTACTTTGCGCTGGCCCACCCGGCCATTGATGTGCTGGGCATCACCACCACCTTTGGCAATGTCACGGTGCAACAGGCGGCGAGCAACGCCTTGTATCTGACCGCCATCGCCGGCAAAAACATCCCGGTCACTCAGGGCGTGGCGGCGCCTTGCAGCAAGCCTCCAGAGACGCCGCCGACCTACATTCATGGTGCGGATGGACTGGGCAATCTGCCCGCCCGCGTTGCAATGTCGAACCCGCTGGACCCAAGGTCCTCCGCGCAGTACATCGTTGACATGGCACGCGCCCAGCCGGGCGAAATCACGCTGGTGGCAGTGGGTCCTCTGGGCAACCTGAGTCTGGCTCTCAAGCTCGAACCCAATCTGCCCCAGCTGCTGCGCGAAGTCATCATCATGGGTGGCACGATCCTGGAGCCCGGCAACGTATCACCGGTGGCAGAGGCCAACATCTGGAACGACCCGCACGCCGCTGACCGCGTGTTCACGGCCGGCTGGAAGCTCACCATGGTGGGGCTGGATGTGACCCACCAGGTGCGCGTGCCGCTATCCATGATCGAGCGCATCGCCAGGCGTCAGCAACACCTCGCTACCGACACCCTGTTGCATGCGGTGGCGTTCTACGCGCGCTTTTACACCGGCCTTTACGCCCACCTGACGCAGGAACCGGGCTGCTTTGCGCACGATGTGCTGGCCTTCATCTACCTGGTGCAGCCGGAACTGTTCACGCTCCAGCACGGCGCCATCCGCGTGGCGACCGAAGGCTTGGCCCAGGGCCAGACCATCATGAACCGGCGTGATTTCATCCACTACCCACAAACGGGCTGGGGCAAGGAAAAACCCATCACCCAGGTCTGCATGCAGGTGCAAGCCGATGCCTGCAAAACCGTATTGGAGAACGCCCTGATGGCGCCGTGGCTCGAATGAATCAATTGCCCGAAAGTGACTGATTTCCGTTAAAGATTACCCCCGCCTGCGACCCTATATATCCATATCGCATATAGAAATCATGAAAATATATTTTGCAATCTAAAGGGGCTCAATTAAAGTCGGCACCTATGCATGACTTAGCGTTTATCTTTGCCGGTTTTTTTGTCGGACTTGTCATCGGCCTCACCGGTGTCGGCGGCGGCTCGCTCATGACGCCGATCCTGATCTTCTTTTTTGGCGTCAAGCCCTATCTGGCCGTTGGCACCGACCTGTTGTTCGCCGCCTTCACCAAGATGGGCGGCACCGTCAGACTGGCACGGGCCCGGGTGATCGACTGGCGTGTGGTGTTTCACCTGTCGGCGGGCAGCATTCCGGCCGCCCTGATCACACTTTTTATTCTCAACCAGGTCGGCCCGGCCAGCGCCAGTGCGCAAAGCCTGATGACCACTACCCTGGGTGCCGCCCTGCTGCTGACGGCGGCGGCCACCCTGTACAAGGCGCTGCGTGGCAAAGCTGCACCGACTACCGTGGTCCGGGGCCAGGAAACGCAGGCGGCAACGCCGCGCCACTGGAGCCTGCCGCTCTTGTTTGGTGCTGTTATCGGCACGCTGGTCACACTGACGTCGGTGGGCGCCGGCGCTATCGGCGTCACGGTGTTGATGATCTTGTACCCCCTGCTGCCGCTGCCCCGCATTGTGGCGGCCGACATTGCCTACGCCGTGCCGCTCACGCTGGTGGCTGGACTGGGCCATGCCTCCATGGGCTCGGTGGATTGGCCCATGCTGACCAAGTTGCTCGCCGGTTCGCTGCCGGGCATCTGGGTCGGCTCGCACTTGATGTCGCGCATCCCGGAACGGGTCATCCGCTCCCTCCTTTCCGTGTTGCTGGCGTATGCCGGCGTGAAATTGATTGCTTTATAAATCCTGAAACCTTGCGGGACAGACCGAAGCGTAGCGAAGCTCTGTCCTCAACTGATTAGAACCAACCATGTACCAATACACCGACTTCGACCGCCAGTTCGTCCGCAACCGCGCCGATCAATACCGCGATCAACTCGAACGCAATCTTGCCGGCACGCTAACCGACGAGGATTTCCGCCCCCTGCGTTTGCAAAACGGCTGGTACATACAGCGTTATGCGCCGATGCTGCGCGTGGCCGTGCCCTACGGCGAGTTGGCAAGTAGCCAGCTGCGCGTTCTGGCCAAAATCGCCCGCGACTATGACCAGCCCAACGCACAGGTCTATCAGACGGCGCAAACCACGCAGGCCAAACTCGGCACAGCCAGGCTGCCCACCGGCTACGGCCACTTCACCACGCGTCAAAACATCCAGTACAACTGGATACCACTGGACAAGAGCGCCGATGTGATGGACCTGCTGGCCTCGGTCGATATGCACGGCATCCAGACCAGCGGCAACTGCATTCGCAACATCACCAGCGACGAGCGTGCCGGCATTGCGGTCGATGAGCTGGTGGACCCGCGTCCGTTTTGCGAAATCCTGCGCCAGTGGAGCACGCTGCACCCCGAGTTTGCGTTTTTGCCGCGCAAATTCAAATTCGCCGTCTCGGGCGCACTGGAGGACCGTGCCGCGACCCATTGGCATGACGTCGGCCTGCATCTGCTGCGCAATGCGGCGGGCGACATTGGCTTCAAGGTGCTGGTCGGTGGCGGCATGGGCCGCACCCCGGTGATTGCCAGCACCATCCGCGACTTTCTGCCCTGGAACCAGATCCTGAACTACCTGGAAGCCGTGGTGCGCGTCTACAACCGCTGGGGCCGGCGCGACAACATGTACAAGGCGCGCATCAAGATTCTGGTCAAGGCCGAAGGCCAACGCTTCACCGACGAAGTCGAAGCCGAATACAGACAAATTATTGAACTCGACGGCGCACCGCACACCATCACCCAGGATGAGCTGGACCGGGTATCGGCCTCCTTTGTGCCACCCGCATTGCAAGGCGACAAGCCGGATTCGACGCAAAAAGTCGCCCAGATTCTGCGCGCCACCGCCGAAAACGACGTGGAATTCAGTCGCTGGTTGAAGCAAAACGTGGCACCCCACAAGAACCCCGACCTGCGCGCCGTCACCCTGTCCTTCAAGCGCCTGGGCCACGCACCCGGTGACGCCACCGCCGATCAACTCGACACGGCGGCCGATCTGGCCGACCAATTTTCAGCTGGCGAAGTGCGCGTGACGCACGACCAGAACCTGTTGCTACCCTGGGTGCATTGCGACCAGTTGGCCGAGTTGTGGGCTGCGGCCCGCAAAGCTGGCCTGGCCCGCTCCAACATCCGCCTGCTGACCGACATGATTTCCTGCCCCGGTGGCGATTTTTGCGCGCTGGCCAATGCCCGCTCCATCCCGATCGCCGAGGCCATTACCGAGCGCTACCAGGACATGGACGAGCTGCACGATCTGGGCGAAATCGACTTGCACATCAGCGGTTGCATGAACTCCTGCGGCCACCACCACAGCGGCCACATCGGCATTCTGGGGATCGACAAGGACGGACAGGAGTGGTACCAGGTGTCGCTGGGCGGCTCGGACGGCTCCACGCTGAGTGGCACGCCGGTGCCGGGCAAGGTGGTCGGCCCCTCGTTTGGCGCAGCTGAAGTGCCGGATGTGATCGAAGCGGTACTGGACACCTACCGGCGCGAGCGTCGTCATGCTGAAACCTTCATTGCCACGTTTCGCCGTGTCGGCATGGACCCGTTCAGAGTGGCGGCCAACAGCGTGCGCCAGACAGCCATGGCCGAGCTGGCCTGAAAGAAGGAAATTACTATGAAATTAATAGCTGCTCACGCCCATGCAACGGGGGCTAGAGGCCTAAATGTTATAAATATTGCCAATGATGCAGACCCCCGCACGCTGAATCTTGACGGCGTGGAACGCATCGATCTGAATTTTCCGAAATTCGCCGATGGCCGCGCTTTTAGTCAGGCGTTTCTGCTGCGCCGCCGTCTTGGCTTCAAGGGCGAAATTCGCGCTACCGGCGACGTGCTGATTGACCAGCTGGTGCAGATGCAGCGCAGTGGTTTTGATGCGGCCGTGTTGCGCGAAGACCAGAACCTGGACTTTGCCCAGCGCCAGTTTGACCGCTACCAGGCGTTTTACCAGGGCGACGCGGTAACCGTGAAGCCTCACTTCATCGCCGACCGTGTCTCGACCCCTGCAACGCAAGGAGCCGCCGCATGAGCGCCATTGAACTCAACGCCCGCGCATCCAAAGACTTTGACGCCAAGCTGGCTGAAACCACGGCTTTGCTGCAACAAGCCGCGCGTGACTATGCCGCGTTTGAAGTCGGCGGCGCCTCGCGCGTGAGCCAGGCCTCCAGCCTGGGCGCGGAAGACGTGGTACTCAGCCACCTGATCAACAGCTTGCAGCTCGACATTGGCATCTTTGTGCTGGAAACCGGCATGTTGCACGCCGAGACGCTGGACTTGCTGGCCCGCCTCAAAGCCACCTCCCGCGCTCCGGTGGAGGTATTCACGCCCGTCAATGAATCGGTGGTGCAGTTCGTGGCCCGCGAAGGCAAGGACGCGATGTACAAGAGCATCGACCTGCGCAAAGCCTGCTGCCACATTCGCAAGATGGAGCCGCTGGCGCGTGCGCTGGCCGGCAAGGATGCGTGGATCACCGGTCTGCGCCGCGAGCAGTCCGGCGCCCGCGCCGACGTGCCCCTGATCGACACCAGCGATGCGTCCCGCGTCAAGATCAACCCCTTGGCCAACTGGACCTGGGGTGACGTCTGGCATTTCATCGCCATCCACAAGATTGACTACAACCCGCTGCATGACCAGTTTTTCCCCAGTATCGGCTGCGCACCCTGCACCCGGGCTGTGTCCGCGGGCGAAGACTTTCGCGCCGGCCGCTGGTGGTGGGAAGACGAAGCGGCCAAAGAGTGCGGCCTGCATGTCAATCCGTCCAGCACACTTTCGAAAGCGCCCGTATGAACGCCAGAACCTCTCCTGAACTACTTGAACCCATGCACCATTCACTACGCCGTTCAGAACACCACGATCACCTGAGCAACGCGCATCTGGATGCGCTGGAAGAAGAAACCATCTTCATCCTGCGCGAAGTGGCGGCCGCGTTCGAACGCCCCACACTGCTGTTCTCGGGCGGCAAAGACTCGCTGGTCATGCTCAAGTGCGCCGAGAAGGCTTTTGGGGCCGGCCGCATCCCCTATCCGCTGCTGATGATCGACACCGGGCACAACTTCAAGGAAGTCACCGATTTCCGTGATTCACGCGCCAAAGAACTGGGTGCCGAGCTGATTGTGCGCAGCGTGGAAGACTCCATGAAACGTGGCACTGTGCGCCTCGCTCATCCGGGCGAGTCCCGCAACGTGCACCAGTCCGTCACGCTGCTGGAAGCCATCGACGAATTCCGTTTTGACGCGCTGATCGGCGGCGCCCGCCGCGACGAGGAGAAGGCCCGCGCCAAGGAGCGCATCTTTTCGCACCGCGACAGCTTCGGCCAATGGCAACCCAAAGCCCAGCGGCCCGAGCTTTGGACCCTGTTCAACACCCGACTGCAACCGGGCGAACATTTCCGCGTGTTCCCGATCTCCAACTGGACCGAGCTGGATGTGTGGCAATACATCGACCGCGAGCAAATCGCCCTGCCCTCGCTCTACTACACGCACAAGCGTGATGTGGTGGAACGCAAAGGCCTGCTGGTGCCGGTGACAGAACTGACCCCGGCACGCGATGGCGAAACGGTCGAATCGCGCGACGTGCGCTTTCGCACCGTGGGCGACATTACCTGCACCTGCCCGGTCGAAAGCACGGCCAGCACCGCGGCCGAGATTGTGATTGAAACGCTGGCCGCTGACGTCAGCGAGCGCGGCGCCACCCGCATGGACGACAAAACCTCCGAGGCTTCGATGGAGAAGCGCAAGAAAGATGGGTACTTCTGATGACTGCTACAACTTTAATAGCTACTCCCGCAGTTGATACGGGGGCTAGAGGCCTAAATGACACTAAATCGGCACTGAAATTCATCACCTGCGGTTCCGTGGATGACGGCAAAAGCACGCTGATTGGCCGCCTGCTGATCGACAGCCGCTCGGTGTTGCTGGACCAATTGGCCAACGTTTCCAAGAGTGGCGAGGCCGATCTGGCGCTGTTCACCGACGGCCTCTCGGCCGAGCGCGAGCAAGGCATCACCATCGACGTGGCCTATCGCTACTTCAACACCGCCGAGCGCAAGTTCATCATTGGCGATGCGCCGGGCCACGAGCAGTACACCCGCAACATGGTGACGGCAGCCTCCAGCGCCGATGCCGCCGTGGTTCTGGTGGACGCCACCAAACTCCAGTGGCAGAGCCATTTGCTGGAACTGCTGCCGCAAACGCGGCGTCACTCTCTCTTGGTGAATCTGCTGCGTGTGCCTTCCATCGTGTTTGCCGTGAACAAACTTGATGCGCTGGAAGACGCGGCCAAACCGGAGACCGCAGGCCAGGCGGCCGTGGCGTTTGCCAACATCAGCCATGCGCTGGAGGCTTTTGCCCAGGCGGCCGGCATCGAGGTGACGGCCATCGTGCCGATCTCGGCGCTCAAGGGTCACAACGTGGTGGAGCCGGTGGTTGGCTGGTGCGGCTACGAAGGCCCGAGTTTGCTGGAAATTCTGGAACTTCTGCCGGCCACGCCGGCTGAGACAGAGGTGCCTTTTGCCTTTCCGGTGCAATGGGTCGAAAAATTTTCATCGTCGAGTGACACCTCCCAGGGACGCCGCATTTTTTGGGGCCGCGTGGCCACCGGTGCTGTGCAGGTGGGGCAGCAAGTCTCGGTCTTGCCCAGCGGTCAGACCGCGACGGTCGCCCAAGTACTGGGACATACGCGTCAACCCGGCACGGTGCAGGCCAGACACAGTGCGGGCATTGTGCTGGACCGCGAAGTCGATGTGTCACGCGGTGACTGGTTGCTGGCGGTTGAGCCCGGCACCTTCAACCCCAGCCGCGAGCTCAAAGCCACGGTGGCCTGGATGGACGACGAACCTCTGGTGGCCGGCCGCGTGTACTGGGCGCTGCATGGGCACCGCTGGGTCAAAGCCAAAATCAAGCGGATTGTTCATAAACTCGACATCAACACGCTGGCGGAAGAAGCAGCAAACCAGCTGGATGCCAACGCGATTGGACACGTTGAGTTGACATTGCAAGAAGCCATCGCAACCCTGCCCTACAGCCGCTCGCGCGTGCTGGGCTCGCTGGTTTTGGTAGACACGGCATCGCACAAAACAGCGGGAGCCGTGCTGATAAATTGACCTGCCTCAAGCATCCTCTTCATCTTCAAGGCCAAACCAAACCAACGAGATACCGAAACCCCATAAAATAGAGGGTTTCCATCCATTCGTCGAAAACCACAAAATGACACATACCGTCACCGAAGCCTGTATCAAATGCAAGTACACCGATTGCGTCGACGTTTGCCCCGTGGACTGCTTCCGCGAAGGCCCCAACTTTTTAACCATCGATCCCGATGAGTGCATTGACTGCGCGGTGTGCATTCCCGAGTGCCCGGTGAACGCGATCTACGCCGAAGAAGATGTGCCCAAGGATCAGCAGCACATGACCAAGCTCAACGCCGAGCTGG
>Ga0209123_1001920_pt1 | contig 18910 bp, 20 predicted proteins | sample BarGraIncu00431A_FD_184500 | JGI IMG/M metagenome (GOLD analysis project Ga0209123, IMG submission 184500) | Arctic peat soil microbial communities from Barrow, Alaska, USA - Barrow Graham LP Incubations 004-31A (SPAdes) (version 2) | ecosystem: Environmental > Terrestrial > Soil > Wetlands >... | reverse complement strand
ATGTGCAAATTGCCACTAGTATTAAAACACTTAATATGGGAACCGTAGATGCATATATTAAAATTAATAATAATAATATGAACATTGATATTAATTGTAATAAATTTTATGTTAAAGTTTTAGAACTAGGTAAAGAACATCTAATTAAGGATTTATCTAGCTTAAGTTATAAGGTTAATGTTAAAGTTAATAATAAGACAAGTGAATTTACTTTAACAAGTTGCGCAGATTTTTTTGATGATAGAAGTTTTAATACTCTCAATATAAAGGTATAATAGAATAAAGAATAATAGTTTAAAGGTATTTTAGACAAATGATTTAAAAAGATTAAAATTTTTACTTTAACCACTAACGAGGTGTGCTAAAATGAAAAAGATGAAAAGGGCTACGGCGATAAAATATGAAAAAGGGTATGAAGCACCAATTGTAACTGCAGCTGGAATTGGATATATTGCAGATGAAATTATAAGGACTGCAAAGGAGAGCGAAGTTGCTATAGTTCAAAATGAGGAATTAGCTAATTTACTCTCAAATGTTGATATAGGGTCAGAAATACCTATAGAATTATATGATGCCATAGCAAAGGTTATTGCTTATGTAATGGACATAGACAAACTAATGAAGAAATAATAAAAGATCACAAGAGGAGGGTTATTATGGCGTTATGGGCAATATCTGATCTTCATTTAGCTATAAATTCAGATAAACCCATGGATATATTTGGAGAAAAATGGGCGAACCATGATGAGAAAATAAAGGAAAATTGGCTTAGCAAAGTAGCGCCTTGCGATACTGTACTAATTGCAGGAGATATTTCTTGGTCAATGAGCATGGATGAGGGTATTGAGGATTTAGAATGGATTCATAAGCTTCCTGGCACAAAAATTCTTATTAAAGGAAATCACGATTACTGGTGGAGCAGTATTACAAAACTTAATTCACTCTATGAAGATATGGATTTTATACAAAATAATTTTTTTAGTTATAATGATATTGCTATATGTGGTACTAGGGGATGGAATTGCCCAGGGAGTACAAGGTTTTCAAGCCATGATGAAAAAATATATGATAGAGAACTAATAAGGCTACGACTTTCATTAGACGCAGCAGTGAAAAAAGGGTTTACAAAAATTATCGTTATGCTTCATTATCCACCTACAAATGATAAGTTTGAGGAAACAGAGCTTATAAAAATAGTAAAAGAATATAACGTGGGTAGCGTAATATATGGACATTTACATGGACCATCTTTGAATAGGTTATATGAGGGGAATATAGAAGGAGTAGAATATATAGTAACTTCTTGCGATTATTTGAATTTTGATCCTTTAAAAATAGTAGATTAATGTACAAGTTAATACATTAGTGTAGAAGTTAATAGATTGTGGATAAGTAAGGCTATTAAATTTGTGTATGTGGATAACAAATTTAATAGCCTTAATCTAAGTTTCTTATTTCTATTTAAAAAACTTGGAAAATAAACCTGATTTTTTAATCTTTTCTGGAATCACTAAGTTTTCGTTAGATGTGTTATTAACATTATCAGAAGCTAATAAGTCTGCTTTCTTATCTTCTGTTTTAATTAAGTCTTTCATGTCTCTTGCAAGTTCCTTTAAGCTTACCTTTACATTAGGGGTTGTTATTACATTACTAAACCAGATTAAGGAGTCTTCTGAATGACCAGTACGCCTATATAGTTCCCCAATAAGATACATAACACTGTATTTATCCATGCCGCATAGGGGGAATGATTCTGAGTAATATGCATCGCTTAGCCCATCAAGGGCCTGCTTTAAAAATTTAAGCTCCATTTCACTTGCCTGGGGGGTATCTATTAATCTGTACATCCAGGCGAGTTTAAGGCAATTAATTGCTTTCTTACTTGATTTTGCATTAATTATTACATAATTTAAAAGGGATAGTTTATACCTTTCAATAGCAATGTTAACGTCATAGATATCGGGGTAAGTTCGCGCGTGCCACTTAGAAGAAATAGATGTTTTAACTTGATCTATTTCTCCACCACGCAAAGAATCAAAATCTCTCTTCATTGCTGCATATCCACAAGAATTACAAAGCCAAACATCATAGAAATAGGGGTTAATTAGTGAATATCTAATAAAGAAATCACTATCTTTTTTTGTGACTCTGTAAGCAGAAGATTTTACTGTGGGGGAGTTGAATGTATGCCCGCATACAGGGCAGGTAACCTTTTTGCTATATAAAAAAGACTTTTCAGCCTGCTCTCTTTCTTGCTTTATTACATTGTCTTCGCTAGGGTTTAATATTTTATCCATTTAATCACCTCAAATAAGATTTAATATAGTATGATTCAATTATATATTGTGGTATGATTTACTTATATAATATGGTATATTTTACTTAATTAATTGCTTTTATTTTAATTTAGTAGTAAATTAATTATAACAGAAAATTTAAAAAAATATAATATCAATATATATTATTACCTATTATCCTCGATATGTTAAAAGGAAAATGAAATCTTATGTAAAGGACTGAGTTATATGGCAATAAGAGAGTGGAAAAGATTTTTAATTCCTTATGAACAAGGTGTAGAAGAGTTAAAAGTTAAATTCAGAAGTATCAGGAGAGAATACAGACGTAAAAATGATTATTCTCCTATAGAATTTGTTACAGGAAGGGTTAAAGAAATATCTAGTATTCTTGAGAAAGCTAATAAATTTGGTATACCTCTTGAGAGAATTGAATTTGAAATGGAGGATATCGCGGGAATAAGAGTAATGTGTCAATTTGTAGACGATATCGATAAGGTTGTAAATTTAATACGCGCGAGACTTGATATGACGATAGTTTACGAAAAAGATTATGTGGCAAACGTTAAGGGCAGCGGATACAGAAGTTATCATATGATTATAAAATATCCCGTAAACTTAGCTGAGGGACAAACCGAAATATTAGCAGAATTTCAAATCAGAACTCTTGCTATGAATTTTTGGGCTACGGTAGAGCATTCTCTAAATTATAAATATAAACATGATATACCAGAGGATATAAGAGAGAAACTTAAAAATGCTGCGGATGCGGCTTTTCAGTTAGATCAGCAGATGCTAGAAATTAAGGATGAAATTAAAGATGCGCAAAAGCTATTTGAGGTAAAATCTAATTTGGTATCAGACATTATGAATAATATCCTTATGATTACGTCACTTGGGAAGTTAACAGATGCAACTAGGTATAGGGAGCAATTAAATAAGTTACTCGAAGAAGGCGAAGTTTACGAGCTAAGTACACTACTTAAAGCAACTCAAAAAACATTGGACATGTATAGGCCTTAATAATATCATATTATTTAATATTAAAATATCAAAAATAGGAGAGTAGAGCGTATTAGTTTAAACGCTTTACTCTCCTATTTTAAGCTTCTTAAATACTTAAGAAACTACTATATTAACTAATCGCCCCTTAATTACAATAACCTTACGAATCGTTTTGCCTTCTGTTACAGCAATTACTAAGTCATCTTTAAGTGAAAGTTCTTTTATGAGATCTTCACTTAAATCTTGAGCTATAGTTATTCTGGATTTAATTTTACCATTTACTTGAATAGCTATCTCTATTTCATCTTTAATAAGAGCAGTAGCGTCAAACTCAGGCCAATTTTGGTTAAATACAGAGTAACCCATTCCTAAGGTTTCCCACTTCTCTTCTGCAAAATGTGGGGCAAAGGGAGCTAAAAGCTTAAGGTAATCTACAAGAACTTCTTTTAAGAAATTACCGTTTTTAATTTCTTCATTGATGTATTTGGATATTGCATTTGTAAGTTCCATAAGTCTTGCAATAGCTGTATTAAATTGAAGTTTTTCTGCATCTTCAGTAACACCTCTAATTGCAAAATTTCTCCAGTAGTTTAATTCTTTTTCTGGCGATTCTAGGGTGGTTTTATTATTGCCTTCTTTTGAAATTTCATGACTTCCAGTGTCAACTGCTCTTTCAATTCTATCAACGAATTTTCCGATAGCTTTTATACCGTCATCACTCCAAGCACCACCATCAGTATAGCCAAAACCAAACATTAGGTACATTCTAAATACATCTGCTCCAAATTCTTTGATGTACGCGTCTGGGGATATGGTATTTCCTTTTGATTTACTCATTTTTAATCCGTCTTCTCCTAAGATTAAACCTTGATGGGTAAGTGATAGGAATGGTTCATCAAAGTCTAGGTATCCCATGTCGCGAAGAGCTTTTGTTATAAATCTTGCATAAAGCAGGTGCATACATGCATGTTCAGGTCCACCTACATATTTGTCTACAGGAAGCATTTTGTTTATTAAGTCTTTATCAAATATTTTTTCACTGTTTTTGTTATCAACATATCTAAATTGATAGAAAGAAGAACAAACAAAAGTATCCAAAGTATCGGCTTCTCTGCGTGCGGCGCCGCCACAAACCTGGCAAGTTACATTTATAAACTCTTCACTTTTGGCTAGTGGTGATTCTCCGTCTGGTGTAAATTCTACATCATAAGGTAATTCTACAGGAAGCTGATCCTCAGGTACTGGAACAGTTCCGCATTTATCACAATGAATTATTGGAATAGGTGATCCCCAATATCTTTGCCTTGAAACTAACCAATCACGAAGTCTAAAGTTTATTTTACCTGAACCTAGGCCTAGTTTCTCTAATTTTTTAACAATAGCTTCTTTTGCGTCATTTGTAGATAAACCATCAAACTCATCACTATTTACTACTTTTCCATGTTCAGTATAAGGAAGGTTTTCTAAATTATCATCTGCGCTTTTAAAACTAACGATTACTCTTTCAATAGGTAGTTTATATTTGCTAGCAAATGCGAAATCTCTATCGTCATGAGCAGGAACAGCCATTACTGCGCCAGTTCCATAGGTGTTTAGAACATAGTCAGCTACCCAAATTGGAACTTCGCGTCCGTTTATAGGATTAATAGCGTAAGATCCAGTAAATACACCTGTTTTATCTCTTGTAATAGATTGCCTTTCTATATCAGTTTGCTTTCTAGCATCATGCCTATAGGTTTCAACTGCGGACATGTATTCACTTTTAGTGAGCATATCTACAAGATCATTTTCAGGAGCGATTACTACATATGAAACGCCGAACAGAGTATCTACTCTCGTAGTAAAAACGCTAAAGTCTATATCTGAATCAACCACTTTAAAAGTGACGTCTGCACCAGTAGATTTGCCTATCCAATGTCTTTGCATTGATTTAGTTTTTTCAGGCCAATCTAAGGTTTCAAGGTCATCTAAAAGTTCCTGTGCATAATCCGTAATTTTTAAGAACCACTGGGTTAAATTCTTTTTAGTAACTTCTGTTCCACATCTCTCGCAAGAACCATCTGCGAGTACTTGCTCATTTGCAAGTACTGTATTACAGCTAGGGCACCAATTTACAGGTGCTTTTTTCCTGTAGGCAAGGCCTTTTTCAAATAGTTTTAAGAATAACCATTGAGTCCATTTATAATAATCAGGTCGACAAGTTACAACTTCATGATCCCAATTAAACATTGCTCCCATGGCCTTTAATTGTTTTTCCATGGTGCTAATATTTTGATCTGTAGAATCCTTAGGGTGAACGCCTGTTTTTATAGCGTAGTTTTCAGCAGGAAGTCCAAAAGCGTCAAAGCCCATTGGTTCAAAGACGTTATAGCCCTGCATTTTTTTCATCCTAGCCCAAGAATCTACAGGGCCATAGTTGAACCAGTGACCAGCATGTAATTGGCTTCCAGATGGATAAGAGAACATTTCAAGTACATATAACTTCTTATCAATTTTATTCTCATCAAATTTATATAATTTTGTTTCTTCCCATTTTTGTTGCCATTTATCATCGATGGTTGTATTGTATTTTGCCATTGTTATTCCTCCTTAAGTACTTTTAAAATATGTAAATATATGCTAAATATGAAAATAAAAAAAACCTCCGTCTCAAGAAAGAGACGAAAGTAATATTCCGCGGTACCACTCTAGTTAGGTTTTACACCTCACTTACAAATATAACGGTTTAAACCGTACTTGTTTTCACAAGTATGCTTTCAATTAAAGGCAAAAGCCAACAATTAAATCATAGGTAAGTTCATATAATATCATTACTGCTTTTCACCAAAGGGGCACAAATTAAATAAATTCAATGTCCTAGTAGCAGTTCTCTTTAAAATGATATATATATTACTGCTCCTAATCAAAGCAATTTATTATATTATAGTAGTCTTTGTTTATTATAGTATTATTATCCATTATAATTTAAATAAATTTTTAAGTCAACAATGTAAGTTATTTAAATTTTTTAATAAGGTTTTTTCTAGCATAGGATATGAAGGCCGTAAGCACATAATCATATACTACAAAAGCTATCTCCATAATCACAATTAATAAATATATATTGATATTTACATTAGGGATTTCAAGCAACACTAATTTATATATAAATACAATTATAAAGGTGGTTAAATTGAAATACAATAACTTTAGTACAATTTCTAGTGGCGTGTTTCTTAACTTTTCTATATAATATTTAACAAAACCATAAGATCCAAAAATCAGGATATAAGCTATGCTTATGAGTTTTGACGGTATAATAAATAAGCTAAGCAAGGAAACAGCGCCATATACTACAAGGGTATTTTTAACTCCAGTAAGCATAATGCAAAGAGGGATAATGCAAGATGCTATAACTAATATTGATAATCTATTTGTTGGTAGTACTGAGGAAAGGTACAATAATATCAAACTAAGGGCTGCAAATATGCCACCCTTAGCAATATTGTTAGACTTCATAAAATCATCTCCTAATAATTATGCTTAGCAGCATGAAATAAGATCTCCGCCTAAACATTCACAAATACTATCGGCGCACCATAAGTTAAGACACATATTACCCATACCAGCATCATTATTACGTTTACCATAATAGTTATCTCTATAATTTGAAGTTCGCTGATTTAGTTCGTTAAAACTTCGTCTGTATTCAATATTATTAGGTTCTTGGGTGCAAGCACGGCTTATAAAATTATATGCGCTGTCATGCCAACCTTTTTTGAGATGAACCATTCCCATTAAGAAATTCCACTCAGCAGTTTTTGTACTCATTGTACCTAGTTTTTGCTCAGCTGAGGGTATATTACCACTATTTAAATCCATTCTTACTGACTGATATATATTGTTATTAGAATAGTCATCACTTGATTTAGCACCATAATTGTTAGAAGAGTTATACTCAGTATTAGAGCTGTAACTGCTAGAAGAATTATGGTTTTTCATAAGTGAATCGTAAGCTTCGTTTAGTTCTTGCATTCTCTCTTCTGCTAAATCTTTTAGAGGGTTATCACCATATTGATCAGGGTGATATTTTTTTGCTAGTTCTCTATATGCTTTTTTTATATCTTCTTTAGAGGTGCCTTCGCGTACACCAAGTACTTCATAGGGATTTATCATTTTTATATTCCACTCCTTTTAAATTATAAACATCACTTTTGCCATTAAGCACTTTATCCATTTTTTCCATGAGCCCTAGTTCTAGTATATTATATAATATATCCTCATTTTTTATTAAAGGCAAATTATTTAAATGTTTTAAACATTGCTGAGCGCAAGTAGACAATAAAAAATCAATTCTTGGTTTAACTAATGTACTAAAACTTTCAAAATCTAATTTATCATTATTGATTAATGAATTTATAGCATTAAATTCATTATTTTTCATATCCTTTTCTAGATCATCATAAGCATCAATAATATATATCCATTTGCCTAAGTTATAACCAAGCCAATATAAGTCTTCCTTAAAAGGAGCCTCCTTGTAGTAAAAGGATATTATAAAACCTGTAAGGTCAGCAAAAACATCAGATAATTCATCTATGGATAGATGCTCATCTATAGACATATCTTTATTATGAGCTTCAAAAGTGTTTAATAATTGTATCTTATCTTTTGTATAATCCATTACTTCATTATATGCTAACTTATTGTATGTTGCAGTATTGTTTTCTAACGGATTAGAATTTGCCAAACGGTTAGGTTTTGGTAAATAGTTTTTTAGAAACATTGAAGAAACTTTGCTTTTGATTGTTTTGTTATCTTGCGCGTCATCCATTAGTTTGTAGTATGCTAATGTGATATTACAAAAAGCTGCATAATCTAAGGCTTCATTATTATTAATCATAAGCCTTTTTTTTAGAGGATGCACTAAACATTTAAATTCAATAAAATTATACTTTGAGTCCGATAGTGAGTCTAAAAGTATTGCCAAAAAAGTCATATCAAAATTTAGAGTAACTCTTGGCAAGTTACCAAAATTACTTTTAATAGATCTACAAAGACCACAATAATAAGCTTTGAACTTTTCATAGTCTTTTATTTTCATTTCCATTTTACATGGAGTTACATATCCAAACATTATAGTCCTTCTACTTTAATTTTTGATTTTAATATTTCATAAATAGTTTTAGAGGTAGTATCCTCTAACCTATAACCGAGAAGTCTCACAACTTCTAAAATCTCATCTTCATCTTCGCCTTCTATTTCTATATAAGGAAAAGGACAAAATTCCTTTTCATTTATGTCTATTTCTATGAGTGTATTTTTATATCTGTAGCTTTCTCTATATTTTTTTATAGATTGCACCAGAACAAGACCTAAGGCTTCAAATATTCCTTTAGCCGCGGATTCATCTTTAATTTCTGTTTCATGTTCATCCATAACTTTGTACTTTTCTTGACTTATAAGTTTTTTAGTAGTGATATAATGAATCGTAGAATTTGTTAAATCATCTTGCACCGTGCGTATTCTTGCATAGCCTTTGTTATTTAAAAGTCTTTTATCCGAAAAATCATAAATATTATTTATTTGGTTTTCTTGTTTTACTTTTACTGTATTTAAACTTAATAATTTTTTCCGAATTTCTTGTACATCAATATCAATAATTCTAGTTTCTATTTCCTTCAAAGTATTTCCTCCTTGTAACTGTTGAGGTACATAATAGTTATTAATTGTTATGCACCTGTTTTTCTCTATTTATACTAATTCCTTAGTATATCATTAATTGTGATTATATCATAACTTAAATAAAGTAACATTAATATTTCATTAAAATTATGAATTTTCAGTTATAAATTTAAATCTAGGTAAATAAGTAAGCGTTATAATATGTTGCCAAAATGAGATGTATAATAGCAATATAACTTTGTTATAATTATCAATACATAGTATAATAAATAGGCGTCTTTAATTAAATAGACTAATTAATATATTCAAGGTGGTGTTTTTTTGGAGTACATAAAAGAAGTTAATATAACTGAGGCTATCATTCATGTCTTAGACAACAATGCAGATGAGCCTATAATGAACGAATATGCATTAGACTTAGATGAAGAAAAACATGACTTTTTACTTAAACATATTCAAAAGTGTTTAAAAGACGAAGAGTTAAAATATGCAGTATTTAATGCGGGCGAAAATATAGTAAAAGATATATCCCAGGAATATTTAAATGGTGAGAATAATTTACTTGTTGTATCTAAGGAAATAGCAAGGCAGATGTTTATTTTAATGAGATCTATTGGAGGTATCCCATCATGTGATTTGGTAATAGTATCTTTTACTACAGAGTTTGGGCCAATGCTGGGCATATTTAAAATGGATTATATTAAAAACTATGTGCATACTATCGAGTTTGTGGATAATAAGCTAGGAATTGATATAATATCGCAGATCACGGGTCTACCAGGGAGTTCTCAAAGGATACAAAAATGTGCTTTTCTAAAACCAATTAGGCAGGAAAATGGTTTTGATTTAATGGTTATAGATAAAAAAATCAAAAACAAAGAATCAAGTAATAGTGAAAGTCAAGAATCGGGATCAGATTATTTTACAAATGATTTTTTAGGGTGTCAAATTATAAAGAATGAAAGAGATGTTACTAAAAGTTTTGTCAAAGCAGCTGAAAAATTCACTCAAAAAAACTTTCCGGAAAATGCAGAAAAAGCAGAAGCTATTAGAAGTACTATCAAAAGAAAACTTAGAGAAGAAGATAATATTGATATTAAGGAATTATCCGAGCAAATATTCCCAGAGGAGCATGAAACTAAGGAAAAGTTTACGCAGTTTATAGCTGAGCAAGGAATAGAAGAAAATATTAGCCTTGATAAGGAATGGATAGATAAAAAACTAAAAAGAGTAAGACTTAAAATCGATAAAGATATAGATTTATATGTAAATGAAGAAACATATCATGATAATAGCCGGTTTGAAATACAAAGAAATGGTGATGGAACAATTAATATGGTTATTAAACATGTAAGTAATTATACTGAAAAGTAAAAAAGTACATCCATATGAATTCCTCCTGCGTGACATGAAATAAGAGTTTGAAACGTGAAAGTTGATTAAAAAATTCTATTGTTTTGCAAATATAAAATTCTCTACCACTCACATTCGGCGTGCGCCGGTTCGCTAGCCTTCCTTCCAGTCAGGCTCACGAGAATATTATATTTGCAAAACAAGAATTTCTAAATCAACTTTCAATGTTTCTGCACTTCTTATTTCATGTAACTTCCGGAGAAATTCATACTATATCATATTTATTCTAAGGTGTATCTAGTATTGATATAAGGAAATAATAACTCTCAACCATAAAAAAAGTCATCTACATTGTTTTCCGTAACGTGTTTCCTATATAATAAAAATAAAAGTGCTCACAGTACAAATATACTGTGGGCACTTTTGTTTTATTCAAATTAGTTGTATCTAAATTATATTGATATGAATTAGTTAGATGAATTAGCAGAACCTAAAACGTTAGTGATTTTACCTTCAACTAATTTTGTTATGTTGTTTCTTGCTTCTCCAAGATATTTTCTAGGATCGATTTCGCCAAGATTTTTTGTAAGTACTTTTCTTATTGAACCAGTCATAGCAAGTCTTAAATCAGTATCCATGTTTATTTTACAAACTGCCATAGAAGCTGCTTGTCTAAGCATTTCTAGTGGAATTCCTTTTGCGCCTTTCATTTCTCCACCAAATTCATTGATCATAGTAACAAAACTTTGATCAACAGCTGATGCTCCGTGAAGAACTATTGGGAAATTATGCATTCCAGCTTCTTCTAATTTTTTTGTGATTAAAGTTAATCTTTCAAAGTCTAGTTTAGGTTCGCCTTTGAATTTATATGCACCATGGCTTGTTCCTATAGCTATAGCTAAAGAATCTATACCAGTTCTTGTTACATAATCTACTGCTTGTTCTGGATCTGTATATGTTGCATCTGCTGCTGAAACACTAATAGCATCTTCAACTCCAGCAAGTTTACCAAGTTCTGCTTCAACTACAACGCCTTTAGAATGAGCATATTCAACTACTTCTTTAGTTGTTCTTACATTTTCTTCGTAATCAAGATGAGATCCATCATACATTACTGAAGTAAATCCAGAAGCTATTGCAAGTTTACATTGTGCTAAATCTGAACCGTGATCTAAATGAAGAGCGATATCAAGACCTGTGTCTTCAATTGCTGCTTCTACCATTTTTCTTAAGTAAGTAGGTCTTGCATATTTCATAGCTCCGCCTGATACTTGAAGTATAACTGCTGATTTGTGAATTGCACAAGCGTCAATAACACCTTGAATTATCTCCATGTTATTGATATTGAAAGCTCCAATTGCGTATTTTCCTTCAAGAGCTTTTTCGAACATTTTAGTAGTAGTAACTAATGCCATGTTAATTCCACCTTTCAAATTTTGTAATAGGGACATATATTGTCCCTGCGGGACTTTTTATGATATAAGATAATTATAAGCTATAAATGGAATATATTCTACCCTTTTAATATAAATGATACCTATAAGTATAAAAATTAAAAAATATTACTTATAGATACTTTTTCATGAGACATTATATGAGCTACAACATATTTTAAAATATGTACAGTTGCCAGGCCTTCTGATTTATCTTTTATTTTAATATATTGAGTTAATTTTAAAATCTCACTATCTATATGGTCTATGTCTTCATGATGTATAAATATAGTTAAAAATTTAGAATCCTTTTTCCACTCAGCAATATAATCTAGTGATAAATCGTATGCATCTTGATATTCCTCTTTAATTATATAACTTTCGAGAGTAGAATTCAAATCTTGAAGATGATTACATTTTTGGTTTATAACACTTACAGAAAAAAATATTCCTATAATCATTAGTGTAAATAGAATAAAGGCTATCCAAATATTTTTCATATTTTCTTACCTTTCACTTCCTTAAGCTGGTAGTAAAACTTATTTTTAGAGTCAAGCATTCCTATGAAAACATTTCGAGCACTTGAAATTCTATGTTTCTTTAATATGTCGTCTAGCCAAAGTTCATCTTTTTCTAAAAGTTCTAAATTCTTATAATTTATATTGCCATCCATAATTAAAGGTACAGGTAAAGACTCTTGAGTTATGCTTATATTTAAATCATCTTTAGTGGCGTTCGATTGACCGGTTTTTGGTAATATGGATAATTCACCACTAGTTTCTAGTATTGCATATTGAATATCTGATAAGTTAAAATATCCTTTCAACCTAAGTTCTTCTAATAAATCATTAATATTAAACCTTTGATATTTGAGTTCGGAAATATCGATTTTACCATTTTTTATTAATATGCTAGGTGTACCTGTTAATATTTTCCTTGCTCTTTCACTTTTGAGCTCGATATAGGACGTAGATACTTGAAGAAATAGTAATGTAATTATAGGTATAACTGCATGCAAAATGGGTATTCTTATATCTTCCATGGGGAAGGTAGCAAGATCAGAAATCATTAATGCAATCACAAGCTCAAAAGGTTCAAGCTCACCTATTTGTTTTTTTCCCATCATCCTCATAATAAAAATTACAGCAAAGTACAAGAAAAAAGTTCTGATTACTAAAATGAGCATAATATCACCTTCCTCTCTATAATGTATATGTTTTGTTTAAATTCAAAAATTATAAGGGGTACATGATACATTTTTTGAAAATTAACGTATACTATTACTAATCACTAAAAAGTAGGGGATGATTATATGAGCAGTTTCAATATAGGACTTAATGATGGTAGACATATTTTAGCTCTAGAGGGAACTATGTTAAACGATATTATTAAAGAAAATAATTTATTAAATGGGTTACCGATAGTTTTAGGCAAACTAAATAATAAATTTTATGAACTCGGAACCACTATCTCCCGAGATGGTGACTTTGAAGCTATAGATATTACAAGCGCAATTGGAATGAAGACTTATGTTAGAACACTTCAGTTTGTATTAATAAAAGCAATATCTGAATTGTTCCCTAAAGCTAAGATTTCTATTGAACATTCTTTAAGCAAAGGCTTATTTGGAATAATTAACAAAGACACAACACTAGACGTTGATGATATTTATGAAATAAAAAATAGAATGAGTGAAATAATAAAAGCAGATATCCCTATCAGGAAAATAGCTTTTTCTAAAGCTGATGCTGTAGAAATTTTTATGGGATATGATATGCAAGATAAAGTTAAGCTTTTAAAATATGTTAGTGCCGAGGAAATAAAACTTTATGAACTAAATGGTAGATATGACTATTTTTATGGTCCTATGGCTTATTCAACGGGAGTACTTGCGACATTTGATATAATTTATTATGAGCCAGGTTTTATACTAAGATATCCAACTAGTGAAGAACCTGAGAAAATTCCTAAATTTTATAAACATGAAAAACTAGCTAAAGTATTTAGTGAAGCAGCGCATTGGGGAGAAATACTAGGGGTTGGAAGTGTTGGTGCGCTAAACGATGCGGTAGTAAATGGTGATGTAGTTGATCTAATTAGGGTAGCTGAGGCTCTTCACGAAAAGAAAATTGCATACATTGCAGATATGGTTCATCAAAAAGAAAAGGTGAAAGTAGTACTGATTGCAGGTCCTTCTTCTTCTGGGAAAACTACATTTTCAAGGAGACTGGGAATTCAATTAAGAGTAAATGGATTAATGCCTACATTTATTTCACTTGATGATTATTTTGTTGATAGAGAATTTACTCCAAGGGATGAACATGGAGAATATGATTTTGAATCTATATATGCTTTGGATTTAAAACTTTTCAACAAGGATTTAGAATTATTGATGAAAGGCGAAGAAATAGAAATACCGAGTTTTAATTTTAAAACAGGTAAAAGAGAATGGTTTGGGAATAAGATTAAAATGCCTGAAAATGGAGTTATTATTGTAGAAGGAATACATGGACTCAATGAAATATTAACTTCCTCAATATCTGCGGAAAGTAAATTTAAAATATATATAAGTCCTCTAACGCAGCTTAATTTGGACGATCACAACAGGATTTCTACAACAGACGTAAGAATGACAAGAAGAATTGTAAGAGATTATTTATCTAGAGGATATGATGTGGAAGATACATTAAAAATGTGGCCTTCAATAAAACGTGGAGAGGAAAAAAATATTTTTGTATTCCAAGAACAGGCAGATGCGATGTTTAATTCTAGTTCTGTTTATGAACTTTGCGTGCTTAAGAAGTTTGCATTAGAAGAGCTTAATAAAGTTAAAGAAGAAAGCCCAGTATATTATCAAGCAAGTAGGTTAAGAAGCTTCTTAAATTTCTTTAAAGATGTAGACAAAGATTTAGTACCGGATAATTCAATAATTAGAGAATTTACTGGTGGAAGTTGTTTTTATAAGTATTAGAGAGTATAAAAATCTCCAACATGCCTTACAACTGAACTCAAAACAAGAAATTTCATCGTTCTTATTGCAAGTCATTTCAGAGAAAATTGTATACTTTAGCAAAGTAAAAATTGTTTTTACAAAAATAAGCGCAAGAATATATGATTTTTTTCTTGCGTTACTTGTAATAGGTGCAAGAAAAATTGTATAATTGGATTGAGGTACAATTATACAGAAAAATAAATAGTAATATCTAAATACAAAAGAATAGGATATGTCTTTGTGTTATAAGTACAATAATATTTAGTACGTGGCAGAGACGGATAAGGAGAAAAAATGAAAAACTATAGTGCTTTTGACATATTAGGCCCAATTATGGTAGGTCCATCAAGTTCCCATACCGCGGGTGCTGCAAGGCTTGCCAAAATTGCTTCTATAATTGCGGGTAAAAATATTGAATCAGTAGAATTTGTTTTACATGGGTCTTTTGCTAAAACATACAGGGGGCATGGATCGGATAGGGCGTTAGTTGCTGGAATTCTAGGGATGGATCCTTGGGATGATAGACTCAAAGACTCCCTAGTCATGGCTAAGGAGCAAGGACTCAAAGTAGAGTTTACTTTGGGAGATTTGGGGGATGTTCATCCTAATACAGTAAAATTTATTATTACAAAAAAAAATGGACTTATTGTTGAAATCGCTGGGTCCTCTGTTGGAGGAGGAAACATATTAATATATGAAGTTGATGGTAAACCAGTTGAATTTACGGGTAACTATCCAACAATTATAATTAGTCATAAAGACATTCCAGGTATGATTTCAAAAGTAAGTGCATTGTTATATGAAGAAAATGTAAATATAGCATCAATGAAGGTGTTTAGAAACAGCAGAGGGCTAAAAGCGTCTATGATATTTGAGACAGATAGTATTGTGACTGATAATGTAATGGATAGAATTAAGGCTATGGAACATATTTATAATATAAGACAAATATCGCCAGTGGCGCAATCATAATATAGGTGGCAAAAAAAGATGAGCTAAAACTGCTTAACGACATTTCAGAAGGAAAGTCTCCCACTTCCATAAGTGGGAGGATAACAATTGAGAATTGTTATCTACTCCAGAGACCTACCCAGAGGATACATGCTATAACAAAAATAAAACTTCAGAGGGAGTCTAAATCTCCTTCTGAAGTCGTTAATGTTGCAGCACCGAAGGTGATGATTAATAAGTAGTATAAGTTAAAGAATTAGTAGGGAGGCGAAAATTGTGTTTGTAAACAAAGGAATAAACCTTATAAATGAATGCATGCAAAGGAATATACCAATTTGGGAATATACAATAATGTGTGAAGAAGAGGAAAGTGGTAACTCCCGTAGTGAAATTATTGAAAAGATGAGAAAAAATCTTAATACAATGAGAGAAGCTGCAGAATATGGACTTACAAATGAAACTAAATCAATAAGTGGTTTAATAGGAGGAGATTCTATTAAACTCAAAAGATATGAGGAAGCTGGAAACTCTCTTACAGGTGGTTTTATGATAAAAGCAATGGCAAGAGCGGTTTCTTGCTCAGAAGTAAATGCAGCTATGGGTAAGATAGTTGCTGCGCCTACAGCTGGGTCTTGTGGAATTATACCAGCAGTAATTATTACGGCTGGGGAGAAGTTAGGTAAAACTGAAGATGAGTTAATTAATGCATTGTTCACCGCGTCTGGCGTAGGAATTTTAATAGCTAAAAATGCTACATTATCGGGAGCTGAAGGTGGATGCCAGGCTGAATGTGGATCTGCAGCTGCTATGGCAGCCGCTGCTGTAGTTGAAATGATGGGTGGTACTCCTGCAATGGCCTTAGATTCAGCAGCTATTGTAATAAAAAACATATTGGGGTTAGTATGCGATCCTGTTGCAGGACTCGTTGAGGTGCCTTGTGCTAAACGAAATATAGCAGGAGCTGTAAGTGCTTTAACTACTGCAGATCTTACTATGAGTGGCGTAACAAGTCGAATACCTTTTGACGATACAGTGATTGCCATGTATAAGGTAGGAAAACAATTACCTTGTGAGTTAAGGGAGACAGCTATGGGCGGCTGTGCAACTACACCTACAGGATTAAGACTTGCAAATGAAATTCGATTCGAATAAAAATATAGATATTATTATTATTATTACAAGTTTTGAGAGGGGTATCCAAAGTGGATGCCCCTCTCTTTTGAGTAACCGTTATATTCCTAATGAATAGAATATAAAGAAGATAAATCATAATTAGGAGGAGTGAGGATGGAGTGGTGCGATAAATGAAAAAAACTTATATTTTTATTGTTGTTGTAATTGCATTGATGTTTATAAACACTTCTTCAAGTTTAATAAACACAATAATATATTCTATAGCAATTGTTCCATTAGCTATAGTACTTGGAGATCAAACCACTAGCATATCAGATTATATAGGGCAGAAGAAGGGGGGGTTACTAGCCGCTACAGTAGGTAATGTTCCGGAGCTTATGATGGGGATATGGTCAATAAAATATGGAATGATACCTATGGTTCAAGCTTCTTTAATTGGTTCAATAGTAAATAATATGCTTTTAGGTCTTGGAATTGCAGTAGTGTTCGGTGGCTTTAAATTTAAGGAGCAAAGTTTTAATAGGATAATAGCACGAACAAATTTCAATATGTTGTTACTGGCATTGTCATCTATGGTAATTATAGCAACGCTAAATAGCTACGCTGTAGTTAAGGAGCCAGTGCTTATATCTATAAGTGTGAAGGTTGCTTTTTTACTAATAGGTATTTATATCTTAGGGCTAATATTTTCATTATATACTCATAACAATTTATTTGTTGTAAGTGAACATAAAGAAGAAAAAAAAGTTACAATGGATAAAAAAGTTATTGAAAGCAGTATAACTTTAATTTGTATATCTGTATTACTTTATTTTATAAGCGATAAGCTAATTTATAATATCAGAGATTTTACAAAAGACTATAAAATATCACAAGAGTTCATAGGAATAATATTAATTCCGCTTCTAGGAAATATAGGTGAAAATTGTTCCACTATAATGTGTGCAATGAAAAACAAGGTGGATATGAGTTTAGAGACTGCAATAGGATCCAGCATCCAAATTTCACTTTTTGTTACCCCTGTGCTTGTAATATTCTCTTGTTTTATGGGTTTAAATATGACACTTTTATTTCCGGTTTTTCATATAATAATGTGCAGCATTGCCGTGGGAATGTCATTTTTAGTATTTCAGGATGGAAAAACCTATTGGCTTGAGGGTAGCATCTTAATTACTACCTATATAATAATTACTTTGGCATATTATTATATTGCATAAGCATAATTTAATTCATATAATAATATAATTAAACTAAAAGGTGATTATTTGGCACATAGAAGAGCAATACAGAGTTATTACAACGATATAAATAATTTAGCTGATATTTTAACTAAACTAGTTAGTTCTTATAGGTTAATAATAGGTGGAGCAGATGAATTAAATAAAATTGCACTATCTAAAAAAAGTGATGTTAAAGATGCCCTTAAAAGAGCTGACAGTCTGGGAGAAATTATAGACGAGACGATAAAGGTACTAGATGATGCAAGTTATAATTATATGTCCTATTGCAGAATGAAAACCGAGATTATGAAAGACAAGATTCAAATAGAATTTATAGAAACAGAGATCGATGAGGATTTAAGATTAAAAGATTAAAATATGTTAGAAAGTATGTAAAAAAGAACTTATAGAATAAGTGTTTATTCTATAAGTTCTTTTTGCAAAAAACATCAGATATTATTTAATGTTTTATTTACGTACTCTTGATCAATTTCTTCAAAAATATTAACATGAATATTTCGGGATGTATTATAAACTTCATTTTCGTCCATATTGCTTTGAATGCTATATTCATCACTACGAAGAAGGTAGCCATCACTTGAGGTGGTGTAGTTATCGCTTGGGGCGATATAGTCATCTTCATCTAAGGATATTATAGGCATGGCTGATACTATATAGTGGGTGGGATAACAAATTAGCATATTATTGCCTCCTATTTGTAATCTTCGCAGTAGATTTTAAAGTAAGCCTTGGGAAACTTGCAAAGTGGGCAAAAGTCAGGTGCTTCTTTTCCTATATGAATATACCCACAATTCATACATTGCCATTTTACATCAACATCCCTTTTGAACATCATACCTGCCT
>Ga0209123_1001919_pt1 | contig 18924 bp, 18 predicted proteins | sample BarGraIncu00431A_FD_184500 | JGI IMG/M metagenome (GOLD analysis project Ga0209123, IMG submission 184500) | Arctic peat soil microbial communities from Barrow, Alaska, USA - Barrow Graham LP Incubations 004-31A (SPAdes) (version 2) | ecosystem: Environmental > Terrestrial > Soil > Wetlands >... | reverse complement strand
GAGTACGACCGTAACCCTTCCTGCGTATACATCCGGTGAGGATGCTTACCGTCAAGTTGCGGACGTTGTGAAAAGTTACGGTACTTCCTTTGTGGTCATCGGCGGTAAACGAGCGATGAATGCGGCACTGAGTAAACTGCTCAACTCCACCAACGGAAGTCCATTAAAGTATTTGGGTAATTTTCTTTATGGGACCGAACCCAGTGATGAATGTGTTGAAGCGTTGACGAAGATCGATACGATCCTTAAAGCCGACATGTTGTTTGCGATGGGTGGCGGGAAAGCGATCGACACCGTCAAAAGTCTCGGTAAAAAATTAGGGAAACCGGTCTTCACGTTTCCGACGATCGCATCGACCTGTGCTGCATCAACAGCTATCTCGGTCATGTATGATAGCCACGGTGTCTTCAGTCATGTGGAAAAGTTGGGGAAACCGCCGCTTCATGTTTTCATTGATTCGACGGTTATCGGTAATGCTCCGGTCATCTATCTGTGGGCAGGTATCGGTGATACGATGGCGAAACATGTTGAAGTCAGTTTTGCAGGCAAAAACGACGCATTATTGCACAGTGACCGATTGGCGACCACGATCTCACAGATGTGTGTTTGGCCGCATTTGACTTTCGGTGCCGATGCGCTCCAACAGGCATCCAATCACCAACCTTCCGAGGCTGTGAATCAAGTTGTTTTAAATAATATCATATCGACCGGTTTCGTATCCATTTTAGTGAATCCGAAATACAACGGTGCTTTAGCTCATTCATTGTTCTATGGGCTGACATTGCTGCCGGAGATCGAAAAGAATCACCTTCATGGTGAAGTCGTCTCTTACGGAGTGTTGGTGCAATTATTGATGGATGACCAAAAAGATCTGTTTAATGAACTGTATCCGTTTTACCAATTGATCCATTTACCGGTATGTTTAAAGGACCTCGGTCTGACAACCGACCGGCTCCAGTTCGAAGCTGTCCTTGATAAAACGATCAACGGACCGGAACTGGAATATACCCCTTATCCGATCACCCAAGACATGGTATATGAAGCCATGATGAAACTGGAAGAAATTTCGGTTTCGTCCAAAGGAGAAAAACAATGATGGAATATCTCACACCGCGCGCCGGTGACAATCAAATGACTGATTACACAAGCCAATATCCGACTATGATGTTGGACAGCCGCCTGGTACGCTTAAGTGCCGGCGAAACACGTTCGTATTTCTCCGATGATGAAGAAGTACTGATTGTTCTGCAAAGCGGTAAAGTAAAATTGACGCAAGAAGAAACCGTATATGAAGGTTTCCGTACCAATGTGTTTGACCAAGGTCCGACGGCATTGCATGTATGCTGCGGTACGCATGTATCGATCATGGCAGAAGAAGACAGCGAATATTTGTTGATCATGACTAAAAACGCTCAAAAATTCGAACCGAATCTTTATACCGAAGCGACTGTTCCGACAGTTATGCGCGGCCAAGGCGTTTGGCAAGACGGAGCATCCCGTTTAGTTCGTACGATCGTTGATTACAAGCGCAATCCGTTATCCCACATCGCTTATGGGGAGACTGTCAATTACCCGAGTAAATGGTCCGGTTATCTGCCGCATCATCATATCCAACCGGAACTGTATTATTATCGTTTCAACCGTCCGGAAGGGTTCGGCGCTTGTTTCTACGGCGATCAGGTTTACCAAGTCAAAGACTACGCATTCTGCCCGATCGTTGATGATGTCATGCATCCGCAAGTTTCGGCACCGGGATATGCGATGTATTACTTCTGGGCGATCCGTCACTTTGACGATAATCCTTGGACTTCACCGGTCGAAGTTGAAGAACACAAATGGTTAGCGGCTGCTGACGTCAAGATCTGGCCGGAAGTTTAACTATGAACAACCTATCCAAACAAATATCTCCGACTCATGATCGTCCGATTCGGATCATTCAGTTCGGAGAGGGAAATTTCCTGCGTGCTTTCGTTGATTGGATCGTCCAACACATGAATGACAACGGTTCTTTTAACGGTAACGTTGCGGTCGTTCAGCCGTTGGAATTCGGACGCGTCAACGAACTCGCCGTGCAAGACGGATTGTATACCTTAGTTCTCAATGGGATCGATGGCGGCAAAGTCGTCGATTCGCATGAGATCATCAACGTGTTATCCCAATTTAATAATCCATATTCCGATTATTCATCTTTCATCGAATTAGCTAAGATCGATTCTTTGCGTTTCGTTGTCTCTAATTCGACTGAAGCCGGAATCGTTTATCATGACGAAGATTTCAACTCAGGCAAAACACCCGAATCATTTCCCGGGAAAGTGTTGGCGATGTTGAAGAGCCGTTATGACGCATTTGACGGAGCCGCAGATAAAGGATTGATCTTCTTTCCTTGCGAATTGATCGATGACAATGGCAGTAAACTCAAAGAAGTGGTCTTGAAGTTAGCCAACAATTATAAGTTCGATCCGAAATTCATCGGATGGTTAGAAACAGCCAATCGTTTCTGCAATACTCTAGTCGATCGTATCGTTCCGGGTTATCCGCGAAATGAAGCAGCAGCGTATCAAGAAGCATGGGGCTATACCGATAATTCGATCGTTAAAGCCGAGATCTTCCATTTATGGGTCATCGAAGCGGATGAAAGTGTCAGTCGTGAGTTCCCGGCAAATGCGGCCGGACTGAATGTCAAATTCGTAGCCGACCATCACCCCTACAAAGAACGTAAAGTCAAAATACTCAACGGTGCGCACACCTGTATGGTTCCGGTGGCTTACTTAGCCGGCTTCGATACGGTCCGTGAATCGATCGAAGATCCGACGATCCGTGAATTCGTGCTCAGTTTCTTGGACAATGAAGTATTACCGACGATCGATCTTCCGAAAGATGAGATCGCGTTATTTACGCAATCGGTTTTGGAACGCTTCGCCAATCCGTTCGTACGTCACGAACTGATGAGTATTTCACTCAACTCGATGACTAAATACAAGACCCGTATTTTACCTTCGGTGATCCAGTTGGATCAACAAGGAAAGTTTGCGTCACACGCATGGTTCTCGTTGGCTGCGCTGATCGTTTTCTATCGCGGTAAACGGAATGAAGAAACGATCGATCTGAAAGACGATGAAGTCTGGATGAGCTATTGGAAATCACAGTGGACTGCGATCGAATCCAAAAAAGTATCCGTACATGAGGTTGTATACGATTTTCTGAATAAAACAGACCATTGGGAAAGCTCAGTTCCGGCTAAGAAGGAAGTCGTTGATTTTGTCTCGACCGCTGTCGAAGCCATTCTGAACAGTTCAGTTACCGAAGCAATGACAACTTGCCTCACAGGTAACTGAAATGGCGAACACACTTCGCTTAAACAACAAAGATAATGTAGCAGTTGCGCTGAATGATTGTTCAGCCGGTTCATTTGAACAGGGAGTTACGCTGAGTGAAGACATCGGTCAAGGTCATAAGTTCGCACTGATCGACATCAAGATCGGCGAAGATGTGATCAAGTATGGTAATCCGATCGGTAAAGCAACAAGGACAATACTTCAAGGCAGTCACGTTCATACGCATAATACCTCGACCGGTCTGCAAGATCATGTTGCCTATCGATATGATAAAGAACCGAACAGCTCGACATTACTTAAAGACAGAACTTTTGAAGGTTATCCGCGCTTTGACGGACAAGTCGGTATTCGCAATGAACTTTGGATCATTGTATTGGTCGGTTGCGTGAATGCGATCGCAGATGCGATCTTACGGCGATTCAATCAACGTCATCCGGTTCTTGAAATCGACGGTGCTTATACATTCGCTCATCCTTATGGGTGTTCGCAGATGGGTGACGATCATGAATTGACCAAGAAGATCCTACAAGACATGGTTCATCATCCCAATGCGGGTGGAGTCCTGATTCTTGGATTGGGTTGCGAAAACAATCAATTAAAAGCCTTTATGGAAAGTCTCGGTACGATCGATCCGACGCGCGTTCGTACGCTTGTCGCACAGGAAGTCAACGATGAGATCAATGCGGGTGTCGAACTGTTGGATGAACTCTATCAAGTGATGAGATCCGACAAACGTCAAACTGTTTCAGCCGAACACTTGGTGATCGGTCTGAAATGCGGAGGCTCCGACGGACTCTCGGGTGTAACAGCCAATCCGTTGGTCGGACGGATCTCGGATGCTTTTATTGCGATGGGTGCCAGTGCATTATTGACTGAAGTACCGGAAATGTTTGGAGCAGAACAGATCTTGATGAATCGCGCACGAACATCGGAAGTTTATCAAAAAACGGTAACGATGATCGATGATTTTAAACAGTACTATATCGATAACCATCAAGTCGTCTATGAAAATCCATCGCCCGGAAACAAAGCCGGCGGGATCACCACGCTTGAAGACAAATCACTCGGATGCATTCAAAAAGCCGGTCACAGTGACGTCGTCGATGTACTGGCTTACGGTGAACGAATCAAAGAAAAGGGACTGACGCTGATCAGCGGACCCGGTAACGATATCGTTGCCACCACATTGCTTGGGGCGGCCGGTGCTCAGATCGTGCTATTTACGACCGGCCGCGGGACACCGTTCGGAGGGTTTATTCCGACTCTTAAGATCTCCAGTAACTCCGATATCGCAACACGTAAACCGCATTGGATCGATTACGATGCCGGCTCATTGATCAACGGGACATCGATGGATCAGGCGACCGAAGAATTGGCACAGCAGATCCTTGATGTAGCATCCGGTAAATACGTGAATAATGAATTGAACGGAAACCGTGAGATTGCGATCTTTAAAATGGGCGTTACGCTCTGATATAAAACTTAAAGCCTGTGTTCACTGAACACAGGCTTTTGTATGGGAGAATGATCAAGACACTTACTTATTTCGAAATTTCGCATCCAACAGATCGTAGCTGACCAAAACACAATCTTGAATGACCTCGATACCGTGCTCGTTGGCTAACTTCAGCAGATCGTCACTGACGGTACCGGGTTGTAGCCACAAGATCGGTACTTCGGCCGTATGGATCTGAGCGACATAATCAAGCCCAATGATCGGATTGACGACCGAAACGACAACATCGACTTTTTCCGGTAGTTCCGTGAAGTGGGCATACACTTTTTCACCATTCAATCGATCATAAAGCGGATTGACTCCATAGACGGTTTTCCCGTGTTCTTTCAACTTGCGAAAGATCCTGTTTGCGAATTTATCCGGTATCGGGTTGACTCCCAATACGACCCATACTTGTTTCTCAGTCAATAACTCTTCACTGCGCTTCATATAAAATCACCTCTGCGAATATTGTAGACCTTTGCGTACGAAGTGTACAGAGCCAGACATTGACACCTTGTAAACGCAAACGTACAATAAAGATATAAATCTCAGGAAATGATCGATAAGATCCAAGATTTCGGATCAGAATCAGCGTAATGTGCGCACAGGAGAAAACGGATGAAACTGCAGGTAGCGTTGGATACGCTTAGTCTGGAAGAATGTATTGAACTGTTGAATCAAGTCAGAAACGAGGTCGACATCGCCGAAGTCGGTACCCCGATGATCATTGAATACGGCATGACCCCAGTACGCGAACTTCACCGGTTATTTCCCGAAATGGAGATTTTAGCTGACACCAAGATCATGGATGCGGGGGAGTATGAAGCAGAAATGTGTTTTAAAGCCGGGGCTGCGATCGTAACTGTCCTCGGTGTCACGCATGACGAAACGATACGCGGAGCACTCAAGGCAGCTAAGAAATATGGGGGTAAGATCTTGATCGATATGATCGGGGTCGAAGATCTGGCACGACGCACGCAACAGATCGATGCCATGGGCGTCGACTATATCTGTGTCCATACCGCATTTGATCTGCAGGTCGACGGAGCCAATCCGTTGGAAGAATTACGCATGATCAATTCAGTGTTACGTAATGCTAAAGCAGCTGTCGCGGGGGGTGTTAAAGTAACGACGATCGAATCGATCGTACGAGAAAATCCGGAAATCATCATCGTCGGCGGAGGCATAACGAACCAAGCAGATCCTGCAACTGTCACCGCAAAAATGAAAACAATCATGGAGGATTCTCAATGAATAATCAACAATACGCTCAGACAGTTGTTGCTGAATTAAGCCATACTCTGACACAGATCGATTTGAAACAAAGTGAAGTCTTTGTCGACGAACTGATACAGAGCGACGAGATATTCGTTGCCGGAGCCGGACGCAGCGGCTATATGGCACGCAGTTTCTGCATGCGTTTAATGCATATGGGATTTAAAAGTTATATGGTCGGGGATACCATTACCCCTAACATCAAATCCGGTGATCTGTTAGTCATCTGTTCAGGTTCGGGAGAAACCAAAAGTTTATTGTCGATGGCAGAAAAAACCAAGAGTTTGGGAGTTCAAGTGGCGTTAGTTACCATCAACCCTGAGTCGTCGATCGCAAAACTGGCTGACTCCGTCGTTCGTATCAATGCTCCGTCTCCGAAAGCAGTCAAACAAGGTGATTTCACTTCGATTCAACCGATGGGTTCATTGTTTGAACAGAGCTTGTTGTTGTATCTCGATATCGTGATCATGCTGCTGATGGACAAAAAGGGGTTGGATTCAACCACCATGTTCGGACGTCATGCCAATCTGGAATAGATATTTCGGTTAATTATGCCTGAATTCAGTGCTTTCGGCAGATAGTTTGACAATCAAAATTAAATACACTACAATGGATAAAACAAGGAGATTCTTTATGAAAAAAATCGCCATCGTAACCGATTCAACTATATCCATGAGCCCAACAGAGGCTGAAAAATTAGGTGTTTATGTAGCCCCTTTGTCGATCATCGTCAATGGAACGGAATACCGTGATTATGTCGAACTTTCTAATACGGATCTTTATCGCTATCTTGCGGAAAAAGCCGATATAAAAACATCACAACCGAATTTGGGAATGCTTCACGAACTGATGGAAAGGTTAAAAGCTGAAAAATATGATCAGATCATTATTTTCACACTGTCCAAAAACCTGTCGGGAACATACCAAGCCTTTGTGTTGTCCTCTCTGCAAAGCGATATGAAGAATGTGACAGTCGTTGATTCGGGAACGATCTGCGGACCGCTTCGTTATGTTGTCTTGCGGGCTGCGGAAATGGCTGCCGAAGGTAAGTCGAAACAAGAGATTTTGACCTTTGCCGACCGAGTTTTTCATGACACGGTCACCTTTATTGTGCCGCATAATCTGGATCAGCTGAAACGTAGCGGACGAGTCAGTTCCTCCGCTGCGGCTTTATCGGCTCTTTTGAAGATTCGGATCGCACTTTGGATCGATAACCGTGCTGCTTCCATCGAAAAGTTTGAAACTGCTCGTACGGAAGGAAAATTATTCTCGCTGATCATCAAGAAAATGATCGACCGCAACGTGACTGCCGAAAGTCACAAAATCTATATCCCGCATTGCGATGCGGTTGAAGAAGCACAACGGTTTATCTCGCAATTGGAAAAAGAGATTCCAGGCATCGAAACTGAAATCATTGAACTTCCGTCGGCTGTAGCAACTCATGTTGGTTTAAAAGCTTTCGGTGTACAAACAACTTTATTAGGTTTGTCTTGAATCTTCTGCGAAATCCTATACAATTAAACGTGAAGGTGGGGGAATCAATATGAAAATAGCCGTAGTTACAGACAGCGGAAGTAATATTTATCATCAGAATATTCAGATGGAAGGGTTGTTTAAAATACCTTTACAGATCACCGACGATAATAACGCATATCTGGAAGGTGAGAATATCACAATCGACGAAGCCTATCAACTGTTACAGGAAAAACGACCGTTAAAAACGAGTCTGCCGCCCATCGGAAGAATTGAAGAATTGTTTGAAGAGTTAAAGAAAAATTATGATCTGATCTTTGCGGTTCCAATCTGTTCGGGACTTTCCGGAACCATTTCCGCCATGGTCATGGCAGCCAAGATGGTCGATGTACCCTTTGATTATATCGATTGTTACTCAACGGCCAGTAATGAACTTCATTTAGCGATATCAGCCCGCAAAATGTTTGATGAGGGAATGAACGTTGATGAAGTAAAAGTGATTTTAGAGGAAGCCGCTGCGAACAGCGTAACCTTTGTTATTGCTGATGATCTGCCGCATCTGGCGCGTAACGGAAGAGTGACTCCGCTGGCAGCTACGATCGGCGGTCTGCTGAAAATCAAACCGGTCATGATCGTCAATAAAGAATCCAACGGTAGAATCGACGTCTATCAAAAAGCACGTACAATGAGCCGGGCTTGGGATGTTGTTATCGAATACTTTAAAGAAAAAGGTGTCGATGAGAATTACCTGATCTGCGTGGCTCACGTGCGGAGTCAAAGTGAATGCGAAAAATTCTATGAACGAATCAAGAGTAATTTCCCGAAAACTGAAATGTTTATGGTCCCACTCATCTCCACGGTCGGAGTCAATACCGGCTTGGGTTGTGTAGCCTGTCAGTACATCAAAAAAGTGACCTGGTAAAATCAAATTAGAACCAAAACAAGCAACTGCTAATCTCAGTTGCTTGTTTTTTTGATTCAGTTAGTTAGGAGTGAAGCTTAATTGTGTCAACTATCAAGATGAAGGAGCTGCACACAACTCCCAAAACGGATTTCGTTTCTTTTTGGATCGTGAATAAATTTAGTTGATTTTAGCGATATATTTATCATCCAAACGAAGCAGGTCTTCGGCGCATGTTACGTGAAGCAACTCTTCGCAAAAGGCTTCATCACTCAGCATATCAGCTAATTGAACCATATTTTCAAGATGTTTCTCAGGATTTTCAGCAGCTAACACGAAAAATAACCGAGCATCCTTTTCGGGGTTTCCTTCTTCAAAATGAACAGGCTCTTCGACTTTCATAAAACAGATCGCGGTACCGTTGACACCGACGGCTCCGACAGTCGAATGCGGAACGGCAATATTGGGAGCTAATACGATATAAGGTCCGTATTCTTTGATACAATCGATGACGGCTTTGATATAAACAGGTTCGATGGTCTTATCATCGATAAGAGGTTGGCAGGATGCCGTGACTGCGTCTTCCCAATTATCAAAATGCTGTTGGAATTGAATACGTCCGGTCTCTACTAATTTTCGTAACATGATTGGATCCTCCTGGATTTGGGTTGATACTAATTAAATGATCAATCGACGCGTTTTAACGGTTCGACCTGAATCACATTGACTCCGGTTGAGTTGATTGCTTCGATCGAAGCCGGATCAGCCATTGTGTCGGTAATCAGATAAGTGACTTTGTCGATCGATCCGCTGACAAAACTATGATCGCGTCCGACTTTTGAACAATCCGCCAGAATGATTCGCGGACCGGTACAGCGATTCAGCATCAATTCATTGATCGCTACTTCCTGCAGAACAGCTGTTGTGATACCTGTCTCGGCTGTGATGCCGCTGCAACCGATAAAACTTTTGGCAGCTGTGACTTTCGAGAGGTTATTGATCGCGAATTCACCGACCATCGCTTCTTTCGGTTCACGCAATTCACCGCCGGACAGAACGATCGAAATCAGCGGATCTTTTTCGATGAAAATGGCTTTACCGTTATTAGTGATGACCATAACACGTTTACCTTTGATGTATTTGAGGATCAACAAAGCAGTGGAACTTGTATTTAAGAAAATAGTATCGCCGTTTTCAATGAATTCGGCTGCCCGCTTAGCGATCGCATGTTTATTTAGTGAATAACTCATCAGGGTACCGGATCGCGGTAAGATCTTATTGATCAACATTGCACCGCCGTAGAACCTTTCAATCAAAGCTTTCTGTTCAAAGAAATCAAGATCTCTGCGAATGGTCAGCGGAGAAACTTGAAGTTCCACAGCCAACTCATCGACTTTGACGGTATCCGATTCTTGAAGTAAAGAGAAGATGCGATCTCTTCGTGCTTCAACGATCGTCTTGTGTTTTTTCATAAGTGATCCCTCCTGTTTGAATCGCTAAATAACTCGCATAATTCATTAAATTACCTTCGGCCTTTAAGAGCTTACGCCATCTAACCATTTCATCCGGTCGATTCTCACATAACGCTAATTCATGCATACTGATATAATAGTGACATTTCTCGCGTTTGTTGGAATTGATGAGATCGACATGCTCAAGATAAGTTCTTGCTTTTTTAAGATCGTTGACTGCCAAACTGTATGTTCCGCTCACATAGTCCCAATTATAATAAGGTGCGATGCTTTTTTTCTTGATCTTCACATCCCGAAGTTCGATGAGTTTCGGATAAATGCGTTTCATCTGTGTTTTATTCCCGGTAACGCGGTAATAAGTATAACTGTTATAGTCAGCAACCAATAAAAGTTCAAGGCTGCTGCGGAATTCTTTGTCATGGTCGTCCAACAGTTGTTTCAACTTTTCCATTTGGTAAGTATCTGTATAATATAAGGTTAAATAGACCAAGTGAGCCGTCCGATAACTTTTAAATAGATCCATCTTTATTAATTGGTTGAAGGTATTGAATGATTTTTCCGGATCACAATCAAAGAGTAATAAGGTAAGTGCTTTACGATAAAGTTGTTTAAGCACCTCATACCAGACAGCGAGGCCCAAAAATACAATAAGGATGAATGAATAGAGCAATTTAGTTCCTGTTTGCGGAGTTGTGATAATAAGGTTGATCATATAAATAAGGAAGACAAGATAAATGACGATGTTAAGCAGCATTTTACTGATTTCAGGATAGTTGATTTTCTTCATTATGGTAACCTCCAATGAAATTATATGAACTAAGTGAACATTAGTCAAGTATTAGTTGCGATTAATTGTGATAAAAACGCTTACATTCGCTACAAATCCATAAACCGTTCATATAAGTGAACAACTAATCATATAAGAATCTTGTTATTTGATATTTTATCGGCTATTATGTATCTGTAGTTCAGGATATTTGAATATTATATGAACTATTTGAACATTAATAATTTAAAAAGGAGAAAAATATGAGTAAAATTGATGAAATCACACGAGAATCCTGGATCCTCAGCACATTTCCTGAATGGGGAACATGGCTCAACGAAGAAATCGAAGAAGAAGTTATCCAACCCGGAACAGTATCGATGTGGTGGTTGGGATGCACGGGTATTTGGCTGAAGAGTGAAAAAGGATGCAACCTGACCGTCGACTTTTGGAACGGGAACGGAAAACGCACTAAAAAAGTGAAGCAGATGGACCCATCACACCAGATGGCCAGAATGAGCGGCGGACGTGATCTGCAACCGAACCTACGTGCCATACCGTTTGTATTGGATCCGTTTGCGGTCAAGGAAATCGATGCAGTCATGGCGACACATCATCACAATGACCATATCGATGTAAACTTCGCGGCGGCTGTCATGCAGAATTGCGCAAATACAGTACCTTTTATCGGTCCTAAAACATGTGTAGAACAATGGATCAAGTGGGGCGTACCGACGGATCGCTGCATTATCGTCAAACCGGGTGATGTCGTTAAAATCAAAGATGTCGAGATCGTTGTCTTGGATTCATTCGATCGGACAGTCCTGATCACGAATCCGGCTCCTGATAATCTGGTGGGTGTTTGCCCGACGGATATGGATGATCGAGCCGTTAACTATCTGTTTAAAACCAGCGGCGGTAACATCTACCACAGCGGAGACAGCCATTATTCCAATTATTACGTTAAACACGGTAATGAAAATGTGATTGATGTAGCATTCGGATCGTTCGGGGAAAATCCTCGCGGTCTGACGGATAAGATGACAAGTTCCGATATTCTGCGCATGGCCGAAGCACTGAAGACAAAAGTGGTGATTCCGTTCCATCATGATCTTTGGACGAATATGATGGCTGATCCCAGCGAGATATTGGCGTTGTATGACATGCGGAAATATCGCATGCAGTATACCTTCGTTCCGTTCATCTGGCAAGTCGGCGGTAAGTTTACATACCCGACCGATGCGAACAAACGTGAGTATCATCATCCGCGCGGTTTCGAAGATGCGTTTACCGAAGAACCTAATATTCCGTTTAAATCATTCTTATAGTAGATCAATATAAATTTAAAAGAGGAAATCTTTTAAAATAAAGGAGGAAACTATGAATTTTTTATTAAACATTTGGACATATTTTGCGACAAATATTCTCCAAGTCCCAGCATTCTTCATTGGTTTGATTGTTCTTGTAGGTTATATATTATTACGCCGTCCTTGGTATGAGTCGTTTGCCGGCTTTATCAAAGCTACCGTCGGCTACTTGGTCTTAGGGGTAGGATCAAGTGGATTGGTCAACAATTTCCGTCCGATCTTGGTTGGATTAGCGGACAGATTTAAACTCTCTGCGGTTGTTATTGATCCCTATTTCGGTCAAAACGCCGTCACAGCCGGCCTACCGGGGACATTCAATCGCACATTCTCGCAGGTCATGCTTCTTCTGCTTATCGCGATGATCTTCAATATCCTGTTGGTCGCTTTCAGAAAATATACCAAGATCCGTTCGATCTTTACGACCGGACACGTACAGGTTCAACAAGCTTCGACTGCTTTCTGGATCATCTTGTTTGCTTTCCCGGCGTTAGGCAATACCCAAGTACTGCTTCTGATGGGAATCATCCTGGGGACCTACTGGGCTGTCGGGTCTAACCTTACCGTTGAGATTACGCAAGAATTGACTGATGGAGCCGGCTTCTGTGTCGCTCATCAGCAAATGTTCGGTTTAGCGTTATTTAGTAAATTAGCTTCTAAGTTTGGGAAAAATTCCAAGAAATTGGAAGATTACACATTCCCCGGTTTCTTATCGATCTTCAATGAAAACGTTGTTGCCACATCTGTCTTGATGTTGATCTTCTTCGGATCCATCTTGTTGATTTTAGGTAAAGACTGGTTGATCGCCGCCAAGTTCCTTGGTGCGGATAAGAGCTTCTTCTTCTATGTACTGACGACATCCTTGAATTTCGCTGTATATCTGAGTATACTTCAATTAGGCGTCAGAATGTTCGTTACCGAACTGACACAATCTTTCCAGGGTATCTCAACCAAGTTATTACCGGGTGCTGTTGCCGGTATCGACTGTGCTGCTGTTTACGGTTTCGGTTCACCGAATGCCGTAACGATCGGATTCCTGTTTGGTGCGTTGGGTCAATTCTTGGCAATCCTTACTCTAATCGCATTTAAGAGCCCGGTTCTCATCATTGCCGGATTCGTTCCAGTTTTCTTCGATAATGCGACGATCGCAGTTTTCGCTAATAATAAAGGCGGTATTAAAGCAGCCATGTTGTTTCCGTTTATCTCCGGTTTGATCCAGGTATTCGGAAGTGCCTTCGTTGTTCAGTTCATTGGTTTGGCCAAATTCGGCGGCTACCTGGGTATGTTTGACTGGGCAACCGTATGGCCTGTAATCGCAGTTGCGATGAAGTACGGTCAGTTTATCGGTGTTGCGATCGTTGTCTTGGTTCTGTTGGCGATCCCGCAGATCCAATATGCGCGTAATAAAGAAAACTACTTCTTGATCACTGACGACTACGCTCAATACGTAAAGAATAAAAAAGCCGAATAGGCTAAGGAGAAGTCAACATGTTAAAAGTAATCGTAGCTTGTGCAAACGGAGCCGGGAGCAGCTTGATGATCAAACTGAAGGTTGAAAAAGTGCTTAAAAAATTAGAAATTCCGGCATCGATTCACCACTGCTCGTTATCTGAAGGGAAGAGTTCGGCGACTCAATACAATGTTGTCTTTTGCCCCCTGAACTTTGTCAGCATGTTTGATCGGGCAAAAGAGAGCGGCGTAACAATCATAGGACTGCGCAACATTCTCTCGGAAGTGGAAATTGAAGAGAAACTTGTTGCGGCAGGTATTAAGTAAAACCATACCGGGGGCAACAATCCCCGGTAATTTAATTTAAGGAGAACACAATGAAATTAGAACGAAAGAAACTACTGGACCTGTTCCGTGTTTATGCGGTGCAGGGAATCGAAGTAGAGAATCAACTTAAACTATTCTATGCGACAGAAGGTCAAGGCGCCTGCACGGCTTTCTTCGGCGATGATTTCACGCAACAGGAAACTGTATGGGATCAACCGGGCGGAACGATGTCGATCATCGAGATACCCGGAAAGAAAGGTGAATTCTTAGCTGTTCAACGCTTCTATCCGACGTTTGATTCAAAATTGGCAACGTTGGTCCATGGACGTTATGTTGAAGGAAAATGGGTAGTCGAGCCGTTGATCGATATTCCCTATGTTCATCGATTTGATGTGCTGCGGGTCGGTGAAATAAACTACTTAGTTGTTTGTACCCTGGCAACCACCAAAGAAGACCGTGACGACTGGTCGAATCCGGGTAAAATCCTGGTCAGTATTTTACCTGATGATCTGAGTCAACCGATCGAACTGAAATCAATCAAAGACGGATGTACCCGCAATCACGGTTATTATCGCGGTTACTATCAAGGTCATCAAGCATCGTATGTTACATGTGATGAAGGAGTCTTTGTAGCTGTTCCACCGCAATCACCTGAAGAGAAGTGGCAAGTGGATCAGATCCTAGATCGTCATGTCAGCGATATCGCGGTATTTGATATCGATCAAGACGGTGAAGATGAATTGATCACGATCGAGCCTTTTCACGGAAATGGTTTCAATATCAACAAGAAAATCAACGGCGAATATAAAGTCGTTTATTCGTATCCTCATCCAATCGATTTCGCGCATGTCGTATGGGCCGGTATCTTAGCAGGTGAGCCGACGATTCTGGGGGGTGTACGACGGATCGATCAAGAATTGTTTAGGATCAACTGTACATCGAAGAGTCCCCTGACCTTTAAAGAAACGATCATTGAGAAGGGTGGCGGACCCAGTAATATATGTGTCATTCATCGAGCGAAGGACGATCTTATTTTAGTAGCGAACCGGGAAAAAGGTGAAGGTGTACTTTACACAGTCACCAACGACGGTGAATAATCATGTTAGAGAAGTTAAAACAGGAAGTCTTGGAAGCGAATCTGTTACTTCCGAAATACGGATTGATCACACTGACCTGGGGCAATGTGTCCGGCTTTGACAAAACCAGCGGACTTGTTGCCATCAAACCATCAGGTGTCAGTTATGATGTCATGAAAGTCGAGGACATCGTCTTGGTCGATCTGAGTGGGAAAGTCATCGAAGGGAAATTGAATCCATCTTCCGATACACCGACTCATTTGGCGCTGTATCGACAATATCCGGAATTGGGAGGTATCGTTCATACTCATTCACGTTGGGCTACTATTTGGGCGCAGTCCGGAAAGAATATTCCGGCTCTCGGAACGACGCATGCGGACTATTTTTATGGTGATATCCCTTGTACACGTGCGTTGACCAAAGCAGAGATCAATGCCGATTATGAAGCAGAAACCGGGAATGTGATCATCGAGACGTTGGGTGACATGGATCCTTTGGCGATGCCCGGCGTTCTTGTTTACTCACATGCTCCTTTCACATGGGGGAAAACACCGGTTCAAGCTGTTCAAAACGCAGTAGTTCTTGAAGAAGTAGCGATGATGGCCTGGCACAATACAATGATGTCGAATGCCAACCAACATATTCAACAGGATCTGTTGGATAAACATTATCTCCGAAAACACGGACCCAATGCCTATTATGGGCAGAAGGGACACAAATGAGAGACTATCGATTAGGACTCTATGAGAAAGCCATGCCGTTGGAATTAGATTGGATCACTCGTCTGAATTCAGTAAAAGAAGCCGGTTTTGATTATTTGGAGATCAGTATCGATGAGACCGAAATTCGGCTAGCTCGCTTGGATTGGTCGGAAACCGACATCATCGAAGTCAGCGAAGCAATACGACTTACCGGTGTTCCGATCCATTCGATCTGTCTGAGTGCACATCGTAAATATCCGTTGGGTTCGCACGATGCGAAAACCACGGAAAAAGCACTGATCATCATGGAGAAGGCTCTTATACTGGCCAATCGATTAGGCGCCCGATTTATCCAATTAGCCGGTTATGATGTCTATTACGAAACAAGTGATGTCGGTACACAAGAACGATTTTCAAAGAACTTGAAGAAGTGTGTTGAAATGGCAGCCCGTTATGGAATACTGTTGGGGTTTGAAACGATGGAAACACCGTTTATGGATACAGTCGCTAAAGCGATGAAGTATGTGACTGACAACAATTCATGTTTTCTTCAAGTTTATCCCGATCTCGGTAATCTGACCAATGCATCACTGATCTATGATACGGATATTCTGGCGGATATCAAATTGGGTATCGGACATTATTTAGCTGCCCATTTAAAAGAGACTGAACCGGGTGTCTATCGGGACATGTATTACGGAAACGGACATGTTGACTTCCGACCGGCGATCGAATGTTTCAAATCGATGGGTGTCAGAATGTATGTTGCTGAGTTTTGGTACAAAGAACCTTCCGATTGGAAACAGATCTGCAAAGATTCATCGAACTTTTTGCGAAAAGAATTGGATTCGGTCTACAGAACTGAATAAGTTAAAATTGATGTAAAAAGAGACCTGAAATCAGGTCTCTTTTCAATGCTAGAAGGGAGAAACGTTCTGAAAAAACGATCTTCGAAGATTGATATAAAAAATGGGATCTGAATAGCGGTTTTTGTTTGTTGATCTTTGGTTGATTTTTACCAATCGGTTCCTCGAAAGTTTATTTGATTCTTCGAAAAATTTTCGCCGAAATTATCAAATTTTTGTCTTCGAGATTGCGTTCAAGTAAGTCGCGGATGTATCCAGAGAAATAGATGGAGTGATCGTCCGGATACGCTAAAGAAGGATATCCCGAACCACGTTGTAGATAGTCATCGGTCATGACATCATAGAGTTTCTCGATATCCAAAGGCATTCCATCAATGAAGACATGTAAGGGCTCAAGTTGAATTTGTACATTTGAACTGAAAGACAAGGCCCCGATGCAATGTCCACGAAAGCCCGGACTCTTTCCATTGGCTTGGACATGATCGGGATTCAGACTTAGTTTCAAGGCTTCCAAAAGACGTTCGCCTTTCACTTTGATCAGGGTTGGATTGAGTGGTGAAGGTGAAGCTTCCAATAGCTTCATCTTGCTGATATCACCACTCAAGTCATGGTTGACGATACCATGATGCATGAGGGCAAAGTCGCAATCATGCTCCTTCTTCAGCGCATCGCAGATGAAATTAGACAATTCACTTTCTTCAGTCATTGAATGATCCAAGCTGTCAATGGTGTAAAGGGTTTGATTCAGGTTCTGAATCGAGATTTGGGTTTGTTCCTTCATTAATTCAAGGGTTTCTTGATCCTGTTTAAAGGTATTGGGAATGGATTCACCTTTGATGTCGACGATGGTTCCGTTGTCGATTGAAAGTTCGAGTCTGCCGATTAGATTGCCATATTCTCCGGCGATGTGAAGTACAGTTTGATGGACGTAGTAAGGCTGATCAACAACAGTGTGGGAATGCCCGCCGATGATAATATCGATCCCCTCGATTTCCTTGGCTAAATATTCATCTGTATGGATACCTTGATGACTTAGCAGGATCACGAAATCATACAACCCTTGTTTGTTTTTCATTTCTGCTTTGATAAGTGGAATGGGATTGTGTACATGGAGATTATCCATGTTGAAGAAGACATTGTATTTGCCATCCCCATCCAAACCGAAATATGGAGAAACGCCAATGATGAGGAATCGAATATCAGACTTCTCGAGCAGGATACTAGGTTTGACGTTTTTTAAAGGAGTCCCATCGAGCATCGTCAAGTTGACAGACAGAAGTGGAAGCTCGTCATCCGCCATCACTTCCAGGGCTTTAACACCACTAAAGCCTTCGTTATTTCCGATGCAAAGTGCATCATAACCTGCGAGTTTTAACAGAACCTTTCCGGCTCGGCCTTGAGTTCCATTGACCATCGTGCTCTTGAAGTCGCAGAAATCTCCCGCATCCAAGAGCAGATCCTCTTCGCGCTTGTTCGCTTTAAGATATGTCACAATCGAAGCGAAGTGATCGAAGTTACTATGGATGTCATTGGTGTGGTAGAGTGTAATGGTTTTCATGTCTTGATTTAAATTTCCTTTCGTAAACAACCGCATCTTTTGTTATTGTATTCTTGAATCTTTTATCCGAAACCTACTGATTTTAATTAACTTGATTTGACATCGCAAATTCGTAAAACAGGATTAACCTGATTGAGAAATTTGATATTTAGAGAAATGTCGAAGGTACTGTAAAAATTAAGTGATATGAATTAAGTGTCTTAAAAATCTTAATTTGTTGGGCTAAATAGTTCTACGCTATACCAAATGATAGATCCTGCATGTCTCAAGGTGAATCACCTTTCTTTTATTTATACATGAATATAGTTGAATGTAAATAAGGAACTCGGATTGATAGAAATTAAATAATCATGATCAAGCAACTAAAAAGAAATGGCATTCCGTTTCTTTTTAGAACAAGCATAGAATCATCTAAATTTTGCCGACATTTGATAACTATTAAAAGCGGAAGTGTCATAATTATACTATTTGGCACATTAAGAATTAAGGATTTGATTAAAAAAGCAGCATTTCTGCTGCTTAAGAAGTTTACTTCAATGAACCTTCGGTTGAACGCGGTTTGCGATCATGTGTTCCTTCGGAAGATTTACGATCCTCACCGAAAGTCGATCTGCGATTGTCCCCATAAGAGGATTTGCGATCAGAACCTTCGTAAGGTTTGCGTTCTGAGGAGCCTTCGTAAGATTTACGTTCACCGCCGTATGAGGACTTGCGTTCTCCACTGGCATAAGGCTTGCGTTCTCCGGTTGCGGAGGAAGGTTTACGATCACCGTAAGGAGCTGATGACTTGTCGCCGTATGAAGAATACGGGTTACGACGAGGAGCTCTGTCATTGCGATCTTTGTACATTCCTGAATCATGTG
>Ga0209123_1001918_pt1 | contig 18925 bp, 9 predicted proteins | sample BarGraIncu00431A_FD_184500 | JGI IMG/M metagenome (GOLD analysis project Ga0209123, IMG submission 184500) | Arctic peat soil microbial communities from Barrow, Alaska, USA - Barrow Graham LP Incubations 004-31A (SPAdes) (version 2) | ecosystem: Environmental > Terrestrial > Soil > Wetlands >... | reverse complement strand
TTACCCTCCCGCCTCTTTAGCTCAGTTGGCCAGAGCACGTGATTTGTAATCTCGGGGTCGTTGGTTCGAATCCGACAAGAGGCTCAAAAAAACGGATATCTCTAATTGAAAAATAGAGGTATCCGTTTTTTTATGCCCTTTTTTCTTAAGGAATGATGCATTTTAAGCTATATTTTATAAATTTAGGTTAAAATAAATATTTAAGTATTTTTGACAACGTCAGTTATTGCTTCTTAAATCCAACGTTTCAACTTTCATTTCAAATGAAAAGCTATTGTAAATATTGTATTCAGAGCGAAAATTCAATACAGAAACAACATCTGTTTCTCCTGCTTTTCACGTTTTCAAAGACAGGATATGCTTCAAATTATCGAATGCAACGTATTGATTACAGGGGTGGATTGTCAAACAGCGCAGTTTTGTCCGTTTATCAGGATGTCAAGGGATATGTTTGGGTGTTTACTTACATTGGCCTGAACAGATATGACTATAAATTTGTCGAGTCCATTTTTTGGGGTAAAACAAATAATGGAGCGCAATCCAGCAATATTCTACAATACATCCAAGTAACCTATACCAGCCAATTGTGGATTTCGGCTAATATGGGTGTTAGTAAATTATCTATCACACCAAATAAAGTCGAAGAATGTAATTCGGAATATAGCTCGCCCTACAATTTAGCAGCAAATGGAAGAGGGTTGACGTGTCTGATTGCAAAAAGAAATTTTTTATCCATATATCATCCGGCGTATAATTTTTTTCAGAGGTTTACTTTCCCGATATTGATCCCCTAGCTATGAATACTATCTTTTTAGATCAGCAAGATCTATTGGGGATTTTTACTACATTCAATCAGGTCTTGAAAACCCGAATAAATTGGGGCGGGTGGGTATTATTGCCTATCAGGATGATCTTTATTACTCTCATTCAAGGAAACTGTGTTATGAAAGTTGCTGCTTCTTTTGCCCAAATGGTTTTAAATATTATCTCATTGGAGGTATAATTGTTTGCACAGGCAAATCATCTGTCACAAAATTTAATATTTCGAACGGTTATTTTTCTGCATACTTATACTCATTTAGCTATCAAATGATAAATTTAATTATTTCTCTGTCCAGACTTTTGTAATCATTTTCTCATATATAAATAAGTTCCAAGTAAAAACACAATTTTCCAAAAAAAACCATGATGGAATCACAAAAATTAAATCAAATTTTAATTTGGAATAAATTTTTTGAAGAAGGTGATACAGAAGCTTTGTCACTTATCTATAGAGAAAATTATGATTTATTGTTTGATTATGGATTGAGATATACTTCGGATGTAAAAATTGTTGAAGATTCGATTCAGGAAATTTTTATCAGTATTATTAAATATAGAGAGAGAATAGGTATTGTAAAAAATTTACAGGGATATTTGATTTCAAGCTTTCGGCGACAATTATTTCTTAGTCTTAATAACACAAAAAGGTATATTTCCATTGATCAAATGCCTGAAGGTTCATTTGACTATTTTAAGAGTCCAGATAATGAAATTTCAGAGAAGGAGGATATAGAGTTTCTTCATTTTACAATAAATGAATGTATAAGCAATCTCACTAATAAACAAAAGGAAATAATGTTTCTGCGGTTTGAACGAGACATTCCGTATGAAGAAATTGCTAAGATATTAAATATCTCTGTCGAATCTTGCTACAAATCAATTTATCGTACCATTAAAACCATACGCTGTGCCGTAGAAAGAAAAATGGTTAACAGTGGAAAGTTAATTATTGGCTTTTCATCTGATAAAATCGCAAAAATGAAGTCAAAGGGTAATTAATTTTTACTATTAATTCGCATTAATAATGAGCAGTTAATTGTAGGTTTTTGATTATGATGTGAAAAGCGATCAATTAAATGCTTTCACTAAATTTTTTCACTAGTGTCCATTAAAAATTAAAAAAACGTTCTTTAAAGTCATTGATTATCTATTAGTTGCGAGCTTTTTTCGTGAGTGACAATTTGAATTGGTCGTTTTCGCAATTATATAGGTGCAAAGCGATAAACCAATGTAAATGAATCACGTGACTACCGATTTTTCGAAAAGCTTGCCTATTACATCTTCGACGTGGATCTGTCGATTATGAACGGCTTTACAGAATGCTGATCGTATTCAGATTTACTCGGCCATCATCACTTACTGCATGGTTGCAATAGTTGGTCATGACCTGAAGCTCGAACGCTCAACCTACGAAATTATAAAAGTTTTGGGAATATCCCTTCTAGATAAACACCAGTAAGATAGACATTTAGCAAAATAGCTAACAACGACGCGAACGATCTAAATTATAACCAGCTGTATCTCCACTTATTTTAAGTGTACAGCAATGAAATGATTTATATAAAAATGAAGTCAGTATTAAAAAAAAACGGAATGTTATGTCCAGATAGTTTACTATCTCTCTCATACAAATATAAACAATAAAGAAAAATGAAAACTGAATGTTTTGCTAATTATACTTCTGAAGATTTTATTTTGGACAATGACTTTAGGGAGTTGGTTCAAAATCCTGATGAGGCAGAAAAATTAAAAGACCTTATTGAAACCTTTCCGGAAAAGCGATATGAAATAAATCAGGCGATAGAGATTATTCGAGGCTTGCGCGTTATGAAGTTTCAACAAACGAACGATAGGAAAGAAGAATTATGGCAGAAAATTATAACAAAACCAAGGACGAAATTTCAACTTACATTTATTAAATATGCTGCAGCTATTCTATTTTTAATTGCATCAGGGAGTACATTTTATTTTTTTAATGTAAAAATTCCAAAATCAAACCTTGCAATTGACAATAATTCAGCTAAGGTTTTAGCAAGTAATGAAAATGATGTGCTCTTAGTCTTATCCAATGGAAAAACAGTAACCATTAGTAGCAAAAAGTCTACCGTGAAATATACAAATAATGGTTCAGTAATTATGGTAAATGACACTAAAATTGTCGGTCAGGGTGTAAATGATGGAGGCCTTAATAAAATGATAGTTCCCTATGGCAAACGATCTACTGTCACACTTTCAGATGGGACAAACGTTTGGCTTAATTCCGGTTCTACACTAATATTTCCTTCAGCTTTTAATGGACAGTCACGCGAAGTACAATTAATAGGTGAGGGTTTTTTCGATGTTGCTCATAACAAAGAAAAGCCATTTTATGTAAAAACGGATGCTTTTAAGATGAAAGTTTATGGGACAAGGTTTGATATTCAATCTTATACACAAGATAATGCCAGTAGTGTAATCTTAGTAGAAGGCAGAGTGAGTATGAAATCCAATGAAGATATATACGAGAAAGAAGTTTTTCTTACACCAAATCAACGTGCAACAATAGTAGATGGTAGTCCCAGGGTTGAAATTGATAACATAATAAATACGGAGGACTATACTTCGTGGACTGAAGGCTATTTGAGCTTTTCTAATGAAGATATAACTCATTTATTAAAGCAGGTTTCACGATATTATAATGTGAATATTGATATTGTTACGACAAAAGATGTGGATAGAATATTTGGGAAATTAGACTTAAAAGATGATATAGAAAAGGTTTTAGATGGGATTTCATTTATCTCAAATACAAAGTACAAAAAGATAGGAAACAGATATGAGTTTTATCAGTAAAAAGTAAACTACAGGTTGTGCTTTTTTTGAAAAATTATTGTCGAATTTATAAATATACATAAAAATACGTTAGGTCATGGGAAACAACACAAAAATTTACATTGGTCAATTATTTAAAATAAAGAGATCTAATGTATTTATGCTCAGAGTATTAATCTTGCTTTTCTTAGTAGGATTTACAACAGTAAATGCAGCAGATAAGATTATAAGAACGAAAATTAATCTTCAAGTAGAGAATGTAACCATAAAAAGCATCTTAAGTTTAATTGAAAACCAAAGCGACTATATTTTTATTTACAATGAAGGTATTATCAATTCTAATTTAAAGAGGAGTGTTTCCGTAACTGATGGGAATATTGAGGATGTTCTTAATCTTTTGTTTAAAGATTTGAATGTTGTTTTAAAGATTGATGGCAGGCAGGTTTATATTTTAAAAAAAGAAAAACCGATTGTTGATACATCCAAACCTGAAAAAAAAAGTAATTTAATTACCGGCGTCATAACCGACGAGAAAGATCAAACTGTTATTGGAGCTTATGTAACTATAAATGGAAGTTCTTCTACCGGAGCTGTATCTGATAATAATGGTTCTTTTTCTATTGATGCTCCGCTCGATGCTCAATTGAAAATATCCTATATTGGCTATGAGCCTAAATTCATTGATATTAAAGGAAAAAAAACATTAAATATTTCAATAATTCCTACCTTAAAAACCTTGGATGAAGTTGTTGTAGTCGGATATGGCTTGCAAAAGAAAAGTGATGTGACAGGATCTATTGCGCAAATTAAGTCAACTCAAATTGAAAATACAGCTTCATCAAGTATCGCATCAGCTATGCAAGGTAAAGTTTCCGGAGTTTATATCATGAATAAAAGTGGTGAAGCCGGATCCGAAGTTGATATTAGTATCAGGGGCGTAACTTCATTGAATGGTGTATCTCCATTGTGGATTATAGATGGAGTGCCGGGAGATAAAGATAATGTAAACATGAATGATGTTGAATCTATTGATATAATTAAAGATGGAACAGCTGCGGCAATTTATGGTGTAAAAGCAGCTGCGGGTGTTATTTTAGTGACGACAAAGCGTGGGATTGGCCAAAAAAAGCCGAAAATAAGTTTTAATACCTATACAGGAGTAAGTAATGCATGGCGTTTGCCTGACATGCTGAATTCCGATCAATATATTGAACTAAAAAACGAGCAATGGGCCACCAAAGGAGTGCCTGATGGTCTTAGTATGGATTCTATTGGAAAGTATTCAACAACCGATTGGATGGATGCGATGTATAAACAAGGAAAAGTCCAGAATTATGATATAAATATTTCCGGTTCTAATGAATCTACTAACTATTACATTGGTGGCACCTACTTTAAAAATGAACCGTCTTTTGTTGATAATTCACAAGAAAGATATTCCTTTCGAATTAACTCAGATTATAAAGTGGCAAAATGGATAAAAATAGGTGAGTCATTAAGCTTTTTATATTCAAAGACCAATCCGGTTGCAGCTGATGGCGTATATCTTACTTCAATCTTTAGAGCACCCCCAATGATGTCTGTTTACGATGAGAATAACGGAGGATATGGTTATGTAGACGCTCATAGCATTGGAGATTATGATGGTGGAAATCCGATGACTACGCAAGAGACTGAAAAGACACTGAAGCATCACAATAAATTAAGTGGAAATGCGTATGCTACGGTATATATAGTTCCCGGATTAACTGTTACCGGAACATTTGCCGGAGAACTTAGTTTTGATGATAATAAAACAGTTAAATCACCCTACTACTTATCAGATAAGAAGAGTCAGGTAACGACGGATATTAGTATGGAGTCTGTTAAGAATTGGGATATGCTCTTTAACGTTTATGCCAATTATGTTAAAGATTTCGGTCCACATAATATCAATTTGACAGCAGGGTATGAAACCGATCAATCTGCCGAAAGCAAGGTGTCCGGAAGTGGTAAAAATGCTAAATATGGTCTGGAAGTATTGGATCAGACAGATCTTGAAGGACGTACTACAAGCGGTAATGAAAAGCATGGGAGGTCTATATCTCAGTTTGGAAGGTTTACTTACCAATATGCGGGTAAATATGTGGCACAAGCAGTTGTACGCAGAGATGGCAGTGATAAATTCGGACCGAAGAACAGATATGGTGTTTTTCCGTCGGTATCATTTGCATGGAAATTAAGTGAAGAAAATTTTATTAAAAATATACCTGTGATTTCATTTTTGAAAATCAGGGGTGGTTATGGGATAAATGGGAACGATAATATCGATCAATACCAATATGAATCTTATATGGACAACGCGCAATTATATCCTTATGGCACTTCTAGTACGGTGACTAATTATGAGAGTATGAAACCCTCCTCAAAAATGGCAAATGAGTATATCCAGTGGGAACGCTCAAAACAATTTGATTGTGGATTAGAACTGGGATTGTTTAAAAATGCGTTGTTTATTAACGTAGAACCCTATAAAAAATCAACTGATCAGATGCTGTTCGCTCAAACGCTTGCATTAAGTTCGGGACTCGGAGATTATAATATTTATAGCCCGACACAAGTCGTTAATGCCGGTGCTATCAGCAATAGAGGAGTGGATATTTCTGTTACTTACAAAGGAAACGTTGGAAAATTCAATTATTCCGTGGGAGGAAATGTCTCTACAGTCAAATATACAGTTGATGAATTGGTTGACGATCAACCAATATTAGAAAGTGCTGTATTGGCAGGCAGTACTAAGGTATCTAAAACAACTGTGGGGCAGAGTTCGGCATATTTCTATGGTTATCAATGTGATGGCATATTCCAAACCCAAGAACAAGTGGATGAATACAACAACAAAGCACGTGAGAAAGGTAATACATATTACAATAGTTCCGGTACAGCACCGGGAGATCTTATTTACCGAGATTTAAATAATGATGGGCATATTACAGATGCAGATCGTGAAAAGATAGGAAGTCCATGGCCTAAAGCTACTTATGGATTTCAAGTTACGGCAAATTATAAAGGGTTTGACTTATTGGTCACTTCTGCCGGAATCTATAAGCGGGATGTCTTTAATGCAAGTAAAGCTTCTATGTATCAATTCAACAGTTACGATTATTCAACAACAACGATGGCCCTTACTCGCTGGACTGAAGAAAATCACTCAACCACCAATTACCGGATCAATGGTGAAGATCCAAATGGAAATATGTCAAAACCATCCAGTTGGTATATTGAAGATGGATCTTTTTTCAGAATTAAAAATATTGAATTAGGGTATACAATCCCAAAGGCTTGGAGTATTAAAGTTGGCATTAGTCGATTTCGTATATATGCGTCAGGGCAAAATCTTTTCACAATTACTAAATATACCGGATTCGATCCTGAATTTGGAATTGGCAGTGCCACTAGTGCAGGTGTTGATAACGGATCATATCCCCAATCTAAGATTTACATGATGGGGTTGCAAGTTGAATTCTAATTTACAACATGTCTATAAATTAATAAATTAAATAATAAGATATGATCAAAAATATTAAACTGATTTTACTTGCATTGATACTTCTGTTATCGAATGCTTGTTCGGATGATTTTTTAGATATTAGTGACCCAAACAAACCAACTGCATCAACATTTTATACTTCTTTAAGTAATGCTCAAAATGCAGTGAATGGTGTTTATTCCGGTTTTCGTTCAGGTGACCAATCGTTTTTAGGTGAGTTTTTTTATATTTTTATGTACTCTACCGGTGAAGCTGAGTACGTACATCCTGAAGCTCGTTATACAGACTTTAATAATTACAATTATAACTCTGATAATTCTTTAATTAAAGGTCATTATCAGTGTTGGTATAATGTGGTTACACGTGCCAATAGTGCAATTCAAGGAATAAGAACGATGGAACAGACTGGCAGTTATACGGGAGATGATTTGACACAACTTGAATATATGTTGGGACAATGTTATTTCTTACGAGGCGTAGCTTATTCCTATTTAATTCATTCTTTTGGTCAAAGGATGCCAAGTAATCCTGATTATACTGCGAATTTACCGGGTGTTATATTGTCGGATACTATTATTACTAAGCGAGAACAAATGAATAAAGGACGCAATAGTTGCGGCGAAGTTTATAATTATATTTTAAATGACTTTAAAACAGCTGAAAGTTTGCTTCCAACATCATGGCCTGATGTTGATGCCGGAAAGGCGACAAAAGGATCAGCTCAGGCTTATCAGGGTGAAACTTATGTCTATTTGCAAGAGTGGGAGAATGCCAAAATAGCTTTTGATAAAATATTGGCGAATTCGCAATATAGTTTAGTTTCTAAGTTTGAGAATAATTTCGATTATAAATATATTAATAATTCAGAGTCTTTATTTGAAGTAGGTTTTAATAATATGACCACTGGATATGGTGGAACTTATATATATCGTCTTTTAGCTTTGCAAGGATGGGGTACTTCTGTGGTTAGATCTTCTGCAATTGATAAATTCAGTTCATCGGTTGTAATTAACGCTCAGACCTTGGCTGCAGCTTTAGCAGCAAGGAAAACAGCTACCGGTAATACTCAGAAAGGATACGTAGATGAATTAATCCGTATTGGCAATTCACTTTTAGGACAGTCTTTTGATAGCAAACAGGCTTTTTTGATTTACATAGATCCTTTAACCAGTATTCCTTTTTATAAGGCGGATGGAGTTACTTTACAAGATGGTGTGAAGATATTTTTGAATGCTGTATCGCCAAAAGATCCACGTTTGGCTACTACTGTTTTTGCTCCTAAAGTTGATTCACTTTGGGTGTTCGATTCAAAAACATTAAGATGGAAAAGGCAATTATTTGATTTCACTGATTATGGAATTAGAAAGTATATTCCGGATAGCGTTGCTGTTGAAAACGCTCAAGTTGCAGGAATGGGTAACGATGGATTTATTAGCCAGAATTTCAGGATTATGCGCCTTGATGATGTTTATCTTTACTATGCTGAGGTGATGCATCACTTGAGCGATGATAATGCTGCAACAGAATATCTGAACAAGTTGGTTAGAAGAGCAAATGGAATGCCTGTTAATACACCTTCTTCAGTAGATTTAGCTCCTTCGGATGTCATGAATGAAATTGAACATCAAACCTATCTGGAAACTTGTCTGGAAGGGAAAATCTGGTTTCACTATCGTCGCTGGAACATCGCAAATCGGGAATGGGCTCAATTTGGTTATGTAGAAAATAAAAATGAATGTTTGCCAATTCCACTATCTGAATTTGATTCAAACACTGGTTTAAATATAAAAACAGATCAGAATCCAAATTATTAGTACTATAATTCGCTAGGGTGTTTTTGTTGGTATAATAAATGCCCTAGTGCTATTTTCTTTTGAATTTTTGTCGGGTGCTATATTCCTATATCAAAATAATTGCAATTTATAAGATGCAAGATGCTAGTTTTTTAACAATTTAATTTACTAATTATTTCACTTTAAAAAATTATTCACTTTAAAATTTAAAATTATGAAAATCAAGACTCTTTATTTTTCGATGGCTTTATTAGCCGCTTCAATGAGTGTAAATGCACAACAATCAACTGATGTAACAGGTCGTTGTGCCGATTATATTCAAGTATATGATTTTTATTCTTTGCAAGCGGATTCAATTTATTTGATTCCCAGAACGTCTGCGGAAATTAGTGTGGATGGTGTTGCTGAAACTGCATGGGATGTAGCAGATCCTCGGGTTCTATCTAAAGTTGGACGTGAAAATGCAACTAACATAGTGAATTTAGATAATTTTCCACAAACAGAAGCTTATGCGCATGCAACTTTTAAAGCCCTATGGACCGACAATGGTGTTTATATGTTTATTTCAGTCAAAGATAATATGATTTGCTATCAAAATGCGGCTTCAAGTCAATGGGAAAACGATGGTATTGAATTCTTTTTTGCCCAAGTGCCAGGAGCTAGTCTTAAACAGATAATTATCCCGGCTATGGTAGGTTTAACAAATCCTGCGTATTCGTATCCGGCAGCTTTGGATTTTGAACATGGTACTGCTCATGGATCACAGGCAGATTATTCGGTTTATGGATACGAAAATAGCTGGGAGGAAGACTCTTTATTTTATTGGGGAATTCGAAAAACGACTGATGGATGGGATATGGAAGTATATATGGATGCTGACATTGTTACAAGGAACAATCGTGAAACAAATTTTGGTTTGGATAAGATGTTTTCCGGTGAAATTGCTTATGACATTGCCGGCACCAATCAAGATGGTGCAGGATTATATAAACGTGAAAGTATTTTAAATATGTTAGGTAATTCTAATAATGGTTACAGATCATCCGCTCAATTCGGATATTTTAAGATGGTAGCTGAACCAGTTGGAATTAAAGAACCAACTACTTCAAAATTTAATGCGATTTACAATGCCGATAGCAAAGAAATTAAAATTACATCAAGTACTTTAGTTTCTTCAGTTAAAGTATATAATGTGGCCGGTCAAGTTATGCCGGTTAAGTATAATAATGCTACAATATCCGTATCTCAATTAAAAAAAGGTATTTATATTGTAAAAGCAAAAGATCTTGCAGGAAATAGTTTAGGAGTTCAAAAAGTTGTGATTTATTAAAAAATGACTAAAAAAAAGAAAGAGGAAGGATTCTATCCTTCCTCTTTCTTTTCAATTAAATTGATTATGAAAAAATTATACTATAGATTGAAAGAAAGCAAATTAAGCTCTTCAAAGGTTGGCTTTATTATTATTTCTATAGTTGCTACTTTGTGGTTTTTGATACGGGTTATACCAAAGCCATCGCGAGCTACTTATCCTTGTATGAGAGCGGCAGCCCCTTTTATGTCGGGTTTGGTCATCTATTTACTTTCTCTTTTTGGAGGGCGATCGGCTTTTATTCAATTTAAGAAGTCGTGGTCTAAAGCCAATTATACGGTTGCATTTGGTTTTTTGTTGCTTACTATAAGTGCTTTTGTTCTTTTTTTTGGTTATAACAGCAATTATTCTTTTGCACTGAGTAAAAATTCACTAAAAGTTTCTGATCCTGCAAATACACCGATCGGTACAGCTATCGGTTATTATCCCGGGCGTGTAGTCTGGGCTTATGATTCTGACGCAACGGATGAGAACTGTAAAAATAGTGCGGGTGATTATTGGTATCAAAATACCGATGTTGATGTTGTTATAAAAATGTTGGATGATGCGATTTTGAGTTTAACAAATTCGACAACAGTAAGTGAAGGTTGGGATAAATTATTTAGAGATTTTAATATCAGGCATGAAAAAGGTAAAATTGGATATCAGCCGGGTGAAAAAATTGTTATTAAAATAAATACGACCAATACTTCTGAGACTCAATATGATTATGGTGCGAGAATGGATGCAACTCCTGAGGTATTGTATGCCGTACTTCGACAATTGATAGTGGATATTGGTGTAAAAGAAGAAGATATAACGGCAGGCGACCCTTACCGGTGTTTTGCAAATCCGCTTTGGGACTTGTGCCACGCCGAATTTCCCAATGTTCACTACATTGATGGATACGGAAAATATGGGCGGGAACAAACGCTAATTTCTCCTGTCGAATCTTTGGTTTTTAGTGATAAACAATATAAATCACGTTTGCCGCAAGCTTATATGGATGCTGCGTATATGATTAATATTCCAACTATGAAATCACATAGCTCCGGTGGTATTTCGTTAACAGCAAAAAATCATCAAGGTTCAGTTTTAGATAGTGATCAGACTGCCGATTCTCAAAGTGCATCTTTTCTTCATTACGATTTTCCGGATGCGGATCACGATGCGATGGGGCAGTACAGGCATCTGGTGGATTATATGGGGCACAAAAAATTAGGCGGCAATACGGTACTTTTTCTTGTAGATGCAATATGGTCGGGTACAGATTGGAGCGGAGCGGTTGAGAAATGGGGAATGGCTCCATTTAATGATGATTACACGTCATCCTTGTTTCTTTCGCAGGATGGTGTGGCTATTGAATCGGTTTGCTATGATTTCCTTTATTACGAATATTCTGAAAATACCCATCGTAATCCAGGAAATGTGGTTTGTGATTTTCCGCTTTGGCCGGCAATTGACGATTATATCCTTCAGGCTGCTTCTTCGGCATATTGGCCTGAAAACATTCAATATGATCCTGAAGGTGATGGTACGATTATGAAAAGTTTAGGTGTGCATGAACATTGGAATAATGCAGTATATAAGGAGTATTCTGATAATTTGACCGGAATTTCCGGAGGAGTAAATCTCGTTTCAGTTCCGGCTACATTAGTTCAAACTAAGTCTGTAGATTATGATCCTATTCCCTCCCATTTTGATATTAGTTCAATAGTTCAGTTAGGACAAAACAGACTTCATGTTTATCCCAATCCTTTTAAAGAACATTTTAACGTGACTTTACCAATAAAAAATAATCAACCCGTTAAAGTTGAAATATATGACATAGCAGCAAAATGTGTCTATTCAAACCAATATAATGGAAACGAATTAATTACTGTGGATCATCTGGATGGACTTAGTTCCGGAATATACGTGGTAAAATTAACAGTTGGAGGGTTGACGTATACGGCATCTGTAAGTAAGTAGTTTAATATAGGTGGTTGATATTTAGTCAATGGAATAAACAGAATTATTTTGCTTATTACTTTTATTTGTTTTGAAATGTAAATCTACTTAGTTGCCTTAAACTTTGTGAAACTTCAATTAATTTATAAATGAACTATTTTTATAATTACAGTTTGTTGATTACTGTAATGATTTTAATTCAATTCTCAGTCTCTGCACAAACAATTGAGAAAATTGCTCCCGGCGTTTGGAAAGTCAGTTTTGGAATTACTGAAAAATTTAAACCGTCAGAATTTAAAGAAGCCCCGGCGTTGGGTTTAATGAAAAATCTTATTAATACTGATATTCCTCCCATTGATTTATCTGCCATTAAGTTTAAAACTACAAAACGAGGTTGTGTTGCTGAGTTAACAATGGACGAATCTGAAAAATTGTACGGTTTCGGACTACAAAATAATACCTTTCAGCAGCGTGGATTTCGAAAGGAAATCAGAGTGAACAGTTTGTCTACAGGAAATGTGGGCTTTTCTCATGCACCTGTTCCTTTTTATGTTTCTACAAAAGGTTATGGTGTATTGGTGAATACCTCGCGCTATGTTACTTTTTATAGCGGAACCATGCGTAAGACTTCCGAAAATGTTAAAATAAAAGAAGTTAGGAAAGCCGGTTTGGCTACATCAACAATCGATTTATACAAGCCTTTGTACAAGCCATCTAATAGCATGATTATTGAAGTACCTGCAGAACAGGGAATGGAAATTTATGTTTTCGAGGGTCCGACAATGAAAGAATCAATTCAACGCTATAATCTTTTTTCAGGTGGAGGTTGCATGGTCCCTACATGGGGGTTGGGTGTAAAGTACAGAGGTAAAGCCGATTACACAGATCTCAAAACCCGGAAGTTAGCGAACTATTTTAGAGAAAACAAGATTCCCTGTGATATGTTTGGGCTTGAACCTGGCTGGCAGACAGAAGCTTACTCTTGTTCATTCGTTTGGAATACCTCCTTGTTTCCCCAACCGGAAAAGTTTATACAGCGAATGGACAGCATGGGTTTCAAATTAAATCTTTGGGAACATGCCTATGTTTTTCCAACCTCACCTTTGTTTGATCCTTTGAAGGAAAAATCAGGCGATTTTTCAGTTTGGAAAGGTTTAGTACCTGATTTTGCCAATCCCGAAGCACAGAAAATATTCGGTGATTATCATAAGGAAACCTTTGTTAATAATGGAATTACAGCTTTTAAACTTGATGAGTGTGATGCCGCCGACTATAAAGATGCTGCAGCTCAATGGAGTTTTCCTGAAATGGCACAATTTCCATCAGGAATTGATGGAGAACAAATGCACCAATTGTTTGGCGTGCTTTATCAAAAAACGCTCTTGGATATATTTAAACAAAAAAACAAACGAACATTGCTTGATGTACGTTCGTCACAAGCCTTTGCATCTCCATATGCTGCATCGCTTTATAGCGATATGTACAATCATCACGAATTCGTTCGAATGATTTCAAATGCCGGTTTTTCGGGTTTGTTATGGACACCTGAAATACGTGAAACCAAATCGGATGCCGATCTGATTCGTCGAACTCAAAGTGGAGTAATGTCTGCACAATTGGTCTTTAATTCTTGGTATTTAAACAATCCACCCTGGTTGCAATATGATTCCATCAAAAATAATCACAATGAATTTTTGCTTAACGCCAAAGAATTGGAATTGAAGGTACGCAAACTACTCGAACTGCGTATGAGTCTTATTCCGTATTTATACGCTGCTTTTGCCACGTATCATTTCGAAGGTATCCCTCCATTTCGCGCTTTAGTGGTTGATTATCCAAATGATACTGCTGTTTATAACCTGGATGATGAGTATATGATTGGCGAAAGTTTATTGGCTGCCCCTTTTTTGGATGGAGCCGGCAAACGAAAAGTTTATTTTCCGGCTGGAATATGGTATGATTTTAATACAAACCAAAAATACGAAGGAAGTAGATTTTATGATATTGAGATGTCACTTGATCAGATACCATTGTTTGTTAAAGAAGGCACCATTCTACCTTTAGCGAAACCGGAACAATATATAACAAGAAATACGATATTTGAAATTACCTGCCATACCTATGGAAAGGACTGTAAACCTGCACTTTTGTTTGAAGATGATTCCTACACGCTGGATTATCAAAAGAACCAATTTAATTGGATTTCACTGGAATGGAATGGTAAAAAAGGTAAATCAACATCAAATGGAAATTTCAAGGGTAATTGTTATAAAATTATTGGTTGGGTGCAGCATTAATATATAAGGCTTTACCATAAACCGCAGTGAATTTATTCATACCATATATTTTTATTGTCGTTATTTAAATCTTGTTATTTATATGTCAATATCTATATTCGAACAATACTTTAAAAAACATTTCCCCAGATTATTAGAAATGAAGAAATTATATTATTTAGGTGTACTGATTACAATTGCTGTTTTATTTTCATTTCAGTCTGTGGCTCAAAACAAGACTATTTCTAAAAAGACTGCTACTGGCATTTTGGAATCGAAGAATTCAAATTCAAAAATTAAAGTATTTCTTTTAGGTGGACAATCGAACATGACAGGTTGGACTCCATTATCAGAGATATCCAATGAGTTGAAACATGAATATCCGGAAGTCATTATATGGGCAGACGGAGAAGCGGCTTCAAGTTTGTCGAGAAGGTGGATGAACTTAATTCCCGGATTGGGAAAATCCGAATCCTATTTAGGACCTGAACTTTCGTTTGGACCCGAACTTGCAGAATACTTTCCTGATGAAAAAATAGCTTTGTTGAAGTGTTCCTGGGCCGGTACCGATTTAGTTACACAATGGCGTCCGCCTTCTTCCGGTAAAACTACCGGGTATTTATATGAGAACTTTATAAAATCGGTACATGATGGATTGGCAGCACTGCCGGCAGGAACTGAACCAGAAATAGCCGGTATGATTTGGATGCAGGGTGAGTCCGATGCTATTCTGACAAAAGATGTTGCCGATGAATACGAATATAATCTTACCAATCTAATTAATGATTTACGTTCTGAATTTAATGTGCCACAAATGCCATTTGTGATAGGGCAGATATCAGAAGCAAGGGCGTGGGATGCTTTTGGCAGCACGATTAGAAAAGCTCAGTTGGATGTCAGTAAAAATGTTTCAAATACGAGCATGATTATTACAACTGATTTTGAATTAACAGATGCTGCACACTACAATGGAAAGGGACAAATCTCACTTGGTGAAAGATTTGCCACGAGTATGTATCATGTGATTTCAGCAAAAGGGTTAAGATCGGAGCTTTTCAATACCAGTGAATTCGTCAATCCTAAAGTTACTAGAGTTGATACATTAATAAATTTTAATTGGGGAAGTAGTTCTCCTGATACTGCAGTTAACAGTGATCATTATTCAATCAGATGGGCGGGTTATATTAGACCTCAAGAGTCGGGAGTTTATACGTTTTATATTACAACAGATAATAGTGTTAAACTTTGGGTTGACGATGTTTTAATCATAAATAGTCCCGATAACAATACGGAGAATGTTTTGACAGGCGATATCGCTCTAAATGCAGGAGTTTACTCGTCGATAAGACTCGAATTCGTAAAAAATACGGATAATGCATCAATAGCACTAGAATGGTCGGCTAACGGAATAGCGAAACAATTCGTACCATCAACTGTCTTTTATCAAGACCCGTTATATGCAATGGATAAATCGAAATGGGCAATAAGCAGCTTTGATAGCCAGATTCGTGATGTAGCAGCTTTCGGTGGAGCAAGAGGAGTTCTCGATAACAATTATAACTCCTTCTGGAAAACGATGCCGGGTACTGATTTTCCTCATGAAATTGCAATTGATTTTAACGATACTCTTAATATCGCAGCATTGGATTATGTTCCAAACCAAATTAACACAACAGCAGGTTATGCTCTGCAATATAAAATATACTCAAGTATCGACGGATCTGACTGGTCTCAGGCTGTTGATTCGGGAGTTTGGAAAAATAGCTCAAACCTAAAGGAAGCTCGTTTTATGCCTGTTGTTGCCCGCTATATAAAATTGCAGATACTCTCATCTTCGGATACCACCGTTTCGGCAGCCGATATTAGTCTTCACGGTGTACTTTCTAAATACAGAATTAATAATACAAATGTAAGCAGCACTCATTCTGATGAAAAACTATTAGTATACCCAAATCCTGTAAAAGATTTTCTATCAATTAAACTAAATGATTTTAGTGGAAACGAAATTGTAAAACTATCATTTTACAATTCATTAGGTCAATCTGTCTTTAATTATGATATGGGTACGGATAGGAACATCTCTTTTGATTGTAGGCAACTATTAAATGGAGGAGGTGTTTATATTTTGGAGGCAAAAAGTACTACAAAATCATTTAAACAGAAAATTGTTTTTGACCATTTCTATATGAAAAGATACTAAATCAAGGTATATATGCGGATTTGGTAATTTCCGAGTAACTAAAACTGTCCATATTTTCTAATCTCTCTCTCAATGTTAATAGAAGAAATACAATTACAGGAAAGATAATAAGTAAAAATCACCTGATAATTGTTGTGCTTTGTATTTGGGATATAAAGCAAACAAACATAGAATTACATTTCAACATAAAAATATGTATGTAAATGTAATTTTGTTAATTATTGCCCATAATCAATTCTCATGAAAACAAAACCACAAATTAGGTTACTTTTTATTTTAATTAGCTCATTCTTTTATACAATGAGTTCATACGCGCAAAAGGAGACAAAAGATAGATCAACTATTAAATCTTCGACAGTTGTTGAAGGAAATGCCCGTTTCTCGATTCTCACATCTCATATTATTCGCTTGGAGTATGATTCAACCCAAAAATTTATTAATGATCCTTCATTTGTAGTTATCAACCGTAATTTACCGGCAGTTCCTTTTAAAAAGACACGTCGTGGGAAATGGTTGATTATCAAAACATCTCAAATGGAGTTAAAATACAAAACCGGATCCGGATCGTTTAATGATAAAAATCTTCAAATAACGTACAATCAAAACCCCACTCATTCAATAGTTTGGAATCCGGCAATGAAAAACACTGAAAACCTCAAAGGCACATTTCGAACCCTTGATGGCATGAATGGCGATAGATACGGAGGTGCAAAATCAGCAACAGCCTTTGAAAATGGACTTATTTCACGTAATGGTTGGTATTTGCTTGATGATTCGAACAACTTCTTGTTTGATAATAGTGAATGGAAGTGGGCAAAGGAGCGAAATAATCCTGAGTTAGATTGGTATTTTATTGGTTACGGAACCGATTATAAAACAGCTCTATATGATTATACTCAAATAGCCGGTAAAATTCCTCTTCCTCCCCGATATACACTTGGTTATTGGTGGTCGCGCTATTGGAACTATTCAGACGATGAGTTCCGAACTTTGGTTGACAGATTCAAACAATACAATATTCCTTTAGATGTATTGGTCATTGATATGGATTGGCACAAAACTGACGGATTAGCTTTAAAGGATGATAAGAAATTTGATGAATTTGAGCAACCTATAGGTTGGACAGGCTATACTTGGAATAAATCTCTTTTTCCGGAACCTGATAAATTTTTACAATGGCTTAAAAATCAGAAAATTAAAACTACTTTAAATTTACACCCGGCATCCGGCATTTCGTCTACCGAGGAAAAATATGAAACATTTGCTAAAGCTATGGATTTTGACACCATTGGTCGAAAGAATATTCCCTTCGAAGCAGGTGACAAGAAGTTTATGACCAATCTTTTCAATATTGTACTCGATCCTTTGCAGAAAGATGGCGTTTCATTTTGGTGGCCCGATTGGCAACAATGGCCTTATTCCAATAAAATTGCAGGATTAAGCAATATCTGGTGGCTAAATTATTGTTTCTTTTCTCGCATGGAACAACAAGATAAACAAAGACCTTTGCTTTATCATCGTTGGGGAGGATTTGGTAATCACCGCTATCAAATTGGATTTTCCGGGGATGCAATCATTTCATGGAAATCTCTTGATTTTCAGCCATATTTCACATCTACTGCTTCGAATGTTCTATATGGTTATTGGAGTCACGACCTAGGTGGTCATATGTTCGGAAATGTTCCTGAGGAAGAAAAAAAGATTGATCCTGAAATGTACACTCGCTGGATGCAATATGGCGTTTTCAGTCCGATTTTTCGTACGCACTCTTCAAAAGATCCACGATTAATGAAAGAAATTTGGAATTTTTCGGGTGATTATTTTTTAGCACTTTATGATGCAATTCATTTGCGCTACGCCTTAGATCCATACATTTACACAATGGCCAGAGAAAGCTATGATACTGGTGTTTCGCTGTGCCGTCCTATGTACTATGATTACCCCAAAGAAGAAAATGCCTACACATTCAGGAACGAATATATGTTTGGCGATCACATGCTCATTATGCCTGTCACAACTCCTGCTGTAAATGACTTATCAACTGTAAGATTATGGTTACCTGCCGGAAACGATTGGTATGAATGGAGTACCGGTACGCTTTTAAAAGGGGGACAAACCATAGAACGTACGTTTTTAATTAATGAATACCCAATATATATTAAAGCGGGTGCTATTCTTCCGATGTATGATGAATCC
>Ga0209123_1001916_pt1 | contig 18928 bp, 13 predicted proteins | sample BarGraIncu00431A_FD_184500 | JGI IMG/M metagenome (GOLD analysis project Ga0209123, IMG submission 184500) | Arctic peat soil microbial communities from Barrow, Alaska, USA - Barrow Graham LP Incubations 004-31A (SPAdes) (version 2) | ecosystem: Environmental > Terrestrial > Soil > Wetlands >... | reverse complement strand
TGCATCAGAACCATAGTGGGGATAAACATCTATTTTATAATCTATATTTTTCTTTTCGCATAATAAGGTTAATTTTTTACGCATTTCTAAATCATAAGGACCTGATGAGTCTTTAGCGCAAATACAAGTGTATCCCATATGAAAAATAGTTTTATTTGAAAAAATACGCAAAACTAATGTATTTTTGAATTATATTATGCCGACACAGAGAATTACCTTTAACTTTAAATATTATGAAAATCTGTAAATAGGTGATGGGAAGACAATGAAGCGTTTTTGCTATATAATTTAATTAGGTACCCATAAGTAAAATCTATTTATTTACACTATAAGGAATAGATTAAAATAAACATAATTATATTTTTTAGAAGGAGAATAATAATGGGGAAAATAATAGAATTTAGTACTTTTAAAAAAACATATGATTTTGCAACACATAATGAGACTTCTGATATTGGCACTATAAAGACTAAAAATAGATTATATATTTTAATTGGCATACCAGGTTCAGGAAAAACTTATTATGCAAATAACAATTTAAATAAGACAAATACTGTAATTGTGTCAAGTGATGAAATCAGGAAAGAGCTAACAGGAACATATAAATTTTCATATGAGACTAATGAACAAGTGTTTAGAATTGCTAAAAGTACAATTAAAGACGCTTTAACACATGGATTTGATGTCGTGTTTGATGCAACTAATACTATTGAAAAATATAGAATAAGCATTCTTAGAATTGCTAAAGACACTAACGCCGATATAATTGCGTTTGTTTTTAAAACCCAACTATCAGTATGTTTAAAAAGAAATTCAACCCGGAATATTGATAGAATTGTTCCTGAACATGTTATTGTAGGTATGTCTACATACAACTCAAACATCTGTAAAAGCGAAGGATTTTGTGAAGTTCATTTTGTTAATTCTTCTTCAAATAAAAACTAGATAGATACAAATTATCGTGTCGTTTTTTTACGGTAGTTTAGTATTATCTAAAAGTAACTGGTTTAGTTTGCGAGACTTACTATTACTTATTTTACTTTATTATACTGTTTGTCTTATAATGTAATTGAAATGTTTTATAAAAGATAAACGTTTTTATCGGTATTATATTAAATACTAACGATTTATTTAGAGCGGAGATACATCTTTAAATAAATCGTTCAGAACTATATAAGGGAACATCCATAGATTTATGTAAATAAACTCTATGGATGTTCCCTAAAATTTTTTCTCCTATATAATTTAATCAAAGAGTTTTTCAATGGGTATTCGTAAAACTTGAGCAATAGCTTTTGCTTCAAAATCTAGGAGACTTTTTGTTTGGTTTTCTATTCTTGAAATAGCAGTTTGATCAAGATCAATCCCAATTGTATTTAAACGTGCAGCTAACTGAAGCTGGGTTATCTTTTTTTTGCGCCTGACTGCTCGTATTTTCTTGCCAGTAATATTTTTTACTAACATAACTACCACCCTTTAAAGTTAAAAATAATATATATGTTATATATTAAGTTAAAAATTTCAATAAAATATGCTAAATTAGCATATTTTAATTTTTTTAGTAAATATTATTAATATGAAGGTAGGTGAAAATTTTGGAAAAGTTCAAACCAGAAGTAAAGGACATCTCCATGTTTAAAGAAATAGCTCAAAATATGGTTAATCCGATGGAACTTCTTAGAGAGGCAATTAGTAATTCTCATGATGCAGATGCTAAAGCCATTTCAATAATTGTATATAGAAATAATATAGGAAAATTCATAATTGAGGTTGAGGATGACGGTAAAGGGTTATGTAAAGATGACATTCACAGGTTTTTTAATCTAGGAGATTCAAACAAAAATAAATTAGGAATTGGTGAAAAAGGTTTAGGAACTAAAATATATTTTAAGAGTGATAAAATAACACTTCAAACACAAACTAGAAATAATGAGGCATTCAGAGCGACAATGGAGCATCCATGGGAGGTTTTGTGTGATAATTTAATGCCAGAATATGAAATAGAAACAGTTATACCTCAAACAGGTAAAGGTGGTTCATGCATAACCATTGAAGGATACATGATTGATAATCCTGAAAAATATTTTAACTTTGAAACAATAAAAGATTATGTATTGTGGTTTACTGCCGCAGGAAGCTTTAAAACATATTTTGCCAACTATACGGAACTACATAAATATATTACTTGTATGCAGATAGCTCCTAGAATTTTTATTGAAGATAGAATAAATATTATAAAAGATGAAATTGCAGGCACTCATCAATTTCATCAACCTCAGGAGAAACCAAAGATTGATCCATGCGAACCTATTTATAAAAGGTCTATAAATTATTGTAGGCATTTTGGACCTTATCATAGAGAAACAAATATTGATGGAGAATATGTTTCATTCCAAATGTATGGTACAATTTCTGGCACAAATTGCAGGCGAGAGATTGTGAAATTAAAACAAGGTGAAAGTCTAAAATCTCGATTTGGAGTTTATCTTGCAAAGGACTTTATACCATTTACGAAGAAAAACAATATGGGGATGGATCTAGACTCTAACCATTATCATTTATTAATAAATTCTCAAGCTTTTGAATTAACTTCAGATAGAAACAATTTATCAAACCAGGATAATCCAAAGGTTAAATGGGTATTTGATGAGGCAAAAAAAATTATTAGCGAGGATATTATTCCTTTAGTAGATGAGAGTTATTTTAGTTTGAGGAAGGACGAAGAAATTGAATATATGGTAAAAGAAAAGCGAAATCAGCTTGAAATTAGATTAGATAGTTTTGATAAAATAGAGGATCTTTTATTAGATGAGATACCAATTTCAAAAAAACCGGATAATGAAGCGCAAGTTGCATTACTATTTACTTCAATTATTTCAAACCCGAACATAAAGCATTATATAAAACATATTGATAAGATTGGAAATTATTCTCAAAACTCTACTACAGACATGATTTGCTTTGATTTCAATAAAAACAAAGTTTTGGTTGAGTTTGAATATAAATTAAGCAATGTATTTAGGCATGAACATCCATATGAAACTTTTGACTATGTTATTTGCTGGTATGTGGATCTTGATATTAATGAGAAAAAAATGTTGAAGGATGGGACAATGCTAGGATTAACAAAAGAGAATCAGGAATGGGTACTCAAGTATGGACCTCATAAAGTTATACCGGTAATTGAACTTAAAGGCTTGATTAATAATTATAAAAAGGACAAATTAAAGAAGAAGTTGCTTAGGTAAAAGTGTGTTATTGTCACTTCTGAAATGAGCGCGCTTTAGTGGGTCCCTATTTAAAAAGAGAGTTATTTCTAAGCTCCATTCCTATATTATTTAGGAATGGAGCTTTTTAAAATACTAGTTAAACTGTTGTATTAAAATGGTGATATTATTATGGGAAATGGAAATGCAATTATCGATGATGACTTTCTTGAAATTACAGGGAAGCTTACTGAACATGTTAACAGCAAAAATATAACAATAATATAAAACAATTAAATAATATTTTATATTGTTGTTTTTCTATAAATTATTTTTATAATTTTGAAATCTATTTTTTATTTTGTTATACGTTATTGTGGTATCATTTTTATACACATCTTTTTATAGGTATTTTAGGTGTTTTAATATAACGTCATCCTGTAACACCTAAATTTGCTTTGTGTCTCTTGTATAGCTTGTTGGAATAGGTTTAATCCTTATTTAAACTATAATAAAAAGGACATAGAAGTTTACATTCTTAGTCCTTAATTTTTTATATTTTTATGTTTGTTTTTAATTAGGTTTAAATAATACCTTACCCATAAATTTATTTATTCCTTCATATATGGGTACTAGTAGTAAAATGCGAAAATTATGCGCTAAGGATTAAAACTAATCAAAATAATGATTAGAGATAGTCTAATCATTATTTTTGTAAATTATAAGTAATCATGTAAACAAGGAAATGCATGCAGGAACGCAGTTATAAGTGAGTTAAAGGCAAATTTAGCAGAAATAAAACCACTATACATATCTAGTTTTGCATAGTGGTTTTATAATTATTTTATATTACTCTAATCATATGAGAGGGAGAAAAGAAATTCAATCCCTATTATTCTCGTTATTTCCAAAACATTAGTATCATAATACTTATTGAATTCTTTAGGTAGACTTCTATAGGTCTGCCCAACTTAACGTCCTTGTCCTTAGCATTTTTTAGTCATTCTATTACTCCACACTGTACTTTATCCCTCCCCTTGTCTGATATATAAGACAAGAAGTTAATAAGCATATTGTTATGGTATAGTCTAGTTTGTCGTCTCCTGTGCTTACTAAAGGGGCATGAAGTATTATTACTTTTATACCCCTTTCAAAGAAACATTGTAATTACTTTGGGGTATCCATAAAATTACGTACTAACCTATCAAGTTCTTTATTTATCCATACATCATATAACTATATTTTTTGACACATATTAATATTTGTATAATTAATCTACAATTAAAATGCTATATATAAAATAATAATTAGTTTCATAAATCAGCAGAGAGATCTTCTAGTAATATATCGGAGATTTTTACTTTTTTCTACAAAGTTTAAAGGATAATTATGAATGTTTGTTGAATTATGTAAATGTAGCACTTATTGTAAACTATGGATCTCAAGTGCGCCTAATGTTTATACTGCGAAGTTCGGATAAATAGCATTAACGTTGGATATGAAGTAAATTGATGAATGGTAGGTGATTTGTTTATGAGTGATGATTTTGACTATGAAGATCCTGAAAATTGGTCTAACTATATAAAATATGAAGATTTGTTGGATATACGTTATTTAGAGAACATTGAATATCTACATAAGAGTGAAGATAAGCTTGTAATACTAGATAAAAAGATTAATAAAAAAGTTGCTATTACAAGAGAATCAATAGGGAATATTGAAGAATTAATGAAATTGAATACAAATTTTAAAATACTTAATGGGGAAGGATATAAGCTAGGAGATTACGTTGAATTAAATTTGTCTCAATTCTCTACCACCCAATATTCATATAATTTATTAGTACTTAATGATGAAGAAATTAATTTCTATATAGATGCAGTTGAAGTGTCTATAAGAGCAGCGACAGATATGTTTATTTTACTGTCAGATATTAAGTGTGGTTATTTCACTTATACAGACAAATATACTCTTACCATATCACTTAAGGGTATTACTGAACTTAATTATGCTGATTATTACAACCAGGCCTTATTTATGTTAAGCATGATAACTAAAAATGACTATTTTTTAAAACATAATAATGATGAGGGCTATATAGAAATAGATGATTTAATTAATTGTCATTATATAAATAAAAATTATAATGAAGTATTCTATTTTTATAATGAGGCTATGAGAATATACGATAGGGAAATATCATCTCTCTATTTATATAAAATATTAGAATATTTCTTTTTAATTGCAAGAAAAAATGAATTTGAAATTATAATAAGTGATTACAATAAAGATAAAGTCATAGATGCATTACTAAAAAAAATCACGAAATTATATAAGGATGAAGAATCGGAACAGTTAATTATTCTTATAAATTCGATAAAAGAAAAACTATACGATATATTAAATAAAGCAAAAGAATTAAATATTTTACATTCTCACGATATCAACTCTTTTGCTAAAGAATTGTACTTATATAGAAATAGTATAGTTCATGGTAAAAGTGACAATAAATTTGATTTAAAGGTCCCAAATGACCTTTGTAGAAGTCAAAATGATATATTTTGGAAAGATACGCTTAAATATATATCTGAGGTATTATTGTTTAAATACTGTATTCAAAAAATTGATAGGAATTTATAATAAAAACAAATCTCTCATAACTACCCATTAGGCTAATAATGAGAAGTTAAGACGATAAAAAAACAGCTAAATACTAAGTTGAATTTTAAATTAGGTATGATGAACTTAGTAGGAAATTAGAACAATTTATTAACAATTAACAATTAACAATTAACAATTAACATATTTACGTATTTAGGTACAAGAGAGGTGAAATTACTTATGAAAGAAATGCCAGGTGCAAGGGAGTCAAATGCAGGAGATGATTTTCATTTTATTTGGTCTGCAAAGAAAGCACTTCATTTATTAGAGCCTCATACAGATTTTGAGGCATTATGTGTTGAGGGTCCAAACATTGAAGATAGTATAATTTTTGAAGATGACGGAAATACGTTGCTCTCAATAGATGTTGCTGAGTATTTTGGTGGAAAAAAATATGAAGATGCAACACAAATAATATTTTCACAATTAAAGTATAGCACTCGTCATGGGAATTTGCCTTGGACACTTTCTTCTTTATCGGCAACTACAAATGTCAAAAAGGATAATTCAATAATCCAACGATTAGCACAAACATATAAAGGATTTTTGAAAAAGCATCCTAAGGACATAGAAAAATTGAAGTTGAAATTAGTAACTAATCGGGCTATAGACGAGAAACTTAAAAATATTCTATATAATTGTACTGCACAAATAGAAAAGAATAGCTGTACAAAGTATTTTGAGTTAAAGAAATTATTACCTCAAGAAAACCGCAATTACCTAAAATTATTTTACGAAGGAACCAAGTTAAATACTACTGAATTTATAGGCTTTATAGGATGTGTTGACCTAAGTGATTGCGGTATTGCGATAAGAGATATTCAGGAATCTGAGGTTATTAGTTCTCTGGCTAAGTTGGGAATAGTAGACTTGAAAATCAATTATGATAAGTTGATTCAATTTATAAGAAAGCAAATGTCTCCAGAGGAAAATGAGGCGGTACCAATTGACAAAAATATTATGGCAAGTTTCTTTAATACAATTCCTAATGGCCTATTTCCATCTAATCCCTTATTAATAAAACCGCAAAAATTTGTTAAACGAGATATTAGTGTTGATATTTTTAATGAGATAATCACTAATAGAAAGCAACATATTTGTTTATATGCAACTGGTGGAATAGGAAAGACAACCGTAATATCTGATTTGGGAAGTGACCTACCGAGTGGTTCAGTAGTATTATTATATGATTGTTTTGGTGGTGGTTCATATTTGGATCCATCTACGCCACTGCATACATACAAAAATGCTATAGTACAGCTAAGTAATGAACTGGCACTTAAGTGTTATACGCCCTTTCTTGTTAGAACAAATTTAGATGAAAGTGATTACTTACAAAGTTTTTCAACTAGACTTAAACAGGCATCTGAGTATGTAAAGGAATTTAATCAAGAGGCTATCATATTGATTATATTAGATGCAGTGGACAATAGCTATTCTGCATCAGAAGTACTAGGGGATAAGTGTTTTGTAGACAAACTTTTGCGGATTACCTTACCAGAAAACGTTTCTATTTTAATTACATCAAGAACAGAACGATTGGAAAACTTCCAATTGCCTTATGGAACAACTCCTATTGAATTGAAAGGATTTAATGAAGGGGAGCAGCGTAATTATATAGATATGTTTTATGAAAATGTAACAGATTTTCAATGTGATGAAGTAAGAAGACTTACTAATGGAAATCCAAGGGTTCAATATTATGTTTTTTCTAAGGTATCTGATAACATTGAAGAAGCCTTGACGTATCTTAACCCAAATGGAATAAGTTTGAAAGGGATATTCGAGGAAGCAATAAAAAAAGTAGATAAGAGGATACCTTCAGAGGTGGTATCTTTTGAAGAGTTATGCCGAGCATTAGTTGAATTACCAAGACCAATTCCGGTTGATATTATTACAAGTTCAACTGATTATGATACTGAAAAGTTAGCAAGTGCATGTTCAGAATACTTGATTGGAGTTTATTTCGGTAATGGGGTTATAACTTTTAGAGATGAGGATTTTGAAGATTATTTGAGCACGACAGCTAAAAGCAATGAGTCAGTAATAATGAAAATTTCCGAAACACTTTATAATAGGAGATTTGACAATTATTATTCTGTAAAATATTTACATATTTTTTTAGAAAAAGCACAGAGGCTAAATGAGATTTTAGATTCAATTTATACAGTAAAAAATATTAGTATTTCATTAATTGAGGATGAAAGAAATGAAATTTTATCTAGACGAATCAAAAGCGCTTTTTCAATTAATGATATTTGTAATAAAGATTATAGATTGGATGCATATAAATTATTATATTTACAGACAAAGTGTAAAGCTGCTGATAGCGGAGTAAAAGAAATTATATTAGAAAATATAGGCCTGGCTAAGAAACTAGAATTTGAAAGTACCATATCTCGGTATATCTTAGAAACATCAGAATTTCATTCATTGAATGAATTGACGTTACAAACATATGCTAATTCACTACTTGAGAATAATGAGCGGGCAGATCAATTTTTTGCCGCTGCTTCTGTAATGATAAAACAGTATTTAGAAGAAAAGGGTGATGATAGAAACTTTCAACATAGAGTTAAAACATCAGATATATCCCAATTAGCTATATATATGGCGATGAGATATGATGCCGAAAGAGCTGTGAAATGCATACATGGTTGGAGTCCGTATCCTGCTCAAGAATACTTTAATGTTACTTATAGTTTATTGTTACATGGAGATATAGAGAAAGCAGAGTCGATAATTCGTCTCTCTGATGATATAGATATGTTTGCAGCGTGTGCTGTTGCATTTGTAGAACTAAATTACTTGATAAAGGATGAGTTTTGGATAGTCGGTGAAAAGCTTACCAACCACATAGAAAAAGAGAAACAAATACATGTAATAGATTTTAAATATCGAATTAGTCTGGCGGAAATGTTGTTGAAAAGGGGCAAAACACAAGAGTCCAAAAATATAGCGGATAATACTGAAATAGCAATGGATTATTCATATCTATCATTTCACGAAATGAATGGTGAATTGCCAAAGGAGTATGCATTTAGGTTATATGCTCTTAAGAAATACATAAAAGGTGAAAACTATAGTTTTGAGGATTTTTGGACTCCTGATTCTGGAAAATATGAAAAATATAGTGAACGCGAGATAAGAGAAAAACGAGACGAACTGAAAAGAATTATAGATTTTATTATTAATTCTTTTTTTGTTAGAGTTAAGATGATGGGTAGTATTGATATAGATAAAGCAAATATGGATGAATCTCGTAAAGAATTATCCAATTGCGAGGGAGGAAGTTACCAATTTTATAATGACCATAATGCAAATGATTATTATAAAATAATCACAAGAAATATATTTTACGTATTGCTTATTCAAGAAAAGAATTTAGTAAAGGAATATTGTGAAAAGTTTTTATTGGATAGTCACTTTGATAATAATTTTCATTTTAAGGTGATTCACGATATTATTAAAGGTAAAAAATATATTGACGTGGCAGCATGGTACTTAAATGAGCTTGATAAAAAAGTGAATAAGTATCCACAGTCAGCATACGACTTGAAGAAGTTCTATTTAAAGTGTTCAAAAAAAGCAGTAGTATTTGACAAAAGGCTAGCATACGATTATTTTATTAAGGCGATTAATGCTGCAACTGGTGTGGACGAAGAGGCATATAGAAGAATAGACCTATATACCAGGCTTTCTACAAACTATATAGAAGATGAAAATGCCCCTGAACTTGCATACAATTTCGTCCGTATTATAGAAGATAGCTATCGAAGATTAGATGATAAAAAGAATCTTCCTGAATCAAATATCTTCAAACTAATAACATCTATTAATCCATCAGCTGCAATAGCCGCAGCATGTAGATTGGAAGATAGGGATGAAGATTATATTACACTAGGATTTGAAATTTCAATACCGTATATTATTAAAGAGTTATTACATGGGGACAAAATCTCCATAGAAATAGCGACAGCACTTTCAAATATAGATATTAACTACGGAAAGGAATATGACAATATTGTAGATATGGTGTTAGAACGGCTTAGTGGAGAGAAAAAGGGAAGAGCAGAAAAAGTTATCAAAGCCATAACATATGATATAGAAAAGATATGCGGTGGTCCTGATTATTTATCCAGTGACCCGTGGGAAATATTTTTATACATGGAAAGTATGTCGGCCATAGACAATGGTGAAAACTGCAGTAGATTACTAGAGTGGTGTTGCGCAGAAGAAATTACAAATGTACACACGGCATCTGGTGATGGAGTATATACCACAGATAAAGAGAAGAGGTTTTCTGTTGAAGAAAGCATAGCCTTCTATTTAATTAAAATGCTAGGACACGTGGAAAAAGAAAAACGTTGGTATGCGGTACATGCCATATATAGTTTGTATAAATTGGATGAAGGGCAAGTTATTGATAAAATTGTAGAATTTATTTTTGGAGATATACCTGAATTATATAAAGATGAACAATATATTTATTTTAAGGACACTGCAATTATATATTTACTGGTTGCTTTAAGAAAAATTGTTAAAGAAGATGATTTGTTAGTAAGGAAATACATACCAGTTTTGGAGAATTTGGCACTAACTGATAAGACTATTAATATTTTGCAAAGGGAATTAGCTAAAGAGATTGTAATGATCATAAACCCTTTATCAAAGGAAATATTAACATCATGCGATGTGGTTAGTAAAGAAACGGTGAAATCCCAAATAAGATATCTTCATAACAAAGAAGATAGGAAAACGGAATTTCAATTCGATATCACGGATATTGTACCTAAAGTCTATTATTTTCTTGGACAGATTTTCCAAAAATCAGAAGGTGAAACTATGGATGAGTGTGACAAGCTAATTTCTTCTTGGGGTATCACGAATGAGATGGTAATGGAATGGAATAAAAAATATAAGACCAATCGATACCTGAAAAATTCATATGGATTAGATTCGGCGGCAGAAGACTTGTCCAAATATGTGCAATACAATGCAATGTTCTATATAGCTGATGAGTATCGGAAAACTTTATCTGTTTCGGACGATGAATATCCAATCTATACATTTAATAATTGGGTGCAAAGTTGGTTAACAAAGATACCAGGAAGTTGGGTTTCAGATATTAAAACATTGCCTCCTAATAAGAAGATATTTTTAGATGTTAAGAAGCATGTTGAGGAGGCGAAATATGTAATAAATGATGATGTTTTTGATAAAGCATTTTGGTATATTTATCAAAAAAGGAAATACTTTATTCTTTATAGTAATAACTCTATCGAATATGAACATAGTAGTAAGCGCTATAGTATGTCTGTTGGAATAATGGATAAGAAGCATATAAATAAGTTCTTAAAACAAGCCAAGAGAGATAATTATTGGATTGAGGGGAATTTTATAGCTAATGAGGATAAGAGGTATAACGATGGATTTATTGAGGATGTTACAGGTGAGTATTATGGAAAAGAAAGTAGCTTTGAAACCTTTGATCCATATACAAATGGAATCAATTATAGCCTTTTAAAACCCAATAGGGACATAGAGCATTTTTTGAAAATAGCTGATATATCTCCTGAAAATTATAGTATTACAAAAGATAAAAGTTATCCAATTAAAGCTCAGTATTGGTCATATGCGAATGATGATAGAATGTATAACCTGCTTTCACAAGGCGAAATGTTATTTATTCAAGAAGAAGATTTTCTTGAATATTTGAATTCAAAGCCTAATGCGGTTGTAGTTGCACAAATGAATGTAATGTATTCTGATGGATATAAAGAATATGGTGAGAAGGCTGAGGAAGCGGAGAAACGTAGAATTATTATACTAGATAGCAGCTTAGAGAATATACTCCAAGAGGTAGAAGTTAAAATTAAAAATATGTACTAGCTAACACTTTATTGTAAGTGTCGGGAATACCGTAGTTATAGGAAATTGGTGACTACGATGCAAACTGCAAAAGACCAAGGAGGATAAAATATGAATGATATTGATATATTAAAAAGTATTGCTGAAAATTTATCTGAAAGAAAATCTTCTGCTGCATTGAATAATTATCAGGTATTGTGTAATAACATAAAGTATGTAAATGAACTATTTAATTATGGTGTTAAATCAGCCAATCAGATTCAAATGCAGATAGAGAATTTTTTAAGCAATAATGAATTGGTTGGAAATAACCTTAAAGATTCTTCAAAGCCTCTCTTCTATTTTCGTCAGATAATACCAAGAATTTTGTTAAATGATTTAAGTGTGTGCAAAAAATTCTTAACATATACAAAAGCAGATGACAGGTCTGGAATTACTGTAGAGAATGTTGGTAAATTATCTAAAGATTTTATTGATTACAATAATTTAGTTACATCTGCACGACAGTTCATTGATAGTATGGTAGCTGATGCATATCAACTGATAATTCTTGATGCAAAAGAAACCAATTATCAAGTACTCCTTTCATTAAATAGCTTTAATAAATATGTTACAAAGTCAATTAGGCAAGCATTGTTTAATACCGATATTGAAGCTTCATTAAATGAATTTGAAAGATTGAATTTTAACCAATGGTCAAACTCTCCAATAACTAAATGTTCTCATAACACATTTGCTAAAAAAGTAAATTATATATTCTCTACACTTAGCATCACTTATGACAATACATTAAAAGAAGATATTAAAAATTTGTTCAAGTTTTCATCTGAATTTACTCATATCGGGTATGTATCTACTTTTTTTACATCAACAAATGGAAGTGAGGTTATTTTTGGAGATGAGATTAGTCCATATTTGCCAAGCACTGAGAATTTTAGTGAATTAAAGTATGAGATATTATCAACTGCTATTAATTTTTTTAGTAAAGTATACTTACCGGCAGTTGCTTATTGTGTAAGAAAAATATTTAAGCAAGATATAGCTGATATGATTGAACATTCTATAATTCAGATTTGTGAGAAAATAGAAACTGATTTTAAAACAAGAAATAACAGATATTACTTTTGTATAGCACAAGGTTTAATGGGTTCTGATAAAATAATTCAGTTAACTTGTATGTGTCACACAATAAATAATTGGGCACCACCACATGATATATCGAAGATATATTGCAAAAACTGTGGAAGCAAATTTAATTTGATAGAGATTGAAGGAGATTCTGGATACGTTATTACAAGTAATGGACCGGCTCGAATAATTGGATCTAATGCCCCTGATTTTAATGATTTGCCAATTGAAGAAAGAATAGAAATATTAAAAAAATGCTCAGAAGTAGGAGAGCAGGCATAATGAAGGAGAGGTAATCAACTTCCTATAACAAGGCACTCAAGTTCGCTTTGGCAGCAAGTGAGTATATCTTCGAAGAAGCCAAAGCACATTCCTTAGCCTAAGATAAGAGCTATCTAAGGCTAAGAAACGTCTTGAGTGCGAGGACGTTATGAGACATTTCAGGCCTATTGTACAGTATATTACCTTGGAAAAGTTGGGGAAATTGTAAGATAAATGATAAGTCAGCTTTGTAAGAAACTGCGAAGTAAATATTAGTTATATAAACTGCAGACAAATTGTAATTTTACGATTGAATGCGTCATATAACATATAATTAAAAGTATGATTATAAACAAATGACTATATATTGGGGAAAGGTGTGATATATATGAGTAGATATACTGATTATGAAATATTGGATAAAAAACCTTTGGGTAGTGGTGGAAATGCAAATGTATTTTTAGCTCGAAAAGAAGGTACAGAGGAAAAGGTAGCATTAAAATTACTTAAAGTTGGTGGAAGACATTTTGAGGAAAAAAAGAATAGATTTTGTATTGAAAGTAAATTAGTACAAGATATTCAAAATTTAGTAAGTGGAATTATACCTATTTATGATTCAGGTTTGCCAGATGGTGAAGATAAACAGAAATATTGGTATGTTATGCCATTGGCGTTACCATTATCTGAAAAAGTTAATGCACATTCAAGTATAGAAGAAATTACTCAGTGTATAGTAGATTTGGCAAAAATTATGGATTTATTACATACTAGGGGAATTGTACATAGAGATATTAAACCAAGTAATATATACTTTTACAATGATGAATTCTGTTTTGGTGATTTCGGGTTGGTAGATTATCCTGGAAAAGATGATTTGACCAAAGTGCATGAGTCTGTCGGCCCAAAAGCAACAATTGCTCCAGAAATGAAACATGATGCAAAAAACTCTGATGGAACAAAAGCTGATATTTATTCTTTAGCAAAAACATTATGGATGCTATTAACAAGAAGTCAATTTGGTTTTGAAGGAACATATGATGAATCAAGTAAATTGATGGGATTAAGTAACTACTACAAAAAGGAACACTTGGTAGAAATTGAAGAATTGCTATATGATGTTACAAGAGAAGAACCAAGCTTAAGACCATCTATGAAAGAGTTCTCCAAAAGATTACTTGAATGGATGGATATAAAATCTAATTTTACAAAACGTAATTTGAGTCAGTGGAAATATGTTCAAAAAAGGTTATTTGGCGAAATAATACCCGATAGGACATCTTGGAGTAACCGTGAAGATATTGTTAAGGTGTTAAACTTATTAGGAAGAATGCCTAATTTAAATCATATGTTTGTACCTACAGGTGGAGGCATAGATTTAAGTTCTGCTGAAAAAGCTGCTGAGGATGGATGTATAGCTTTAAATAGTTTTGGAACAGATATTGTGAAACCTAGAAAGTTAATAGCTGAAAGTATATCTAAGGACTACATATGGAGTTATTTTCGATTAGAACTAGATATTTTGGAACCTATTTTTGAAGATATAGGTTTTGAATATGAAGAATTAACCGAAGATATTCCAGGACACTATTTATCTCCAATATGTGGAAATTATGGGTATTATGAAGATGATTTACCTTTGCCAGAAGGTTATAGAATTGTTTCTAGGTATCTTAGAGGAAATTATGTTATTTTCTTAAAAACATCGATTTACAATAAAATAAATGGAACATATGATGCTAGACATGACAAAATGAATACAGAAGAATTTCGGGAATATATTGAAATGTTAAGAAAACTTTATTTTAAAGAATCATATTCAAAATTTATGAAAATCGCAAATATGAATCCAATCAAAGATGAAGAAGACGAGCTATTTGAAAAAAGAGATAATGAAATAGAAGATTCAATTAGAACAGATAAATTTATAGAAGATAATTTTAAAGATTGGGATTTTAAGTCTTTATTTGAAGTGCAAAAGAAAGATAAAAGTGATAAGCTGTCATTTAGCATAAGGTTTATACATTCTTCGTTATCTATTGATAGTTATTATTTGAATATTGATGGGAACTTGTTTAAGCAAGACTTTTTTGATACAGATTACTCGAAGAACTATACTTTATATAATAGAGAAAAAATATTTGAATTTATTGAAAAATGTACTTCATATATAAGGATTAAATGCAAAGAAGCTGGTATAAATTTTATGTGTTTTCAAAATTTGTTTGAAATAGATATATTTAGAATCGGTAAGCCTATACATATGTTCACAAAGCTTGAAATGAAAGATCTATTAAGAAAAGGGGATGACCATAAAAATAATTATTTGGTAATTGATGAAGATGGACATTTGCAATTATTACAAAATAAATATGCCACAACATATCCTGTTAGATTTGAAGGGTTTTGTGCATATAATAATTATGTTGGTAAACATTCTTCGTTATCGCATTTAGAAGATGAATATAAAATGGCATTGCAAGGTTGGGTGCAATATTTGTCTTCTAATAAGTCAGATTATCAAGATTATGTTGAAGAAAAGTATAATGAGGATGATATATTAGCTAAAATAAAAAAATATTATTAATATAGTAAAGTGAATATAATGTAAGTTATTAATTTTAAGTTATCTGATTGAACAAAACAAGCATAATGTGTGTTTTAGTTCATTTTGAAAACCTAAATATAGTATTTTTTAATGCATGCAGACATTTAAAAGCTGGAGGGACCTTTGAAATAGTAAATTCAAAAACTCGAAATGGGTTAAAGCATCACCGTAAAAGTATGGACTATAATTTAGGGAGAAATGACATTCCAAATGATGATAGTTTACATGAACTTTTAGAGAAATATGAATTTAAAGACTGTATTGTAATGGATGAGATTTTTTCTATTTTAGTTGCAAAAAAAGCTACGACGCCTAATAAAATACAAGGCTACAATTATTTGCCCAATAATTATTGAGTAGCCACGTCTTCTAACAAAATACTCCAGTTTGAACTTCAGCATTTTAAATTTGCTAAATTCAGACTTATCCCATTTATCAAGGGAAAATAACTACATATTAGATAGAGAAGAGATCGCTTATGCCATCTGGGTCTCTCTAAGCCTTGCTTGCTTATTTATTCATCACACATCTCCTAGCTTTAAACAACGCTTATACATCAAATAAACGCTGTTTAAATATATACTCTATATTATTAAAAACATTTTGATTTTGGTTTGATTTTATATTTATAATAATTATAGTTATAGGTTTATTCTTTATAAGAATATGACAGCTGCTAAGCTTATTTGTTTGTAATATAACCCACTAAGTTAGCTGTTTTCATCATGAATTTTACTACACAAACAAGAGTAGGCTCTAACCACACGGCATTTTCATTACTAGAGGTTAAATCATTAAAAGGATGTATGTTAATTTTTGGTATTGATTCAATTACTCGAAAATCTTCTGTTGATATGCCTATAGTAACATGACCTTTATACACTAGTTTTTCACCTGAATATTGTCCAAGGATGATGCTAATTACACCTTTTCCTTTTAAAATATATCCACACACCACGAAGTCATCATCCAATAGATATTTAATTTTTATCCAGTCCTTAGTTTTCTTATCCTGAAAGTATTTACTATCTTTACTCTTAGCAACTATACCTTCAAGATCATTTTGCTTAGCAAGTTGATAGAACTGTATTCCCTGTTCTTCTATATATCTAGAAATAGCAATGCGTTCATTTTCCTTAATAACCTTATGAAGTAGCTTTTTACGTTGCATCAAAGGTAAATCCATAACTTGATGATCGTCATAGTAGAGAATATCAAAGGCGGTGAAAGTGGCTGGAAGTTTAGCTGCAGTAAGTTGAATTTTAAATGTATTTGCCAACACAGACCGTCGCTGAATCTCAAAGAAATCTGGCCTTCCGTCCTTAATAACTATTAATTCACCATCTAAAATACAACGTTTTTTAACTTGTTTGTGTATATTGGACAGTTCTGGAACTTTAGAAATTAATTTAACATCTCGTTTGTTGCGTATATCAGTTGAATCCTTATCAAGATAAGCGATACAACGATGGCCATCAAGTTTTAATTCATAAATATAATCAGGGCTGTCAAATGCCTCTTGATTCTCACCAATTAGCATAGGCTTAATGTTTTTATTTTCAAACAGATCCATTATGCATTTTTGGGAGTTGTTGTTATATACATCAAAATTAATATAGCAACAAGTCCTAATCTAATAATTTGTTTATGGACTTCAACCATTTTTAACACCTCACTTTTTAATAGCTTAACCATAAATTAAGTAATTTACTATTTGTTTTTACAACTAATAGTTGGATCTATTTTCATTTAAAGAAGCAGAAAATAAAAAATACTGCACTAGGTTATAGCCTACGCAGTATTTTTTATGTAACTTAGAATACCATTCGTCAAAAAGGGGATCGGTATTTAAATTATAGACTGTTTTTATAATTTTATTTACTTTTTTAAACATTAGTTTTTTTCTAAAGGGAAATATTACATCTTCCATTTTCAGTAAAATGTTATATAATAAATAATATATACGAACGTAAGTTTGGAGGGGATAACGTGAAAGTAATAGCAAAACCGATAGAAATGGTTTCATGGACGGATACGAGTGGGAAGATAAATCCGGTACGATTTAGAATTGCGAATAAAGACGAAAGTATTTCAGAAATAAAAATAGATAAAGTTATCAGTGTAGAGAACGAAAAGCTTGCTGGAAACTTTATGAGAGTTTATACATGCCAAAGTGTAATCAAAGGAGCCGAAAGAATCTTTGAACTTAAATATGAATTAAGTTCTTGTTTAACTATACTTTAAAAATAATAGTGCAATAAGTTTAATGTATACAGTAAATTACAGATAATCAGTTAAATTGAAATTATTAAGTATACCAATTAAGAAGTGTTCAGTATGTATAATTTATAGAATATTTGGGATTATAGATAGTAGAATACAATATGTGTTTTACCTATAAAGGAGTAATTAACAGTGAAAGTGCAGGAAGTTATACTTAGTAATAATGTAAGACGATATATGTGTGACTGTCAAGTACATTTGAGCAATTTTCATCAAATAACTTTGAGCACATAAAATATTCCATATCTAGGAGTTCACAATTTAATTATGGCTTTTATTATTATGTGATATTACTCGTTTTAAGTTGTGGATAACATTTGAATTCGTCCAAATTAAATGTTATCCACAAGCAAGTACTTTATTTATGCTTACTTTTTTCTCAATAATCAGAAAGGGATTGGAATATCCACAGGGTAATTATTTTTTACCTCCTTTTTTGCAATAGTTATGTATTCATCGGGGTCACCGGTTAAGTGTTTAGCGATGTTATCCATATCTATTGTCCTAATAATGTGATTTAAGTGGTCTATTTTCATATCTTTTTTAAGTAACAGTTCAACTAATTTTTCTTTTTTCATATTCTCATATTGTGATTTTTTCATATTTTTCTTCCTTTCTGTGTATAAAATATGGTTCTTAAAATATATAACAATTTATTCACCTTCACCGAAAATTGTTTGCCTATGCTTGATCCTATAGCTATTCCCGCAGAGATTTATCACTTGGCATTTATGCACAATTCTATCTAAGATAGCTGTGGTTATTGCTGGGTCAACCAAGAGCTCCCCCCAATCCTCCGGACCTTTATTAGAGGTTATTATTATTGATACTTGCCCATACAACTTATTTATCAATTGAAAGAACAGATTCGCTTCAGATTTCTCCATAGCCATGAACATAAGATCATCAATAA
>Ga0209123_1001914_pt1 | contig 18930 bp, 21 predicted proteins | sample BarGraIncu00431A_FD_184500 | JGI IMG/M metagenome (GOLD analysis project Ga0209123, IMG submission 184500) | Arctic peat soil microbial communities from Barrow, Alaska, USA - Barrow Graham LP Incubations 004-31A (SPAdes) (version 2) | ecosystem: Environmental > Terrestrial > Soil > Wetlands >... | reverse complement strand
CTTGGTCATTTGTACATGGAGCAGTTAATGATTTTCAGTGAAGTAAACCGTGACCCGGGTGAAAGGGTGCTTTCAATTGCCTATTATTCCTTGGTAAACGTTGAAGATTACAACCGGGAACTTGTACAAGAACACAATGCTCATTGGAGGAACATTAAAGATTTACCTGAACTAATCTTTGACCATACGAAGATGTTCAACATTGCATTGGAAAGACTCCGTCATAAAGCTTCCACTGAACCGGTAGGTTTCAATCTGTTGCCTGAGCAGTTTACGGTACCTCAACTTCAGTCATTATACGAAGCCATCTATGGACGTCAGGTTGACAAAAGGAATTTTCGGAAAAAAGTTCAATTGATGCATTTCCTGGAAAAATCCGATGAGAAAGATAAAAGCGGTTCCAAGAGGGGTGCTTACCTCTATACTTTCAATAAAAAGCTGTACGAACAATCCATACAAAAGGGCTTTTCCTTTACTTTGTAGTACTAAAGTGTATTAGTGGATTTAGAATCGACCAGAACCTTAACGGTCTGTCTCTTATCATTAAACAATGCTTCGATTATATAGATTCCTGTCTTATCCACCTTTATTTTGTTGATTGATGAAGTATACCTCAATACTCCATTCAGATCATAAACCCGTATCAAACTTCCCGGATCTACTCCTTTTATGTTTATTATACCGTTATTGAGATATGTCAGAATGGCTGAAGCTTTTGGGGTCGTCAGGCTACTTACATTGGAGTTTCTGGTTATTTTGCCACCTATTGTTGCCCGGATTTTGTAATAATAGGTAGTCTGATCATCCAATTCGCTGATGAACAAGGTGCTATCTTCCACATATTTATTTTCATCTATATAATGGACTATAGTATCTCCTTCAGCCGTTAGATTCAACATATACAAATCAAAATAGTAACCTTCCGCCCATTTTTGGGATTTCCAGTTGGCATTAAAACTGAAATTTTTAATATTCGTGGCAGGTAAGACAACAGGAGTACCGTCAGCAGTTGTCAGGCTAATAACATTGGAATAGTGGGTGTTGGCATAACCTGTCGTAGTCTGAATTTTATAAAAATAGGTAGTCTGATCATTCAGATTATTGATGGTCAAAGTACTGTCTGTGGTGAATCTATTTTCGTAACCATCTATGTAATTGATCGTTGTATCCCCTTGAGACGAAATATTCAAAGTGTACAGATTAAAATAATATCCTGTTGCCCATTTGACGGGTTGCCAGTTTGCTGTGAAACTAAAAACCTGTACACCTGTTGCGGCAATGGCAACCGGAGTACCGTCAGGCGTTGTCAGATTGATGGTGTTTGAATTTGGTGTAATCAAACTATTGTTGGTAGCCCGTACACAATAAAAGTAAGTTGTCAGATCATTAGGAACCTTTACAATTGAGGTAGTATCACTTATAAAAAGATTTTCATATCCCGCAACATAGTTTTTAATCGTGTCACCCGATGAATCCTCTTTCGTATAGACATCTAAATAATATCCAACAGCATTATCGACAGATGTCCAATAAGCTGAAAACTGAAAGGGCTTGATATCTTTTGGAGAAAGAGATACTGGTGATGACTTCATTTCACCGCCTACCGTAAAGTCAAATTTAATTTTTTCATTGGTTTCCGAAATGGATGTTATTGATTCATTTAAATCCATACCATTCCAAGTTGTCATCGATGGCACAGTTTCATAAGTAAATGACTGTACGTTTTTCAAACCAGGAAAAGGATCGCCTTTTAAGCCGTTGTAATAGGTTATTGAGTTTCCACTATAAAAGGTTTGCAAATTGTCCGCTTCTACGATATCTGCACATTGGTGACTTGCAACGGCGTTTACCATGTTGAGGCCCCACAGATCGTAATAACTGCAATTTAAGGCTGTCCCATAGTAATTGATATTGGTCGTGACATCCGTTCTCATGTCAACATGATAAATAAGCATACCATGATAAGGGAGGTAGTAATCCCATGGATTGGAATTGTTCTGACGGTTTTCCAATAGAAAATACTCACCAGAATTGGTTGTATTAATAACATAACCTTCATTGGTTGATCCGAAGTCAGATAGAGTAATTGATTTTGTACTGTTAAGCGCTACAGGTGTGGCCCATCCTAAAAGTTTTCGTTCCAGAAGGGAGAGGCAGGGGGGGACACAACCATTTCCGTTGTATGATCCATAAGCCATCAATGACCATTCTGCAAGGTCAAAACCTTCACCGTTGTAAGTTTCATAATCAACATCATACATGTCTGGTAAACCTAAAACATGCCCATATTCATGGGTGAATGTCCCTATACCTGTTCTTGCATTTGAGCCGTCTAATTCAGCACTACAAGCATATTCATTAATAGTTTTTCCGTTCCTTGTTAAACTAAGTTCCTCTCCGCTCAAAGACCATGAGTGAGGCCAGATTGTATTGGCGCTTCCACCATCTGCTTCGCCCTTGCCCGCATAAAAGACATAGACATTATCGACACTGCCATCGTTGTTGTAATCAAAATCTGAAAAATTAACAGAACTTGCAGCAAGGACGCAGGCGTCATAAACCATTTTTGCCGGATGTAGATCATTTCCTTGAGCATCATTCCCTCCATAATACTCCATAGTTTGAGGTAACGTGATCGGACCTACTACCACAAAATCTGGTGAGAATAACCCCCCGGAATTGTATTTATAATAATCACGTGAACTACCAACATGCCCGTTTAAATTATAACCGACATCATTGAGCATACTTGAAAAAGTAGTAGAATTGTTGGTCGAATTAAAATTTAAATTAGAAAAGTTGACCAGGATTACCAGAGACTTAGGACTTCCAGTTGTTGGATAGTCATTGATCAGTCCGGGATTAGTGGCATTGGTACTTCTTAAACCGGTTTTTTTTGCTGAGACATTTTGAATTTTTTTACTATAGGCTTTACCAAGTTGTGGCTCCGAAAAAGACAAACCCGGTTTGATGGTTTTTAAAAATAATCTGTCTGAATTCGTTCGTTTCTCTTCGTTTACGGCAATCCTTTTTCCTGCACAAAGTGCACCTGTTGAATCTTGCACGGCATAAGTATAAAAGCCATTCTTGTCAGGCAGCAGGATGTAGCCATCCGTACTTTGGGCAAAATGGAAAAATTCATCTCCTTTTAACCACGCATTAAGTGTGGTCCCATCCGGCTGCGAAATAGCTACCAGCTTATGTGGTGCTGGAATAGCATGAACGTTCCCAATGCTAACAAAGAGAACAAATAACACGACTAACTGTTGCCAAAATCTATTGTACATAGTCACAAATGTAGAAAGATTCTTTATATTTGTAAAAAAAATTGAGTAGACATATGAATAATACCGCTTTATTGAATAAAGCAGCCGACAATATCCGGATTTTGGCTGCGTCCATGGTAGAAAAAGCCAAATCAGGACATCCTGGTGGTGCAATGGGAGGAGCTGATTTTATAAATCTTCTGTATTCTGAATTCTTAATTTATGATCCCAAAAAACCGAAATGGGAAGGTCGGGACCGCTTTTTTCTGGATCCGGGTCATATGTCGCCGATGTTGTATTCTCAATTGGCATTGACCGGCAAATTTTCTATAGAAGAATTGATGCAATTCCGTCAATGGGGCAGCCCAACACCCGGACATCCGGAAGTGGATATAACCCGCGGCATTGAAAATACATCAGGTCCTCTTGGACAAGGCCATACCTACGCAGTAGGTGCAGCCATAGCCGCCAAATTCCTGAAAACAAAATTTGGTGAACAAGTGGGCCAAACCATTTATGCCTATATTTCAGACGGAGGTATACAGGAAGAAATTTCTCAGGGTGCAGGTCGTTTGGCCGGCCATCTCGGATTGGACAACCTCATCATGTTTTATGATTCCAACGATATTCAGCTTTCTACCTGTACAGATGATGTAACCAGCGAAGATACAGCTGCAAAATACAAATCCTGGGGTTGGGAAGTGCTGGAGGTTAACGGAAGCGATGTAGAACAACTTCGTGTAGCCTTGAACAAAGCACAATCCATAAAAGGTAAACCTTGCCTTATTATAGGAAAAACGACTATGGGTAAAGGTGCTTTAGGCCCTGATGGAAGCAGCTTCGAAAATAAATGTTCAACACATGGCCAGCCTCTCGGAGCAGCTGGTGCCAGCATGGAAAATACCATCCGAAACTTGGGTGGTAACCCTGCAGAACCTTTCGCTATATTTCCTGAAGTCGCTGAACTTTATGCCAAACGTGCCAAAGAACTGGAAGAAATTGTGGGAAAACGCTACGTCGCAAAAGCTGAATGGGCCGCTAAAAACCCTGAAGCCGCTGCTAAAATGGAAAAATGGTTTAAAGGTGCAGTTCCTGAAGTTGATTGGAGTGCCATCCAGCAAAAAGCAGATCAGGCAACCAGAACAGCATCCGCTACCGTTTTAGGCGTATTGGCCCAGAATGTTGAAAATATGATTGTTTCATCCGCCGACTTGTCCAATTCTGACAAGACAGACGGTTTCCTGAATAAGACCAGAATCATGACCAAGGATGATTTCAGTGGTGCATTCCTGCAAGCAGGTGTAGCCGAACTGACCATGGCTTGTGTTTGTATTGGGATGACTCTTCACGGAGGTGTAATTACCGCTTGCGGAACTTTCTTTGTTTTTTCAGATTATATGAAACCAGCCATTCGTATGGCCGCTCTCATGGAACTACCGGTTATGTTTGTATGGTCGCACGATGCTTTCCGCGTCGGTGAAGATGGACCTACTCACGAACCTGTTGAACAGGAAGCTCAGATTCGTCTGATGGAAAAACTCAAGAACCACAGTGGTAAGAATTCTATGTTGGTGCTTCGACCTGCCGATGTGAACGAATGTACAGTAGCCTATAAGCTGGGCCTCGAGAATAAAACGTCTCCGACTGCTTTTATTTTAAGCCGTCAAAACATTAAGAATCTACCGGGAAGCACCTATGATAAAGCGTTGCAAGTATCAAAAGGCGCATATGTCGTTGAAAGTGATTCGAATCCAGATGTAGTACTTTTAGCTTCCGGATCTGAAGTTTCTACTCTGGTAGAAGGAGCAGAACTGCTCCGTAAGGATGGTATAAAAGTACAAATCGTTTCTGTTCCATCCGAAGGTCTTTTCCGCAGTCAACCGGCAGAATATCAGAATGCTGTTTTGCCGGTCGGCGTTAAACGTTTTGGTTTGACAGCAGGTTTGCCAGTCAACTTACTTGGTTTAGTCGGTGAAAACGGCAGCATTTGGGGGATGGAATCTTTCGGCTTTTCTGCTCCATATACAATATTGGATGAAAAACTCGGTTTTACAGGTGAAAATGTTCGTAAACAAGTCATGGCAATTTTGAAATAACATACACGGATTTATCCGTTTAAAGAAATATCCGGCTTTTCATCAAAAAAAAGTCGGATATTTCTTTTGCATAGGGACAACTATCCATACATTGCGCAATAAATCTATATTTTATACAAATTTTTTTTCTGTATATTTGCACCACCTAACCAATTTATAACTATTATGAGCTCTGATGACCTTCCGGTCGCGATTTGCAGTGATCACGCCGGTTTTGAACTAAAAGAATTTCTCTTGGATTGGCTCTCCGCCGAAAACCTCCCTTTTACGAATTTTGGCACGTACTCACCAGACCGCTGTGATTATGCAGATTTTGCACACCCACTAGCCGAATCCATTGAAGATGGCGAGTCCAACTTTGGTATTGCTATTTGTGGCTCAGGGCAAGGCGTAAACATGACAGTGAACAAACATCAGGAAATTCGTGGTGCTCTATGCTGGATGCCGGAAATGGCAAAATTGGCCAGGCAACACAACAACGCCAATGTGCTTTGTTTACCGGCTCGTTTTATTTCCAAAGAAGATGCTGTAAAGATTGTAGAGATGTTTTTTAAGACGTCTTTTGAAGGAGGACGTCATCTGTCTCGTATTGAGAAGATTGCTATTGATTGATTCCTTAATAAACCCTTGATCCGAAGATGGCGCTACCGATACGAACCATGGTGCTACCTTCTTCGATTGCTATTTTATAATCATCAGACATTCCCATGGATAAATCGTTGAAAAACGGTTCGTTCATCAAGTAATTTTTTTTGAGTTCATCAAAGAAGTTTTTAAGGCTTTTGAACTCAGCTTTTATTTGTGTGGAATTTTCTGTCAGTGTTGCCATTCCCATCAACCCATGCAGGCTAATGAATTTGAGGTTTTTGAGTTCGCCGGATACTAAAAAATCCCTGCACTCGTCAAAACTAAAGCCAAACTTTGTTTCTTCCTGCGCGATGTGGATTTGAAGTAAGCAGGGGATGACCCTGCTTATCTTCTCACCTTCCTTATTAATTTCCTTCAGCAATTTGAGGCTGTCCATACCATGAATCAAAGCAACAAAAGGCACAATTTGTCGGATCTTGTTGGTTTGCAGATGACCGATAAAATGCCATTCAATATCCTTGGGGCAAACGGGCTGTTTTTCACAAAGTTCTTGAACCCTGCTTTCACCAAAAATCCGTTGCCCGGCTTCATAGGCTTCCAGTATAGTTTCCTTTGGATGAAACTTGGAGACGGCTACCAGCCGGGTGCCGGCAGGGAGTTCAGTCTTTAAGCGGTGAATGGTTTCAGGAACAGACATCTTTTTTATTTAATTTTCTTGTTCGTCTTCTTTTCCTCCAAGAGCATCCGTACCGTACGGATAAATATCCAGAATAGGGGTGTCGCAGATCGAAGCAATTTCATAATCGCTCATAGTGCCTTTCATCCCTTCGGTAAGTCTGACCAAAGCGGTCTGGATGTCCGAAGCCTGAATTAACATGTTGCTTGGAACTTTCTTTTCCACACCTTTTTCTTCATCCAAAATGATGAACAATACTTTTGCACGAAACCAACGATCGCCTTCCGGTGAATCGAAAATCTCATATATTTTGGAACGTTTAATGTTTGCAACAGTGAAGTCTCCTGTCATGTAAGGTGTTACCTCTTTAATAAGTCTGGCTTCAGCTTCTGTAAAACTTAAAGCATCCACCAAATAGGTATCGGTTGACTTCTTTTGTTTACCATCGTCTGGAGACATTTTTTCGTATTGGATCTTGCATTCGAACCAATTGTGCATTGTTATCATGTTGAATATTAGTTAGATGTAATTTGTATTTGATGCTTGTAAGTTGTGAGTTTGTTGTCCTGATTGCTCAAAAAAACCGATGCAAAGATAGTTTAAATTTATTTTTAGACCTATTCAGATGGGAATATAAAAGAAGAATTGGTTAAGGTTAGATTGCAAATTTTTGCCTAATTGAAATAGGGTTATTTGGGCTATAAAGCTGTTTTCAGTATATCTGATGATTTTTATAAAAGTAAGTCATCACCTGAAAATAATTTGTACTTTTATCACTCAGATCATTTGGGTAGTAGTTCAATGATAACGGACTATGGCGGCAACCTTGTCCAGCATATCGAATACATACCTTTTGGTGAAGTCTTTGTTGAAGAACGCAATAACAATTGGAACACACCCTACAAGTTTAATGGCAAGGAAATGGATGAAGAAACTGGGTTGTATTATTATGGTGCGAGGTATTATGATCCGAGGACGAGCGTGTGGTTGAGTGTGGATCCGTTGGCGCAGAAATATCCGAATGTGAGCAGCTATGTTTATTGTCATAATAATCCGATTAATATGATTGATCCGGATGGCATGACAGATTATGAAGTTACTGAAAGTGGAAATATGTATAAAAAATTCCCAGTACTTGATGCAATTAAAAAATTCTTTGGTCATAAAGATAAAAATGATAGAATTATTGCTGTTGATAGAGGCAATAAAACGTCAGAGTTACCCGAAGGTTCAATTGGTGAAATTACAAAGTTAGAAAAAGGAAAAGGTGAATACTTTAATATTTCAGATGATGCAGCAGCAGAAAAGGCATATAATTTTTTGTCTGAAAATACAGTAGTTGAGTGGGGTATTACAGAAGCAGATAAGAGTAGTAAATCTGTAAATATACTTTCAACGTCCCATAACAGCACTACTGAGAGTCTTGAGCCAAGAATTGAAAGTCAACTTTTAGAAAGTGGATGGAATGTAAAACAGGTAACACATAGCCATTTAACAGGAGAAGGACCATCTGGTTATCATTCTTGGGATAAAGATGAGAAATATACTGATCAAAAAACTGCTAAACACATGAATGATAATTACCCAAAAAACAAAGTTGTGAATAGAGTATATGATGTAAAAAATGGAAAAGTAATATATTATAATTCATCAAAAATATATAAGAATGTCAAGAAATAGTATATATAAATATTTTATTATTTTTGTTTTATGTTTTGTTTTTGTATGTTGTCATTGTAAAAATGGATTTCAACTTCAACGATTTGTAGTTGTTGACGAGCGTTTGACTGCAAAAATTAAGATGATTTATAAAGAGTCGTTTTTAAAAAGTTCTGACAAACAGGCTGTAGTTGTAATGTTAAGATTGGTAGATTCTATTCCAATATTTAAGGTCACATTAGTCCCTAAGAGCGAAATATGTGAACAGTATGTTTATGACTCCAATTCAAGAATTATTGGTTACATTGAAGAACAAAATTTACCGACTGATGTTATATTGCTTTCAAATATTGACAGTAAATATGTTTTTGAATCTACTTTTTATAGGTTTATTAAACCTACTACGAAACATAAGCAATTTTCGTATATTTATTTTCCAGTTGATCAATATGTAGTTGATAAAAATGGACATGGTTTGCCACCTTATTTTTTTGATCCTTTTTACATAATATTTGAATACCGAGAAAATAAATTTATTCGGATAAAATAATCTCATCTGACAGATGAAGGCTTCCAGACAAACTAACAGACCATTTGGGAAGTTCGTCTTTAATTACTAGCTTCGGGGGGCAGATCCTTCAAAACGTACAGTATATGCCCTTTGGAGAAGTACTTGTAGACCAGAACATCAAGACCTGGGACATGCCCTATAAATTTAATGGCAAAGCCCTGGATGAAGAAACAGGCCTCTACTACTACGGAGCCAGGTACTACGACCCCAGAACAAGCGTGTGGTTGGGTGTGGATCCGTTGGCGGAGAAGAATCCAAATATCAGTAGTTATGTTTATTGTGCGAATAATCCAGTGATATTTGTGGATCCTGACGGAAAAGAATTAATCATTGCATTAGATCGAATGGATAAGAAAAATACTCCTTTAATTCGTGCTGCAATGAAATCCAAGGACGAATCAGGTGTTATTAATATTTGGGCACATGCTAATCGAAATTCTTTAACTGTAATGGATGGTAATAAAAAACGAGAGATAAAAACATCAGCATCATTAGATGCGTATTTAAACAAAAATAGCACTGTTTGGAAATAAAAATTAAAAGATGATAAGATTACAATTATTTTGCATGCTTGTGAGTCAGGAAATGAAGAAGGAGAAGTAGAGTCAATTGCAAAAAAGTTTTCTAACTTGGAAAATACTACTATAATTGCTCCAACTCGGAAGGATGTAATTGATGATAAAACCGAAACTGAAGAAGGTTCTTATACAACGACTAATGTTAATGGTAAACAATACAAGGATAAAATGGGTAGGTGGCTCGAATTGGAAAAGGGTAAAATAAAAGCAGCACATTCTGGAGATTGGCATCTAATTGAACCTTTAAGAAATAGAATATCAAATAAAATGATGCACATAATTAATAAAGTAAAAGAAAATATTACTCATTATAAAAAATAATAAAAAAATATTAAAAATGTCAAAATCTTATATAACATTATTTATACTATTTGTTTCAATAATAACCTTATCATGTACTAAGAAAGTTGATCAAAAAAGTGAGGTTATCACTATAAATAATACACGGCCAATAAATGAACTCAAGGACTTGGTTCTAAAAAAAGGTGATACAATAGCATATGATGAACTTGGAACAGCATTTTTAAATGAAAAACACGAAGAAGAATATTTGGTGTATTCTTTAATAATGGCAAATAAGTATAAATATAAGAGTGCTTATTATTATGTATATGACTGTTTGTTATTGCCATTTGACAGAGATAAAATTGAAGTAGATGAGAAAACAAAAGCATTAGCTCTAGAATATTTACTTAAAGGGGTAGAGCTTAATGAACACCAAGCCATGTCTGCTTTAGGTGATTTATATATGACTGGTACTTATGTCCCTAAAGATACCCTAAAAGGACAGTCTCTTATACATAAGAGTTGGGAATAGACTCCACACAAAAATTTATTTAATCCTCCTAAATTCCCCCGGCGTTTTTTCCGTTATTTTTTTGAAAACCCGCGTAAAATAAGCCGCATCTTTATAACCCACTTTAAATGAAATCTCTGAAAGCGTCAGATTCGTACTGGAAATCAACTCTTTTGCCTTGTTGATACGCACGGTATTGATAAACTCAGTCGTATTCATTTTCAACAAACTTTTTAATTTAGTATGCAGATTAGACCGGCTTATTTTAAGTTTCTCAGCTAAAAACTGAACATCGAGTTTGTCGTTTTCCATGTTTTCCTGAACCAAAGCGAATATCTTTTCAATGAAGGCTTGTTCGTGATTGACGGATGGTATTTTGAATCCTTCCAGTCGTGAAATTTCGGTCAATTTCTCTTTCAAAATGCGACGCGTTTGTAGCATATTATTGATGCGCACATCAAGCTCTTCCATGGAAAAGGGTTTGGCCACATACGCATCAGCCCCCATTTTAAAACCATCCAGTTTGTCTTCGGCAGTCGTTTTGGCGGTCAGCATAATCACCGGAATGTGGCAAAGATCAATATTGGTTTTGATTTTCGAACAGAGCTCAGTACCACTCATCAAAGGCATCATGATATCGGTAATCACCACATCGGGAATTTTTTCAACGATATAATCCCAGGCGTCTTTCCCATTATCAAAACACTTCACCCGATAGTGGTCTTTGAAATTTTTGTGCAACAACATCAATAAATCTTTGTTGTCCTCCACCAGAACGATGTTAAATTCCTTTTTGGTTGAAACCTCTTTATCCCATTCGGGATTTGAAGTTTCGGATAAATCAAAGACATCCGGATGGTCACTTACGGAATTATAGGAAACAGGGACTGTTTCTTCCGTTGACAATAGCGGAAGTTTTGCAACAAACATACAACCTTTTTCAGGCTCACTTTCTACCCAAATCTGACCTTGCAATACTTTAACAAGGCTTGCAGTTAGTGCCAAACCAATGCCACTGCTTTCAACCAGATTGTTGGAGAAGTCTTCACTGTAGAAAGCTTCAAATATCCGCTCTTTTTGAATATTGTTGAGACCTTTGCCGCTGTCTTTCACCGAAAACTCCATAACCCCGTTACTTATTGTCATCGAAAACCGGATGTTTCCTTTTGGAGGAGTGTATTTTACAGCGTTGGTCATTAGATTGGTTATGATTTTTTCTAGTTTGTCAAAATCAATCAGAACGTCTGTTTCAGTGTAGCTCATTTGAACAATATGACTGTTTTGATAGAGATAAAATTGAAGTAGATGAGAAAACTAAAGCATTAGCTCTAGAATATTTACTCAAAGGTGTAGAGCTTAATGAACACCAAGCAATGTCTGCTTTAGGTGATTTATATATGACAGGTACTTATGTCCCTAAAGATACCCTAAAAGGCAAGTATCTTATACATAAGAGTTGGGAATAAACCCCACACAAAAATTTATTTCATCCTCCTAAACTCCCCTGGCGTTTTATCTGTTTCTTTCTTAAAACTCCGCGTAAAATAAGCAGCAACCTTATAACCGGCCATAAGCAATAACTACGGTTATGCAGTGAAATATAATGCACAGAAAGCCGGCTTTAAAAACCGGCTTTCTCTTTTATATATCCAAACTATTCAAAATCAAACTTCCCCGAAAAAGTCAGACTTATCCGTATTATATTTCAAATCCGTCAGATTCTTCCTCACAGCAACCAACGCCTTTACCGTATAATCAATATCTTCCTTGGTATGCAGCACCGTAGGCAAAAATCTTAGCAATAGCTGGCCTTTTAGTACAAAAGGATAGACTAGGATTGGGCAGAATATATTGTAGTTTTCACGCAAATCAATAACCAGATTGAGCGCTTCATAAATGGAACAAGGTAGGAAAATGGGGACAACACAAGCATCGGATGCGCCGGTATCAAAATCATTTTTCTTCAATGCTTTCCGGAAGTAATTCACTTTCTTGTGGAGATCATTGATGAGGTGTGTATTTTTTTTCAGGAATTCCAGACGTTTAATCATACCGGCAACGTAAATGATGGGTAAGGCCTTGGAATGAATTTGCGAACGGGTATGATATTTCAGATAGGTCATAATGTCTTCTGGACCTGCTACAAAAGCACCGAGTGAAGCGAAAGCTTTGGAAAAAGAGCCCAAATAGATATCAATATGCTTGTTGACCCCGAAATGTTCACCGGTGCCGGCTCCTGTATCACCTTCCATGCCAAATCCATCGGCATCGTTCACCATTAAACGGAAAGGAAATTTCTTTTTTAATTTGACGATTTTATCAAGTTTGCCATATTCACCGACGGTGCCGAAAACGCCATGTGTGATGACCATGATTCCACCCTTGGTTTCTTCAGACTGACTTACAGCCTTAACAAGCTGTTTCTCCAGACTTTCCATGTCGTTGTGCTGGTAAACGATGTGTTTGCCAAGATGGAGGCGTATGCCGTCTACAACGCAGGCGTGTACCTGGGAATCATAAACAATGACGTCATTTCTTCCACAAAGCGCATCGATGATGGAGGAAAAGCCTTGATAGCCGTAATTGAGTACAAAGGCATCTTCTTTGCCGGTAAACTCGGCCAGCATATTCTCCAGCTTTTCATGCAAGCTGGTTTCACCAGACATGATGCGGTTACCTACCGGATAAGCTATACCCCATTTCTGAGCGGATTCTAAGTCTGTTTTTTTGAGTTCTTCATTACCTGACAAACCCAAGTGGTCACTAATATTCCAGTTGAGTACCTCCCGCCCACGAAATTTCATGCGAGGCCCAAGGGTTCCTTCCAGTTTTGGATAGGTAAAATAGCCATGTAACTGTTTGGCCAGTTTTGATGCTGGTTCTTCAGAAGTTCGAATACGTTCGAATAGATCCACTTTTCAAATTTTTATAACCTTGCAAAAATACAAATAATTTTAGATGATGTTCAACTTTGGCAGCTGTGAAAGTAAATAATTCGTATTTTTGTCTCAAATCCCAGAGATCTTAGCTATCATAAGGCTTTTCTCTATATTGTAAATAAACTTTTTAGCATGGATGGAAAGACTTTTCTAAAAAAGCGTTTGGCATTGATAATTCCGTATTCGATAATTCTGGTATTTAGTATCGCCGTACTTTTACTCTATTCAAAAATTGAAATACATCTGTTTATCAATAAGTTGAATTCTCCTTTCTTTGATTTCTTCTTTAAATACATGACGGAGTTTGGTGCATTTGTACTGATTGCACCCATCATCATCCTGGAAGCCTTTGTCAGATATCGTTATGCATTGATGGCCATTGCCTCTTCACTTATGGCTACTTTGATTGTACAACTACTCAAAAGGTTGGTTTGGTACGATAGCCCACGTCCAAAAGTGGTTTTTAAGGATCTGTATGATTTACATGTCGTGGAAAATGTCCAGCTTCATGGCTCCCACAGTTTTCCATCCGGGCATACAGCAGGGGCATTTGCCCTTTTCGTCGTTCTTGCTTTGGTCAACAAACGCCCAATCTATCAGTTCTTTTTTCTGGTGATGGCTGTATTGGTTGGCTATTCCAGAATCTATTTGTCCCAGCATTTCCTGATCGATGTGGTTGTCGGTTCGATGGTGGGAACACTTTCTGCCTTTGTTTGTTACTTTTGGCTGATGAAGGCCAAAAATACAGCCAGAACCAATCTTGATAAATCTATTCTGTCAGCTCTGAAGCCATCGAAACGTTAATTTCGTCGATGTACTGAAGAATATCCTCAGCGCCCTTTTTCTTTTCAGAGGAGGTCAGGAAAATGACTGGAAGTTCTTCCCAGGTTTCCAGCATACTTTCCTTGAATTTTTTCACATTGGTTGCAACCTGAGCCTGTGTGATTTTGTCGATTTTTGTAAATACGATGGCAAAAGGAACTCCGCTTTCTCCTAAAAAATCCAGAAAATCCAGATCGATTTGCTGAGGTTCCAGTCTGGAATCGATCAGTACAAACAAGCATGCCAGTTCATCTCGGTTTAAAACGTAATCGGTGACCATCTTGTGAAGACTTTCACGCATGTTTTTACTGACTTTAGCAAAACCATAACCCGGAAGATCGACAATGTACCAGGCATTGTTAACCAAAAAATGATTGATCAGCAATGTTTTACCTGGTCTGGAAGAAATTTTAGCCAAGTCTTTGATGTTGGAAATCATATTGATCAAGGACGATTTGCCCACATTGGATCTCCCGATAAAAGCATATTCAGCGAGTCCGTCCTTGGGACAGCCTGAAAGAGTGGAGTTACTGATGACGAATTTTGCGCTAGAGATTACCATATAGTTGTTTTTTTAAAGACGTTACCCAAAGACCGGTAAATGTAAAAAGGCCATTTAACATTAAAAGTTCATATCCGAAATGATATCCGAAAAACTTGTTTGAAAAGAATTGCAGCAAATAGCAAAGGATTGGCGAAGATAGGGCAATGATTGGGATAAATCGGTCGTTTGCCCGTTTTTTTGTGAAAAGGCCAAAGGCGTATAAGCCAAGTAAAGGGCCATACGTATAAGATACCATGATGTAAATGGCGTCAATGAGTGAGGTGCTGTTGGCCGCCCTGAAAATAAATATAATGAGTACAAAAATACCAGCCATCATCAGATGTACCCTTTTCCTTGTTTTTTCATCGGCTTCCTTTTCCAGAATATCTACGCAAAAGGACGTGGTCATAGCTGTCATGGAAGTGTCCGCACTGGAGAAAGCGGCAGAAACAATACCCAGCATAAACAGGATGGTGACCGTCATATTCAGATAGCCTTGAGTTGCCAGCATAGGTAAAACTTCATCCGAAGATGTTGGAAGAACAATGCCTTTTTGAGCTGCAAAAATATACATCAACGCTCCCAAAGTCAAAAAGATGAAATTGACAGGAATAAAGGCAAAACCGTACCAGTACATATTCCGTTGCGCTTCATTCAGTTTTTTAATGGATCGGTTTTTTTGAATCATGCCCTGATCTAAACCAGTCATAACCAGTGCAATGAAAATACCGCTGATAAATTGTTTGAGAAAGTGCTGTTTGCTACCCCAATCTGACCATTCCACCAGGTGGAAATATTTACTAGAACCTATTGTTTTCAGAATGCCCACTGCATCCTGATCAATAGCTTTTCCCAGTTGAAAAACAATCAGGACCAGCGCGCCAAGCATGCAAAGCGACTGAAGCAGATCGGCCCAGATGATGGTTTTTAGCCCACCCCGATAGGTGTACAGCCAAATCATCAGTATCAAGGTGACAACTGTAACCGCAAAAGGCACATTCCAACCTTTAAATAAAACTTCGTGTAAAATAAGTGCAGCAACATACACCCTGATGGATGCTGCGATGCCTTTGGAAATCAGGAAAAGCCAGGCTCCGGTCTTGTATGCCCGTTTGCCGAAACGCTCTTTTAGGTAAACATAAATACTGGGAGCGTCCAGTCGATAGTAAATAGGTAATAAGACTTTTGCTATCAATATATAACCGAAAAAGAAACCGAAAACCGTCTGCATGTAAAGAAAGCCATTGTCGCGAACCATGCCCGGTACCGAAACAAACGTAATCCCGGAAATGGAAGTACCAATCATTCCTATTGAAACGACATACCAGGGTGATTTTTTATTAGCGGTAAAAAAACCTTCGTTCCCCTGCTGTTTCCCAACCAATGCTGAAATTAGCATCAAAAGGCCAAAATACCCAAGTAAAATGACCAAAATAAAAACTCCGTTCATAATAGCTGCAAAGTTAATATTATTTCCCTTAGGTTTGTTGGAACGACATTTAGACTGTATATTTGTATGAAAGCAAAAGCCTGTTTAAAATGAATCAATCGTATCCTTCTGTCTTACTTGAAGAAGCTGTCAATGAATTTTCAAAGCTTCCGGGAATAGGAAAAAAAACAGCGTTGCGATTGGTCTTACACCTGCTCAGGCAGTCTGAGGATCAGGTTACATCCTTTGGTCAAGCCGTTATTCGTTTAAAGCAGGAAGTTCAATATTGTACCTGTTGTCACAATATTTCCGATACCGATTTGTGTACTATATGTGCGGACGAAAGGAGGGATCATCGTCTGGTTTGTGTGGTTGAAAATGTACGTGAGGTCATGGCTGTGGAAAATACCGGCCAATACAGCGGCATTTATCATGTGCTGGGCGGTCTGATATCTCCCATGGATGGCGTAGGCCCTTCCGATTTGGAGATTGAAAGCCTTATCGGACGTGTTTGCAACAACAAGGTGGGAGAGGTGCTTCTGGCTTTGTCAGCGACGATGGAAGGTGATACCACCGGATTCTACCTGTATCGAAAATTGGCGAACTTTGACGTGAAAATAACGACCATTGCCAGAGGAATCGCAGTGGGGGATGAATTGGAATATGCGGATGAAGTGACTCTGGGACGTTCCATTGTCAACCGGATAGATTTTAAAGGATAATACGAACTATGGAAAACGAAAAGCTTATATTTTCAACCAATAAAAAATTAAGAATCAATTTTTATAGCTGGTTTTTTGCCCTTCTTTTTTCAGCGGTCATCGTTTTTATCGTGAATATTCCTATTGCCAAACTGGAAGTTTCATTGGCCATCAGTTTGCAACAGGTTCTGATTCTTTCCATGCTTGGAGGCATTCCCGGTATTTTATACTGGTCAAAGACTAAGATTCAGAATTTGGCTGATATTTCTGATATCGATAAACGGTTAAAGCTTTATTCTAAGTATGTTCTTATCCGGCAATCTGTTTTTTTTATTTTGGGTTTTTTCGCATTGATTATGCATGTCTTAACCATTATGAATGGTGCTTTAATACTTTTCATGGTTGTAATCGGGCTTTGTGTTTTTATTGCACCGTCAAAAGGCAGGCTTGAAACGGAGGCCTTTTTATTTAAGCCGGAGCTAGAGCCGGAAACGGAATCAGAATCAGAGGATGAATCAGAAGAAGCTGAAGAAACTGAACAGTCCGAAGAATTAAAATCGGACGTTGCTCCGAAAGCCGAATCTTAATCTATGGGTATGCAATCCTGACTGGCAACGGGCAACACACATAAGGGATATTTAATAACCCAAACATAAATCTATTATCATGAAACTGCTTGAAAATGAAGATATTCGACTTCGGGCACTAGAACCCGAAGATTTGGAGTTTTTGTACAAATGGGAAAATGACACCACGCTCTGGGAATATGGAAATACCCTGACGCCCTTCTCAAAGTTTGTCTTGCGACAATATCTGGAGAATGCAACTCTGGATATTTTTGAAGCCAGGCAGATCCGATTGATTATCGAGGACAAAGCCACAAACAAACCTGCAGGTACTATCGACCTGTATGATTTTGAACCCTATCACAACCGTGCCGGAATAGGTATATTGATTGATGAATCTTTTCAACAAAGATCGTATGCAACTCAAGCGATGGAGCTGATGAAGGATTATGCTTTTGATTTTTTAAAGTTGGATCAACTTTATGCTTTTATTCCTATGATGAATGTACCCAGTATTCATCTGTTCAGGAAATGCGGTTTTGATGAATCGGGTTTGTTGAAAAATTGGAATAAGACAGCGGATGGATGTACAGATGTCTTTGTATACCAATGTTTTAAATAGTCCTAAAGAAAGCAAAAATAAAATTTATTTTCCCCTTTTTAAAGAAATAAAAAGCTTCAATAAATATCTGAAAATCCCGGGATATTGATTTTGATAATGCTTGTCATAATACTGCAGCATGGTTTCGTAAAACCAGTACGTGGCATTGGTTTTCGCCGTTTTGCTGCTATTGCCCATTCCTGACTTGTATTTATGATGGATGATTTTTACTTCCGGATCATAGATAATCTGATAGCCCGACTCTCTGAATCTTTTGCACCAATCTACATCTTCGGCATACATGAAAAATCGTTCATCCAGAAGACCGACTTTTTCGATAGCTGATGATCGGATCAACATGGCTGCCCCTGTACAGGCATCTATGGGGTGCATTTCCTTCAGGTTTTTGTAGCTTTGATGATACGTTGCAAAGAGTGTAGATTTTGGGAATGTTTTTTCAAGTCCCATAAAATAGGTGAAAGCTGCCCAGAGGGTAGGCTCTCCACGATGGCAGGCGCGATCAGGTTGGCCGTCGGTCAATTCAACTTTTGGAGTGATGATTCCCACCGTTTTATGGGTATCCATATACTCAATCAATCTGTCCAGGTTGGAGTCTTCGTCTGTAAATTCCGTATCACTGTTCAACAACATGACATACTTTGCTCGATTGTTTTTCAGAGCAAGATTGTTGCCATAAGCAAAACCTCCGTTGTGTTCAGATTCGATGATCCGAATCCAGTCGAAAGTTTTTAAAAAGTCTACGGATTCGTCTGTACTGGCATTGTCAACGACAACGACTTCCACTTGAAAATTTGTTTTGGAAAGATAGTGGTCTTTCAGGGATGGCAAAAGCTTTTCCAGCCATTGTTGGCCGTTGAAATTCAGTATGATAATGCTTAGATCAATGCTTTTGTTTTCCATGATGGTCGGATGTATCAAAAATCAAACTCGAATTCAAAATCATCGTCATCATCCTCTGTAAAATCGTCCAGCACACGTCTGTCTTTTTTCGTTGGACGACCGGTTCCTCTGGCTCTATCAACGAATCCGCTGGCTTTGCTCAATTCAAGTATCTCCAATTGCTCGGGAGAAGTGACG
>Ga0209123_1001913_pt1 | contig 18934 bp, 14 predicted proteins | sample BarGraIncu00431A_FD_184500 | JGI IMG/M metagenome (GOLD analysis project Ga0209123, IMG submission 184500) | Arctic peat soil microbial communities from Barrow, Alaska, USA - Barrow Graham LP Incubations 004-31A (SPAdes) (version 2) | ecosystem: Environmental > Terrestrial > Soil > Wetlands >... | reverse complement strand
GTACGTTTTCCAGCATTCCTGCTGATAATCTAAAATGTCATTTATCATAAACATTAATAGTGTAAAGTCTCACATTGTCAAATTGTTTCTAAAACTATCCATAGAAATTTCTTCTGTATATTCTAGCTTTCAAATTATTTTTATTTTTTGTTCGAATTCTTGTTTTGAATTTATTAATTCCCCATTCATGCAATTATATAGTACTGGCATTACAAAGTCATTGAATTCTATTGAGTATGGGTAACCTGGTCGAGCAAAACGAATAAACTTAGCATAACCACTTTGTGGTATTCGCTTTATGATTTTGCATATTCCATGTTTATTGTCAACGTGATAGTTTATATTATCTAACAACTTATCATAATTACTCAACCAAAGATGTAAAACTTCTTCAGTCTTTTCGATTGAAAAATGATTTAAACTCACACCTTTACTAAATTCTTCAAGTTGTTTTGTGAATTCAAAGTCAGACTTTCCAAATAGTAATAAAATGTTATACGCTAAAACGTCATACCAAGCAGATAATGAGTTTGATTCATGATATTTGCTTCGCATAGTTGCTAAAATAAATAGTGTAGTCCGGAAACATAATTCTTTGTATTTTTCCATTTTTCGCTGCGAATACTGATCTTTAGTTTCCTGTATTGGAGCAAAATATAATAATGAAATAAACTTACCAACTAAATTGAGCAAAGCGGAATTCATAGAATCCAATTCCAAATAACTACCTTCAACAGGAAGGAGAACATCTTTCTCATTTGTTTTTGTGATAATAACTTCTCTATCTGCAAAATCAATAAGATGATTCAATACAATAAGATACATTGCAAAATCCATTAAGGTCGTTTGTTTGCCACAAATTGTCAATGCTCTATCGAGGTTCTTATCAAAATAGGTCAAAAAGCGAGTAATGCTTTTTCTTTTATCTTTTATTACATTCCTTGATTGAAGTGCTACCCGTGCTGTTTTATCCCTTTTTTCTTTTCGATTTCTGCCGGTAGTTGCTGAGTCAGAATCTTCCTCATCGTCCATATCTTCTTCGTCCTCTTCTTTGGTCAAATTACGAAAATATTTTTCAATTGCATCGAATATTTGCACTGCATGATGTTGTCGAAGTAACTTTTGGTTCTCAACATCTTCTACATTTAAAGCAAGTGCCTCTTCGTAGGTTAAACTGGCTAATGTATTTATTGGTTTTGGAGGTCTTGTAGTTGATGAAATACCAACTTTAATTTCAGTATTTGTTTTTTTTCTTGTTTCTAAGGTGTTGAAAAAATCAATTACTTCAAACAAACTATTTTTACCTAAATCAATTCTGGAATTAAGTTTTAGCAAATTACGATTCTCTTGAGATGGATCCGAATTATATAGGTCAAAAAACGTGTTTACTATTTGTTTGTTTGAAATAACCTCATCATTATTTTTAAATAATAAAATGAAAGTTACTGCTTTATAATTTTCAATACCTATTTTTACCTCAAGTTTTGGCTTGTTGACTTCAACCTCCTGGATTTCTAAAGCCTCTGCCCACTGATTATAAATTACTAATTTTGCATTTGCAATGCCGGTGTTATTTGATAAATAAACTGTAAGTAGTTCATCATTTTGATCAACACCAAGTATTTTTATTTTTTTTGTATTTCTCCCCAGTTCTTTTTCAAGTTCATTTTCATTTTGTTGGATAATATCATTTGATTGAGGTGTAATTTTAATTTTCTCACCAGATAATCCTAATTCTTGAATCCAAGATTTGTCTTTAAGCTTCACCAGTAGTGCAAATTCATCATTCGTTCCTCTACGTACGTCAGTACCAAATGCCCTATGAGTACAATTAGGACTACCAAATAAGCAATATTGATCTTGATTTGCATCAAACCAAAATATTTTGGAATGAAGTTTACGATTGTATTTTTTTGTAATTAACTGTGCTCTTTCTGTGCTATCCCAAGAATAGAATTTTACTCGTTTGTTATTTGCCATTTTATAAGGATGAATCCCTTTGTCTGTCTGCATAAAAGCAGAAACCGAACAATCAAAGTGATTGGAAAGTCTTTCAATTAAGCTGCCATTTTCATCATAAAAAGGACTAAAAACCTTTATTTCTTGAATTTTATCATGTGGTAAAAGAGATATTAGCTGACTCCAAATACTGGTATTTTCATTATAAAGTGCTGCAATGCTAAAATCCTCTCTAATTGAAAGCCAATTATGAGGTGTTACATCAACCTTATTTAATAAATTACAGTTTTGTTCTATTCGTTCAAATTTTGTTGTCCCATTACCTTTCACAGCAGTCATTAATTGTTTTAGGTAGTTCCATGTTTCCTGAATAAGTGGAAGTTGGGTTTTGTCATCCTTACTCGCATAATAAGCCCCAAAAATCTCATGGTTTTTTCCATGTCCTCCTGTAGTGATATTTCCAGATCCCTGAATAAACATTACTTCGTCATTCCCTGCTAGGAAAATTATTTTTGGATGAAATGCTCCAATACAAGGAATAGTATGTACACTATAATGGTTGCATATTGATTTTAAATGTCCTGTTGAAAACCCAATGCTATTATCAAGCATTGTTGTATCAACTAAAACATTAAATGAGGTTATTCCTCTCTGTTTTAAAGGTCGCAAGACTTGTGATTCGAAATGATGAAAATCGAATGAAAACGTAGTCATAACAACTGAGTGAAATTCAGCTGTTTTTGGTATTTCATATATAAGTTTCTTTTCTTCCATTCCTATGCTTGAATCAAGATTGCTCTACCTTCTGTTGTGAGTTCATTGTTTTCATCAATTAACTTTAAATCAAAAAGAAAGTTGTAAACAGTTCTGATTCTCGGACTTGTAAAGCTGGGATTCATTGTTTCTATATGTACTAAAAAGCCATCTTCCAAAATAAATTTTAATAGATTTTTTTCACCATCTCGCATTTTCCCATAAGCAATATTCATATGATCGCTAATTAATGAGTACGTAATTCGCATAACATATTCTTTATAATTTATAGAAATGTTGCGTTCTATGCTATTTCTGAAAATATCAAGTACATTTCCATTTTTATTATATAGCTGATATTTGGCAGCATAATTGGATGCTAATTCAATATGCGATTTATTGTCATGATATAAAAAAAGTAATACAAACGAACCTAATACAATCCCTTGAATGCCATCTTTGTTCTTAACAACTTGATTAATCTTATCAACTAATGTCAAAGTGTCTATTTCAGCATGCATCAAATCATTTATTGTATCTTTCAGATCTGAATAATTTATGTCTTTATATGTCTGGGCTTCATTACTTACGTATGATATAAATTGCTCAATTGTAAATTTGCCATCACCCATTTCTGATAGCATTCCCCAAAAAATACACTCAAGTGCATAATGTGCAAGCTCATTTAAGTAATAGTAATACCAACCACATTCTGCTTCAGATTTATTGTTTTTATTGTTCTCTAAAAAATCTAAATACTTCAATCTGGGAAATATTTTCCATTCTTCATTATTGTTGGATTGATCAATAAGATTTAAAAAAAGAAATAAGGTTTCTTTTCGTTGAGAAGGAGTCAAACCATCAGTTTTTTTATTAAGTAACCCATCATCCGATAACAATATCTTAGTATATAGATTAGATTCAGCACTATTTTGATAGTTTTTATTTAATGCAATGTTGTCTAAGTCTGTAAGATCGGTTGAGAATAACCGACCTTCAATTATTCTTTTGATAAATAAATTAGCTGTAACTTCTGTAATAGATGTTTTATAGGCACGTGCAAGCTCAACACCTTTAATATCGGTTCTAACAAATCGTTCTGCTTTTGTATATATCAAACCTAAAGAAATGAGCGAGCCAGCATAATACTGCCCAAGTGCACCTGATTTATACGCCCAATACACGCCACGTTCAGTGTCACTGTTTTCTCGGTCTGCACCTGTAGCAATATTATAATACCCAATAATTTTTAAATCTTCCTTATATCGAATAGCATAATCGCTACCAATAACACTTTGCTCAGTTTCATATTGATTAATCATGAAATAGGCAAGTATAAGTTCTGCCCTGCGTATAAAATTGTACTGCCCTTGAGCTTTCATTTTAAATTCATGCCCCTCAGGAAGATTATGGTATTCATCGAGTAACCACAAATACATTCCATAATACCTTAAACGAAGTGTTAGGTTAGTCATACCCGGTAGTAACCTACTGTATACAGAAATAGAACTATTTTGTACACCTAGCGGATCACGACCTCTCACAAAGTTTGAGCTTTGTGACCAAAATGGCATTTGATATGACTCTGTAGTATACATATATTTAATTGAATTTCTGATACTTAGATATGGCTTATTTTACCAACTCACCTTTAAAAGCTTTTTGAAGAAGAGAGTCAAATAACAACCCAGAATTTGAAGTTAATACCAATTTCTTTTGGTGTTCTATGATTTTTAGTTTTTCTATAAATATCTTTTGCATTCCAATTGGTGGCAAATTAAAACTGAGTTCTTTAATAATACCTAAGTTTAACCCATCCATAATTGCTCCTTTTGTCTTCTGCTTTATTTGTCTTTTAATTGATTGGCTATTTGCAAATAAATAGCTCAGAAAAAATGAATCAATTATTTCTTTGTTTGGAGTAATTGCAACTAAATGTTTTGAATTAATTGCTTTACCAAGGTTGTCAGGAACAACAGCCGTTCTACCAATGGTAGCCATAACAGAGATTAATACATCGCCGGGGTAAACCTGATATCGTGAAAGCGCATTAAATTTTTCTTCTGTAATAAATCTTTTACGATTTATCTCGAATTTATTATTAACAACATTGTCTATGCCAAGTACAAATATTCCAGAGTCAACAAATTCGCTATGAAGCAAATCGCTACCAAATGGTCCAGAACGTAATTTGTTTTTACCTCCTTCTATTATATCAGAAATTGCAACAGGTTTAAATACATTCTTTTCTGTTTTACCAAACATGTCAATAAAAATAGCCTGTGCCAGCTCATCGTATTTGTTGAGTAGCTCCTGGCCTTTACGGCGCAATGCATCCGCTACATCCAGTATTTGGGCTATGCGCTTTTGTAAGAGTAGAGGGGGTAGAGGAATTTGGATTTCATTAATAAATGCTTTTGAAATGTGCTTTAAACCAGCACCTTTAAATCCTTCTTCAAGTATATTAATATTCCCTGACAGATAATAATAAACAAATTTAGGATGACACATATTTTTGTTTTTTGCAATAGCAACCAAACAATCAGTTGAAACAGAAAAAGGTTTCTCACAGTGATGAATACTTGCATTTCCACCGGTTCCAAAAATTAGACTTATATTTTCAAATGAAAATTCATTTAAGTACTTACTTTGAATTGAACTAGATGAATAAAATGGATATTTCCCTTCACAAAGTCCATCTCCAGCCTTAATTGATGATTTGTTCTCATAATCAAAGAGGTCGATAAATTTCAATTTTTTCCAATTCATCCCAACATCTCCTTTAATTGTTTCAACAATTCCGCACGTTGGCAATCCAATGTCTCAATTTCGGCAATAATGGTGACTGGAGCTGCATAAGTCTTTACTTCGTACACAACTTCCTTGTAGCGGTTAATGCTAAGGTCGTATTTATTATCGCGTATTTCGGCTACGGGAACCAGAAAGCTTTTATCATTACGGCTTCGTCTAGCTTCTGCATTCAGATTTTTGTATCGGTTTACAATGTCCGGTATATCGTTCGCCTCAATTGAGTTGCGTTTGTCGTCTAAGCTGAATCCATCTGCTGTCATATTGTAAAACCACACTTTATCGGTTCCACCGTCGTTTGTTTTGGTGAAAATTAATACGGCTGTACTTACTCCGGCATAGGGTTTAAATACACCGCTTGGCATGGAAATAACAGCTTCCAACTTGTGACGATCAATCAACTCTTTACGTACACTTAAATAATCCTTTCCACTTCTGAATATAACACCGTCTGGTACAACTATCGCTGCCCGGCCCCCTAATTTCAATCCTTTCAGAATCAAAGCAATAAAGAGCAGTTCAGTCTTCTTGCTGTCCACCACGCTCAGAATCTTGCCATCCACCGCTTCGCGATCGAGGCTACCTTTAAAAGGTGGATTGGCCAGAACAATAGTGGCTTTTTCGGTAAAACCTGTATTGGCTTCGCTCAGCGAGTCCACATCCAGCAATACCGGATTTTCAATGCCGTGCAGCATCAGATTCATACCACCGATGCGTATCATTGTGGGATCGAACTCCATACCCATAAACATCTTGTTTTGGAAGTGGTTTTTTGCTTCTTCCTTGTACAATTCAGTTTCGTAATGCTCACGGATATATTCACCGGCACCGGTCAGGAAACCTGCCGTACCACAACTCGGATCACAAATTACATCTTCCAGTGTAGGCTGAATCATGTCCACCATCATGCGGATAATATGGCGTGGCGTACGGAACTGTCCGTTTTGTCCGGCCGTGGCTATCTTGCTTAGCAGGTACTCGTACACATCTCCCTTGGTGTCGCGGTCGTTCATGTCGATATTCGAGAGCATTTCCACCACCTGTGCCAGCAGACGTGGCGTTGGAATCATAAAGGTAGCGCCTTTCATAAACTTGCTGAAGGCGGCACTCCGGTTGCCTACGTTGCGCAGAAAATCGAACACTCCATCCTGTTTGGTAAACATTTTGTGCATTACCTCTGGGTCCATATTTTTAAACCTGCTCCAGCGCAATTCATATTCGGCTTCGTTGTACAGCGGTTCTTCAATCGGTTTTTTCAGCAAGTTAGCTTTCTGTTCCTTCTGCGTTTGCAGCTCATCCAGTCGGCGAATAAACAGCAAATAAGTCATCTGCTCAATTACTGTCAGCGGATTCGACAGTCCTCCCGTCCAAAACGCTTCCCACACTTTATCTATCTGCGATTTTAATTCTCCTGTGATCATATTTTTCTTATTTTGTCTATATGTGTTTTATTGTCTGCTTTTGTTGTAATTTCTATTTCGTCACCTTCTTTTAAATCTTCTGCTTTGATTATATAAGCAGGGAGATACCATGAATCATTATTCTCGCTTTTAATAGTACTTGATCCATTTTCTTTGATTTTGGTTATTATTCCACGAATCCACCCATTTTTAGCTATATCTAATCTTGTAGTTTGTTTTGGTTTTGCGTTTTCGTCTTGACTAAAAATAAACTCGTTAATCTCTTTATCTCTTTCTTGTGCAAAGTCTTTTAACCACCATAGAACTGTTAGCAAATCCAATACGATACTTTGTAATAAATAAGGTGCATTTCCTGTTTTTACAGATTTTTCAACAATTGGTGGTATTTTGCCATCAACGATTTCATTACCAGAATGTGAACCATCCTGACACACATTAATCAACGAGAATATTGATTGCTGAACATAAATCGGAATATAATCACTAAATCTTTTATCACAAACATGATACATTTTTGCATTTAATTGGCTAATTGCTTGTGGTATAATACCAATATCACTTAAAACCCTAATTACTTCACCAGCTACAAATCTTCTGACAGTATTAAAATGATCAGGGTTTGAAAATTCTTGTGGATTATTAAATGCTATAAGAATACGGGTTAAATCAGGTTCTGAGTTTTTATCTAATAAAGGCTTTTGATTATCTACGGATTGAAACAATGAATAAATCTTTTTGTGCTCATTTCTTAATCTCCACTCTGGAGTATCCATTTTCCTGACAACTTTCTTGATATCATCAAACAAAATTTCCTCATCTTCACCAACTTTGCTATAAAACCTTTTTGTTCCAAGTTCTTTTTCCCATGCAGATTCTGGAATAATTAGTGACACAGCTTCAATACCGACAAAGTCACCCGCAGTAAGTACAAACCACGGCGTTTCATCTTTAGTAATCTTTACAACTTCAGATATCAGATCTGATAAAACTAACGAACTTTCATCATCTTTCTTCTTTTTATAATTTGCATCAAAGATAAATGCATCCCATGAATGGGGTGACCTCAATAATTTTAATCCGTCAATTATATTCTCAGCAGGAGTAATTATAATTCCAGACAAATAGGCATTTGTAATAAAGCCATCTTTAGGTTTATCATCAAACCAAAGTACTTCAAATAGTTCTTTTTCCATAGTTTAAAACGATGCTACAATAGAGCTATCTTTAAATGTTATTATCACTTTCACTGTAAACTCAGCATTTGGGTCAGCTTCCAATGCAACTTTCCCGCCAGCATGCTCCACTCTGTTTTTTATTTCAACATTGCCCTGTCTGTCGTTAATGAAAAAAGAGTCCTGATTCATGCCCTGTTTCAACGGATTTCCATTGTTTGAAATAGATATTTTCACATTACCATTATCATTGCTTACATGGATAGCAATCTTATAATCTGTCCTCTCCTTTGAAGTAAACCCATGCTTTATGGCATTATTCTTTATATTAGCTAAAATCTGTCTGAAAGATTCGCTTGATATTTTAATCTTTGGGGGTCCTATAATATCACCTTTCCCAGCAATTAAAATCATCTTCCCTGTATTGGTAAAATTAACAAAGTTACCATCCTCATCATACACATCTACAATATCGGGCATATACTCATCTTCTTCAGCAATTTTGTATGAATGCGAAAATTCCATTTGAAATTTCTGCCCTATATTATTTTTGCAATAATCTTCCAGAAAACTCAAAACTTCAATTTCTTCATCTTCTCCATAGAAATAATCCTCAGCAATATTCTTTATCATTCCATTAATTAGGTCTATAGTATTACCTATTGAATGAAATGTATTTTTAATTGAGATCTGAGATAATGGATTAATAATCATATCATCACTCAAAATTCCATTATTTTGAGTCTTAAACTTCATCAATGAGTTGAAACTGTTTTTCAAATCGAAAATTTCCTGCCCAATTGCATGCTTACGAAAACGAATTTTCTTTTCATATTCGTTTTTCAGCGAATTTTTAAGTTCATCTAACTCAAGGCCAAGTTCTTTAATCCTTAAAGTCTGATTGTTTTTCAATTCATTATTAAATATTTCTCTCTGAAGTTCTAATCTCGGCACCCAGATTGGAATATCAATAATATCCTTGATGGATAATGTGGGCATAGTTACCCCACTTTGTCTATTCGACACAAATTTTGTTACACGATCTGAATTAAGTTCATAAATCAGATATCCAATTTCAATTTTTGAATTATCAACAGTAAACGTAACAACGTTATTGTTGATGTAAACAGGCTCGTTCTCTGTATAATTGATATAAGTTGGTTTTAATGCTCTTATTTTAGACAGAATCAAAACATTTGTATCAATTTTCTGACATACACTTGGAAGACTATTTTTATCAAAATCAACAGAGTTCTTCTCAAAATTTAAATTGTCTGAGCTTAAATCACTAATTTTGACCATTCGACCTTTTGATTCTGTATTCTTTCTTCCTTTGTAAACAGAAACAAGATCCCCAAGTTTGTAGACTTCAAATCCTTCCGGAATAGTAATATTTTCTTTTCTAGTGTCTATAAATCTCTTCAGACTAAGATTGTAGTCATTTTCAGCAATCTCATTATTTTGTACTTCAATTTTAAACTCAGTATCTTCATTTGAGTTGATAGTTGAAATTAATTCATCCAGCTGCAATCTTTTTTGCTTGTCAATTACTTGAATAAATGAAGATGCATCAATCATTTTGACAACTCCTTTTGCCCTTTTATCTTTATTAATCAAAAGGATAGTAGTTGCTATTGAAGTCCGATTAAAAAGTTTTGCAGGTAATAAGATTACCATCTCCAGAATATCCAAATCTATAATATCTTTTCTTAGTTTTTGTTCATAGCCACTTCTAAACAGTATACTACTTGAAAAAACCCCAAGTAATTTTCCGTTATCATTTAACCCCTCTATTCCACGAGTTAAAAAATACTCATCATATGTCCGTATTTCAAGAGATTTTGAAAATAATCTTCCATCATTATATCCAAAAGGAGCTGGATGATCTAACCTTCTTCCAAAAGGAGGTGTTGCTACAATTAAATCAAACTTTTTGTCCTCTGCCTTCCAATAAAATGTAGAATCTTCAATCTTGACGTTTGAAATATCAATCTCTTTCAATAGGAGACCAATAATACCAAGAGCCCAATTTATTGGATCTATTTCCTGAGCAAAATAATTTGTCCTAGCTTTAAGTTCAAGTCCATATGAGGCATTTCCGGCAAAAGGATCATAAATAGTCATCCCTTCTTTATATTCAGCCAAAGAAGCAACCAGTTTTGTTATCTCAATAGGTTGATTTGTTTCACTCTGTAACCGATTGTTGTCTTCAATTTGCAAAAACAATTCTTCAAGAAATTGGCATGCATGATTTTTAAAGAAATTACGTTCAATTTCATCAAATAATTCTATGATGTAAAGTAAGGTTTCATTCTTCAATCCCATTAACTCTAGAGAAAATATTTCTGTAATCTCAAAAAGAATTTCCTTTTTGGTTTTATTTTCAATTACATTTAAAATATCTTTTGTTGCACTTAAAGAATTATAATATGTGTTTCTATCATAAATTTTTAATTTTATATGATCGAGCAAATCTTCTTTCTTAAGCAAAATAATAAATGCAACAATATTGACATTATTATACATTCCATTTGAACGAACAATACTAATCAATCTTTTTACAAACTGCTTAATATCAATATTTGCGGTAACATGTTTTTCCATAATTCAAACTATTTAAATGTCTTTTTGATTACGGAACAAAGGTGATATATAATAGTGCGCTGCATCTGCATAGTTCTAAACATAGTTATTAAAAGTCATTTGAACTCTATTTCTAATTCTCTCCCGAAGCGTTTTAGGAGAGATTATCTCTATGCCTTCCCCATAAGAAAGTATCAAAGATTCTAGTTCGTAGTTGGGAATCAGTTCAAGCTCAATCATAACATGTTTATCTCCCTTTTCTTTCGTCTTTTGTGAACCGTGCAGGGGTTTGGTTTGGATATAAGGATATAAGTCGCTGCTTATTTTTAATTGTATTTTTTGTAGCTTTGCTTCTTTATCAACGGTTACACCAATTACATCTTCGAAGTATTCGCTAAAATCTATAGTTGCGTTTGGAATATAAGATTGTTTGCAGTCCTCAATTCCCACAATACGGTCGAGTGCCAGGTTGGTAATTTGGCCGAATTTCTCATTCAGACCGAATACAAACCAACGGTTTTTATATTGCTTCAGGTAATAAGGATGGAAACTTATGGATTGGTTATTATCCCGCTTAAAGCTTTTGTATGAGACATTAAGGACTTTCTTATATAAAATAGCATTATACAAAGGGGTGATATATTCCAGTCCCTGCAGGTAGTCGTTTTGTTCAAATTCAATAATTTGCTGACTGGTTTTCGAAAGGCCTAACCCTGAATCGAGTCGGGCAGTAATTTCATCCACCCATTCAAACTGTGGCATCCCTTTAAATCGCGAAAGAGTCAATAAGGCTTCTTTAAGTTGGTTTTCTTCGGTTTCATTCAAAGGTTGGTTGTTGATGGAGAAACTCAAATCTTCATAACGAAAATACACTTTATGGCCATCGCGAAAGTGTTCAAGTGGTATATTCCATCCCTGCTCACTCTCCATGAACTTAATATCATCCAATACTTGTCGACGTTTTACCCCATCTTCAATTCCGGAATATTCATAAATGGCATTGTTGCACGCATCTATCAAATCTTCTATATAGTAAGTCCTTCCCGGGTTTCGGAAGCACTTGTCCAACGTTTGATAGCGTATAGTTGCGTGTTTGTTTGTGGCCATTAATTAAATGTTTTTTTCAACCCCAAAAATACATATTCTTTATTTAACGTCCTAGAAAATCTTAATTTATTTTTAATTTAGTGAAAGAACAATTTATTTTCCATCCTAATTTCCATTTTTTTCCGTTTTCGTTCTTTTGAAATTAAATAATTGCTGACTTCACAAAAAAAAGAACTTGAAAGTCCTCCTTTTCTTTCTAAAAATCAAATTTTATCTTAACCGAAATAAATTTATCATATCATTGGAATATTAAATTAAATAAACCCTTGTAGTTGCATTGTAAAAAGACAATAAAAGTCATGTAAATAAAATTTAGGGTTAAACAGACCGGTTCGTGAGAGTCGGTCTGTTCAATATCTCGGCTATCTAGGAACTTTCCATAATCTGCATACCTTTTTTAAAGAAAGTACCTGAAACCGGATTCTCATTTGGGCTGTAAGCCATGTTGTATTTCGGTTTATGCTTCCCCCTGTTCTTGCCATTTGTTGCACTTCTCAAGCTCTGCCAATTTAAGCAAGGTTTTCGTCATTGTCGAACTATCTTCATGTTTATCTTCCTGTACTGGTATTACTTTTGCAGCTACATACGGAAAAAGCTTAATCAACGTCTCTAATTTTTTCTCAGGGTCTAAAGCTTTGATGTCCTCTTCTAACCCATCCATATTATCCATAACTATCTTCGTTATCCGTTCTCTAACAGTTGCGGTTGTACTGTTTGGTGTTCCTTTTACCCTACCGCCAGTCTTAATTGTTCCTTTCTCTCGTGCCATTATCTAAAGTAGATTAAAATAGATTATTTACTAATTAAAGGCCTTACAACCCTTAAAAATTTCTTTACTTTCTTTTTGTCTTTCTCGAGGGATATAAGTTCGAACCCTCTTTTTATCGCTTTGGCTTGAAGCTCTATAGCTTGCTCTTGTAATGTCTGCTTTTTCATGTTTATTTTTTTTGTTGGTTGTAAGGTTGTAGGTTGTAGCTACCTTCAAACTCCATGTTAGTAATTGTTTCAGTCATTTCTAGGGGTACAGCTAAAATTTTATTTTGTTTGGTTTATGAACTTAGTAGGTTGTACCCCTAAAATCGTCTGAAACCCTTTCTCCTTGCCTATTTCAGAGGGGTTACAACATACATGCCTACAACCAACTATTTTTTTAATTTCTTGCTAATATATTGCTGTGATAATTTCACCGCCTTGGCGGCTACATTCTGGGAGCAATCGCAGTCACTAACTAGAAACCTTGCTACGGCTAGTTTGTCCAGTTTTTTTTCTCTGCTTTTATATTGCCTTGCCCCTAACTTTTCAACTGTAGAGCAAAAGTAAAAACACAGATTAATAGCATACTGCATTGTCTCAGGCTCAATCAAGCTAATGCTTTCCTGTTTCGCTACTTCAATAAGTAGTGCAAGCCTCAAACAATGAATTTCCATTTTTGAATATGATGCCCGGAGAAAAGGGTCATTGCAAGCGTTAACTTTATCGGTCATAGAATTGGAGAAAGCTATAAACAGAGTCTTTGCCTCGGACGATAGACTAAAGGGATCAAAGCTATCAAACGGCCCGCTGTCGGCAAGTCCGCAAACTAAATCCTTGTATTTGTTATAAAGGTCCTCATCTGGAATGGATTCGCTGTACTTTTGTTTTACCATTGTGTCTGGGTAAACGTACAAGAACCTACTAGCAAAGCCATTGTTTATCAAATCATTTTCCTGCAAGGCTTTGTCCAATACTTCAGGTTGAATAGTGCCTGAAATAGACAAAAAGGGATTTTGTACCATCAATGGATCGTCTCCCTTCCGATTGATAATGAATTGATTGTTATTGAAAATAGACAAGTAATGAGCTATCTCTCCACTCTTTCCGTATCTGCCGAAATCGGCTATCCAACCGCTCAATTCGTCACGGTACAATGTTACGGCCTCATCATTTCTGGAAAGGGCTTGGAGAAGGGCTTCCACTGTTACATCTGAAATTAAACTCTGCTTCAGAAATGGCTTTTCGGGGTCAATCCTTTTATCCTTCTTAGCAATTGAGCATTCATTTTTCCAGTCGCTCATACTTAACTTATAAAGATCATAGCTCTGACGGTCCAGTTCTTTCACAGGTCGAAAGGCGATGTTCATTTGTTCTGATTTGCCAACACCTGACGGAGCGACAGCCATAACCCAAACTTGCCCATAATTCGAATATTTACCACTCCACAACTCAACTCTTTTCTTCAAAACGGAGCTAATAGCTGCCAAACAAGACATAATCGGGAGCTCAATAGGTACTCCGTAGACGTCGGCTATGTCCTTTGAAAAATCAAGCAATATACTGGGCAAACCCTCCGTAGGGAAAACGAGACCAGCAATACGAACTTCTGCAAAAGCGTCTTCGGCAGTTTGTGAAAGATTGGATAAGGGAGCTATTCCGAACCACTCAGTATGCTTGTAACTTTGTTTTACAGTTGTTCTTATTTCTGTTTCGGAAAAATCTGATTCGGCGTAACTAAGTAGATGATCTAAGGCAGATTCATATGAAACGCCTACGCGATTATATGATGAAGCCAGATTTAATATGAATAAATTGTGATTTCCAGGCTCAAAAGTTTCTGTTTTCTCTAGGGCTTTCGTCAATATCTCAATAGCTTCTGCTTCATTTGAGCATGTTGCACTCTTATTTGAATGCGTTGAGCCTGTAGTACTCCTATTATCTGACACTAGGTAAGAAGAAAGAAATTCAGTACCTAGTTCTTTCGCCTCATCATTAAGGTAAGCGGTTGTATCGTATGAGACATAGGCGGCCCTTGCCGGATCGCTGCAAGCTTTATCGATAGATACCCCCCAAACAGTTTGGAAGTAACCTTGAAAAGCATTAAAGTACTCTCGATGAGTTCCGACCTCGGTATTTATGAAATATAAGGCCTTAATACCCTTACCGCTGGGAGACACATATAATAAGCATGGCTCTATATCTGCAAGAACTAAGTCCGTTTTTAGAGCTTCTGCCTCGCTTAATGCCTCCAATCCATCTACATCAATGCACAAGACTCCACTGTGGGTAATTAATCCCTTATTACTACGGGTTCTGAAGATTCCACTCGGGCAAGAATAGTCCAGACTACTTTTTATTTTACTATCTAAAGTCTCGCGATAACGCAACACTTTAGTCTTATATTTCTCAGATACAATCAATGCATGTAACCCTTTAATTGACATATCCCGGGTTGGCAAGGTGCACTTTATTCCACCCTTGAAAAAACTAAACTTTCCTGTACTCATTGTGTCGGTAGTTTAAGTGTGGATATTCTTATAATACAGACACGAGGGCTATCCCTAAATTCGGTCTCCCAAAAGGACGCATTATCATCAGGGGAGAGCAAAAGAATCTCAGCTTTTTTAAATTGATTGATATAATATCTTACATCCCGCCTTTGATCCTCCTGTATAAGGAACCCGGTTGAGCCAGACCACCAAATATATTGACGATTAGTCCCTTTGATTTCTGCCTGAGCAATAAAATTTAAAGTTGTAATGTCATAGATGAGACAGCGCACAGTACTTCTATACCCAGGCTCAAACGGATAGAAGCTGCTTGCGGCGTTCAACACACAATAATTATAATAATCAGTGTAACTGTCGCTAACTATTATGGCAACCTCTTTCGCATATAACCGAAGAATGTTAGTTTTTGACTGTTCCGATATCTTTCCTCTCGGGACTTTGCCTTGAAGCCCCTTGAGGTCGTTTTTTCTCGTCTCCATCCTCAGGCTTGTTTATGCTTTCCCGTAACTACGTAAGAGCTTGCTGCTTGGTCAATCTCCGATAGCGGTTTAACTCGGACACTCAAAAGAAAAGTTTCTATGTCTTCTAGAGCAAAGAAAATTAACTTTCCATTTGGTTTATAATGAGAGATGAGTTTTTGGGATGTCATTTTATACAAACAACTTTTACTCATGCCCATATATTGGGCAGCTTCTTCGAAGGTCAATACTTTCTTATTCATTATTTTAATTATTACAATTGATTAAAAAGCTCGGGGCGTGCACTCCCGTTGCTGATTGTTTTGATTAATCGTGTTGCAAAGGAAAGGAAAAGAAAAGTCCAAACCTACTGATATGCAGCTTAGTATTTGACTATACAATGGTCGGAAATAGTCAGAAAAGACTATAAAAAAACCCACAAACAAAGGTTCTGCGGGTTTCTTAATATGGTCGGAAAGATTTCTTATAATACCAGTTCTTCAAATGGTAAGCCGTTTTTATTTCTAAGCAATTCAGAACAAATATTTGTTTTTACAAAGTCAGGAACACAAAACTCCCCCTTCATGTAAGGGTGTGGCTCTTTAGAAATTGATTTTAGCAGATCATATATTCTACGGTGTGAGGGAATTTTAATAGGTACAATATTTTCGGGTCTTTCACCACCAAGTAAATAATGAAGGGTTAGTTTGTGTATTTCAAAAATATCTTTAAATAAGGGCAATTCTCCCTTTCTTTCAGCTCCTTTATTTACAATTATGCGATTACAAAGCTCCTGTCTTTCATTGTCTGTTAGGTTTGTTTTAAACCGGTTTGTTTTTTGCTTTCTGGAGTTTGCTTCGCTTTCTGCTTGTGCATCGTATTGAGTCCTAAAAAAGGTAACGCATTTCTGTGAAACAAAATCAACGTCATCAGGGGTAAGTACAGACTTATTTATCCTATCACTATAGATTTTTATAGCGTCAACGTTTATTGGTCGAATTTGGTCACCCTTTGAAAAAAAATGGCCCGGAAGTAGGTTTGTGTTGATTACATAATCTTTATAATCCGTTTTAAGGTAGTCTCTAATCAACTCGGTTCCAGCTATGGTTAATGCTTCAATAAGTTTAAGGTTTTCATCTCTATTCTTTAAATCTTTTTCTCTTTGATTTATTGAAATAAGGATTAACCCTTTTACAAACTCATCAATTGCCTTACAATTATTCTTGTCATAAGAACGATTATTCAAAGCCAATAAAAGAATTTCAATTTCAGGATCGCGAAATATACCTGCATGTTCGGGAAGTTGTTTTTCCCAATGGGCTATTAGATTGGCTATAAACGGACTATATTCTACCGATTTTTTTTTCATATGGAATCAATTTCTAATGTTGGTAAACTATTTATCGCTTGTTCTTTAAGGCTGTCAACAGCTCGGGTGTACTTTTCTGTGTGTTTAAGCCCTGAGTGTCCGAGTAGACTTGCAACGGTCTTAATGTTCGCCCCGTTGTTAAGAATATTTACGGCAAAGCTGTGGCGTCCACAGTGCCACGTTATGTGCTTGTCTATCAGCGCCTTAGCGACCCAGTGTTTCAACGATTTTAAGCACATTGTTTGGCTTGGCAAATGAAATATAAAATCATCTTTCTCTGGTTTTTCTCCAATTAAAGAAAGTAAACCATCGTTAAGGGGTAAGTTTACCCAACTGTTTGAGCTGTGTCCTTTGGTTTTGGCTTGGTTAAATTTGAGTGTGCGGTTAGAGAAGTCTACATCGCTATACCTTAAACTTATAATATCACAAAACCTAATGCCTGTGTAAAGTGTAAAAATGAAGGCTCGCCTAGTATTTGGATTTTGTTCAGCATACTTTGTTTCAATAAGCTTTTTCATTTCATCAACACTCAAAATGTCTTTTGTTAGAGCATTTTCATCGACTTTGCAAACAACGCCGGTACAAGGGTTCTTAGAAATTACATTATTCTCCACTGCGTATTTGATGACTTTTTTAAATCTCTTATAAAAAGTCAAGGCACCTTCACCTTTACTTTTACTTTCCAAAAACTCAACAAATGAAACCATCATATCTTTTGTAAGTTGGTCGGGTTTGATGTGGGTTTTATATTGAGGGTAAAACTCTTTCAGAAAATCTTTGAAGCGTTCAAAAGAGGCTTTTATCATTCGTATATCAGCCTTTGTGTATTTGTCGATATAAGTTTGATAATAATCTAAGAAGTTTATTCTTTTGGTTGTGGGTGAAATCTGCCCATGAGTCAAGTGATTTAAATCGCTTTCCTTTTGTGTTCTTATTCTTTCGGCCAATTCGAATACTTCTTTGTTTGCTTGTCTTTCAAGAGGTGTTCGGGCTTTTGCATTAACATACAGTTTAAGAAACTCATAACTTCGTTTGCCATCTCTATAAATATCCAGATACAAACTTACATTACCATTAATCAACGCCTTTTCCCTCAATATAACGTTGTTCTTTTTGGTACCTTTTCTGGGGTTGGTTTTTCGGGTGGTTGTTTCCATAATATTTCCTTTGTTTTCTTATGTTTGCAAAGATAGTAACAAAAAGGGTACAAAACAACAATTGAGTAACAAAATAGTAACAAAAACCGACATAGTAACAGAAATAAAAAGAATAAAAGAGAAAGCAAATTATTTATATAGTTGATATATAGATATTTTATTTGTTCTTTTTTGCACATTTTAAAGGGTTATATACCCGCTTCGGGTACACTCAACTAAAAAACCTCTTAATCTTTAGATTAAGAGGTTTTTTAGTTATACAAACTACCATAGCTTAGTATTTTTGTTTTATATTTTAAAAAAACCGGTACCCTCAGCATCTGCTCAGTGAACCGATTTCTTTTTTGCTTGAATATAAACCGGATTTAATAAATAATTGACGATCTGTCAACTCATTATATTTCGTTTATTTTTAATGGATTGTACGAAATATCATTGTCATACACGTCAGTTTCTTCATGTTTCTTTACCCATTTTACAAGGTAATTAGTAACTGGCAAAGCAATGATTTCGTAACCGGTTTTCATGGCGGTTTGAGTAAGTATGAGTATCCACAAATCGTGGCCAGGAATTATACCTGTAAAAGCAAGTGTAAAGAATACCAACGAATCGGCACCTTCGCCGACAATGGTTGAAGCTACAGCACGGATTGAAAAACCCCGACCATGCTGCAATATTTTCATTTTACTCATCACATAGGCATTCAGAAATGATCCCAAAAGGAACGCAACAAAACTAGCGGCTGTAATGCGTTCACTATTGCCTAATACGAGTTCAAAAGCTGCCTGATGGTGGAAATTCAACGAACCAGGCGCCCAAATGCTGAGACGGAAAATAACTACAGCCAGAAAATTCATCAGAAAACCATTCCAAATGATTAAGCG
>Ga0209123_1001911_pt1 | contig 18964 bp, 14 predicted proteins | sample BarGraIncu00431A_FD_184500 | JGI IMG/M metagenome (GOLD analysis project Ga0209123, IMG submission 184500) | Arctic peat soil microbial communities from Barrow, Alaska, USA - Barrow Graham LP Incubations 004-31A (SPAdes) (version 2) | ecosystem: Environmental > Terrestrial > Soil > Wetlands >... | reverse complement strand
ACAGACGCTGCGTAATACTGGCGATCAGTGTGTCATGGTCGCCTTGGGGCAAGTCCGTACGGCCGATCGAGCCCGCAAACAATACATCCCCGACAAATGCACGATTGGCTTCACTCGAATAAAACACGACATGCCCCGGCGTGTGGCCCGGACAATGCCGCACAGTCAGGGTGCTATGACCCAGGTTGACCGTATCACCATCGTTGAGCCAACGAGTTGGCTTGAAGGTCTGAACATGCGCAAAACCGAACATCTTTCCCTGTAGCGCTAATCCGTCGATCAGGAACTGATCTGCTTGATGCGGCCCAATGATGGGCAGGCCAAACCTGAGCGCCAGCTCGGCGGCTCCTCCGGCATGGTCGATGTGCCCATGCGTCAGCCAGATCTGTTCAAGAACAAGACCTATCCGCGCGACTTGTGCCAACACCCGTTCCAGATCCCCGCCTGGATCAAGTACGGCGGTCTTCAGCGTCTGGTCGCACCACACCAGCGAGCAGTTTTGTTGATAGGGCGTCACGGGGACAGTGAGATAGCGCAGCATAGGCAAGGATTGTCAGCCAATCGAAGGATGAAGGTAGATTCGCAATTAAAGCATCACATGCATCGCCACAAGCGTCGGGAGCGGGCAATTTTGCCTGCTTTCAGGGAAATGCCTGCCCGATACGGCCACTGGGCTTGTAATTCCATCGGTCGGACCTGTGGCGACGATTGCAACGACCTCGGCACCCGCACTCGACCAGTCACGGCCCGCGCTCACACGCCCCTCCATGCTGATGCGTTGTGATGCGTCCATGGGTGCACCCATTGTCCTATCAGGCCTGGCGCATCGGACTCACGAGTGACCCGGCCACCAAGTCGCCGAGGCTCCTTGGTGCGTCGACTGAAGGACGGCTCCCACTGCAATGCGGGTCCTCATCATGCCCCCGAGCAGCCCTTGAAGTTGCCAGGCCGCCCATTTGTCGCATTGGCCAGCGGCATTTGAGCCCCTGGCGAAGCGATTGCGCGACCAGGCCAATCGCCTGTAGCTGTACTTTTAATAGCTACACACGCAGTGATGACAAGGGCTACAACCCAGTTTTCCTTAAGAAATTCAGCGCCTCAGGTCGTTCGCGCGGATGCCAGCAATGCCACCGTTTTCCTTGGGCAAGTCGTGAATCCAGACGCAGCAGGGATAGCGCGCCTCCCCTGCGTTGTATCAACAGCACGAAGTTCGATCAACACCGTGCGCGCACACTGCGGCAGGAAAGCCCATGCCGAGCTTTTTGGTTTCAGGGATTCACAGAGCCTTGTGGCAGCAACTGCCCCGCAATAGCGGTTGCCGCTGAACGGGTTTCCACGCCCAGTTTTTCGAAAATGTGTTCCAGGTGTTTGTTCACGGTGCGCGGACTCATGCCCAGAATGTCGGCGATGTCGCGGTTGGTCTTGCCTTTGGCCAGCCAGGACAGAACCTCTGTTTCGCGTGGGGTTAAGGCCACTTCGCGCATGCGCTGTGTGGCAGCGCTGTCTTGCGTTGCCGGGCGGAGCAGAAGCATGGACTCGCCCAGGTCGCCTTGCCCCATGTGACGTGCCATCAAGCGTCGCCCCTCGGTCAGGGCGACAGTAGCCTCACCCCCCGTTTGCGCCGTGCCAAGCCATGAGGCTGCAGCCTGTGACTGGGTAGTGTTCTCTGATCCAAAGGCTTGTTCCAGCCAACGTGTGGCCTGTGGTGAGCGCCAGGCCACGCGGCCCTGGGCATCCAGCAGCACGGTGCCCATGCCAGCCACGTCCACCGCTTCGCGTGCCAACCGGGCCGCCCGTGCATTGTTGACGTGGGTGGCCAGCCGTGCCAAGACCTCGGGGATACGCAAAGGCTTGACGACATAGTCCACGCCGCCACTGGCAAAGCCTTGCAGGATTTGCTCGGTCTCTGACAGACCGGTCATGAACACCACGGGTACGTGCGACCACGGGGGCGTTGCCTTGAGCTGTCGGCACAGGGCAAAGCCATCAATGCCGGGCATGACGGCATCCAGCAACACCCCGTCAGGCACCGTTATTTCGAAGCGTTGCAGGGCTTCGGTTGCGTCACGCGCCACCAATACCGCATAGCCCTCGGCCGCCAGCGCATCGCACAGCATGCTCAGGGTGTCGAGGGCATCATCCACCACCAGAATAACGCGGCGCGCAGGCGCTTTGAGGTGCGTGGGTTCAATGGGTCGTGTCATAGTCGCTTGCTCTCAAATGGTTGGCCAGTGCCTGGAAGTCGAATCGGTTGGCACAGGCTTGCAGTAGATCAAGGGTGACTTTGTGATCAGGCAGTTCGTCATAGGCCTTGCGCAGCAGTTCCCGGATGGTGGATGCCTGTCCGAGGTGTGCCAGCCGAACCAGTTCCTCGCGCAGTGATTCAGGCAAATCGCCAGGGTCTGGGGTCGCATCGTTTGGCTCGATTCGCAGTTGCCCAGCCAGGGGCAGCGGTGTGTTGTCCCTGACCCATTCCAGTTGCAGGGCTATTTCCAGCGTGTCCAGAAGTTCAGACTCAATGACCGGTTTTGCCACAAAGCCCTGGCATTGCGCGGTTTCCAGTTGCTCTGGCTGGTGATCAAAAAGATTGGCTGAAACAAACACGATGGGCAGGGTGGATGCCGGTAGCAGTGCCCGCAGCATCGCGGCGGTTTGCCAGCCGTCAAGGTCGTCCATGCTGATGTCCAGCAGCACCAGATCGGGTGGCCTGTGTTGAACGATGTCCAGGCACTCCCGTCCACTGGCCGCCTCACGTACATCGAAGCCGATGGGCACCAGCAGGCCGGCCAGCAGCTGACGCTGCAGCGGCTGGTCATCCACCACCAGCAAGGTACGGCGCGGAGGCAAATAGCCAATCACCGGGCGCAAGGTAATGGCGCGCAGCGAGGGGCGCGTGGGATCCGACGGGATGCCAGGCAGATACAGCCGGACGGTGAAGGTGCTGCCCTTGCCGGGGACGCTGCTCAGACTGAGTTCGCCGCCCATCAGTTCGGTCAACAGATGGGTGATGGTCAGCCCCAGCCCCGTGCCTGTCTCGCTGGCGCGCCGACCCGCGCTACCGCGCTCGAATGGCAGAAAGATGCGCTCATGGTCTTGCGGTTCTATGCCTATGCCGGTGTCGATCACCTCAATGCGCGCGACGTGTTGCCGAAAGTCGAGTCGCAAGCGCACCTCCCCCTGGTCGGTGAAGCGCACGGCATTGGTCAGCAAGTTGATCATGATTTGTCGCAAGCGCTTGGCGTCAGCCCGTATCCAGGCCGGTGCCAGGCCTTCTGTCTGCACGACAAAACCCAAACCCTTGGCCTCGGCTTGTGGCCGCAACATTCCTTCCACGTCGTCGATCAGTTCAGACAGCGGCAGAGCCACAGGTTCCAGGCGCAGGCGCCCCGCTTCGATCCTGGCCAATTCGAGAGATCCGTCGATCAGTGCATGCATGTGCTGGCCGCTACGCTGCATGGTGGCAATGTTGTCGCGCAGCCAGCCGTCGATTTTTGGGTTTTTGAGCAGTATCTGTGTATAGCCCAGAATGCTGTTCAAGGGGGAGCGCAGCTCATGCGTCATGCCTGCCACATGACGCGTTTTGGCCTGGCTGGCAGATTCTGCCTGATCTTTAGCTGCCTGCAGCGCAGCATCGGTGCGCTTGTGTGCATTGATCTCCTGCAGCAACAACTGGGTCTGGCGCTCGGATTCGTCCTGTGCCATGCGGCGACTGTCCGTGCTCAGCACCACCCACCAGGCAAATACCGCGGCCAGCATGGCCAGCAGCACAAACACCTTGAAAAACGGTGTACGCAAAAATTGCGCCGGCGTGTTGATGCTTTCCTGAACGTAGACCACACCGACCAGAAATGCCATGGTGGCGCACAGCGAAAGCATGACCATCAGGTACTGGCCGATTCGGAAATTGACCTTCACGGTCCAGCGTTGCGGCAGCAGCAGTGCGGCCATGGCATGCAACTGCTCCGATGCCCGTGAACCGGTCTTGCACCGATCATGGCAGCGCGACTCCAACGAGCAGCACAGTGAACAAATGGGCGCGGCATAGGCGGGGCAGCGTGCCATGTCTTCAGATTCAAACTGGTTTTCACACACGGCGCAGCGCACGATTTCACCCGGCTGCCAAATGGCATCGGGCTCGCGTGCCAGGTAATAGCGCCCACCGGTGGCCCACGCCAGCAGTGGCGCCAATGCCATCGACATCGCCAGGGCAATGAAAGGCGAAAACGCCGCAGCAGCGTCACCCAGCAGCCCCGCATAGGCGCAGCAAGCGACGGTGGCCGCAATCAGCATGGCGCCCAAACCGACCGGATTGAAATCGTACAGGTGCGCCCGCCGGAATTCGATGCCCGGCGGGCTGAGCCCGAGCGGTTTGTTGATCACCAGATCTGCCACCAGAGCGCCGACCCAGGCAATGGCCACATTGCTGTAGACCGCCAGCACTTTTTCCAGAGCGCCAAACACGCCCAGTGTCATGAGAAGTGTGGCGATGGCAACGTTGAAGACCAGCCACACAACCCGGCCAGGGTGGCTGCGCGTGACACGGGCAAAAAAATTGGACCAGGCCAGCGAGCCAGCGTAGGCGTTGGTGAGGTTGATCTTGATTTGTGACACCACAACGAAAACCACGGTCATGGCCACCGCCAGCCCCGGCAGGCCAACGGCTTGCGTGAAACCCGCAAGAAACATTTGCGTGGGTTCTGTGGCGCGGCTGGCGCCGACTTCAAGCTGCAGTGCTGCAAAGGCCAGAAATGCCCCGCCGGCCATTTTGAACATGCCCATCAATACCCAACCTGGGCCGGCCACCAGTACAGCGCCCCACCACCGCAACCGATTTTCCCGGGTTTTTTCGGGCAGAAAGCGCAAAAAGTCCACTTGCTCCCCGATTTGCACGACCAGCGAGAAGATCACTGCGGCGGCCGCCCCAAACATCAAGGGGTCGAAACTGCTGCTGCCGCTGCGCAGCCCGGAAAGACTGGTGAAATCGCGGTAGAGCTGTGGTTTGGACAGGGCAATCCACACAAAGGGCAGCAACAGCAGGAAAAGCCAGACTGGCTGTGTCCATGCCTGCAGTCGCGAGATCAGTGTGACGCCGCGTACCGCCAGCGGCAGGATCACCACCGACGACAGCACATAACACCACTCCAGTGGCCAGTCCACCACCATCTGCAGCGCCAGGGCCATGATGGCGGCTTCCAGTGCAAAAAAGATGAAGGTGAAGACGGCGTAGATCAGCGAGGTGAGGGTCGAGCCCAGATAGCCAAAACCTGCACCCCGGGTGAGCAGGTCCATGTCCAGGCCATAGCGGGCGGCGTAGTAGGCAATGGGTAGCCCGGTGAGAAATATCAGAAGCCCCACCGTCACGATGGCCCACATTGCATTGGCAAAACCGTAGTTCAGTGCGATGGCGCCACCAATCGCCTCCAGCGCCAGGAAGGACAGCGATCCAAACGCAGTGTTGGCCACACGGAATTCGCTCCAGCGCCGAAAACTTTTAGGGGTGTAGCGAAGGGCGTAGTCCTCCATGGTTTCGTCTGCAACCCAGGAGTTGTAGTCACGGCGAAAACGAAAAATGGTTTGGGGTGCGGTATGGGGGGCGGGGCGGGTAGAGGTCGGCATGCACCACACAAGCAAGAAACGTTCCAACTGCCTTCGCCGCCAGGGCTTGGAGCGGGGTGTGCGTACGTTAATTGACGTATGGGCGGAACCATGGGTTCTCCCTACCATTCACTTCAGCGCGGCAATGTTTGCCGTACTACCTCAACCCGATTGTTGCAAGGAGCGCCTTCATGAAGCACCCATCTGATGCTGATTTTTCTACTTCTTTAAACCCAGACGCTGGTCGCCGGCGCCTATTGCAGGCGCTTGGCGCGGCATCCATGGCAGGTCTGCCCGCATGGTCCTCTGCACAACCTGCCGCCCAGGTCAACACCACCAAGCTGGCCGTGACCGATACCGAAGTGATTGTCGGCCAACTGCACTCGGCCACCGGCACGATGGCCATCTCTGAAACCGGGGCAATTCAGGCGGAGCAACTGGCGATTGACCAGATCAACGCCATGGGCGGTATCCTGGGTCGCAAGATCAAAGTGATCAAGGAAGACGGTGCCTCCGACTGGCCCACTTTTGCAGAAAAGTCCAAAAAACTGTTGATCAACGACCACTGTGCCGCGGTCTTCGGCTGCTGGACCTCGGCCTCGCGCAAGGCGGTGCTTCCGGTGTTTGAGAAGGAAAACGGCCTCTTGTATTACCCGACCTTCTATGAGGGCCTGGAGCAGTCGCACAACGTGATCTACACCGGTCAGGAAGCGACCCAGCAGATCCTCTACAGCCTGGACTGGGCAAAGACCGAGAAGAAGGCCAAGACGTTCTTCCTGATCGGCTCGGACTACATCTGGCCACGTACCTCGATGAAGATTGCTCGCAAGCACATCGAGAATTTCCAAAAGGGCAAAGTCGTGGGTGAAGAGTACTACCCGCTGGGCAGTACCAACTTCGGCTCCTTGATGAACAAGATCAAACTGCAAAAGCCCGACTGCATTTTTGTCGCCGTGGTGGGTGGCTCCAACGTGGCTTTCTACAAGGCACTCAAGGCGGCTGGTATCACCGGTGACAAGCAGTTGCTGGTAACCCTGGCGGTGACCGAAGACGAGATGACCGGCGTAGGTGGTGAGAATTTCGCCGGTTTCTATTCGTCGATGAAGTATTTCCAGTCTCTGGACAACGAGAACAACAAGAAGTTCGTCGCTGCCTTCAAGGCCAAATACGGCAAGGATGCGGTGATCGGTGACGTGACTCAGGCTGGCTACCTCGGCCCCTGGCTGTGGAAAGCGGCAGTTGAGAAGGCCAAGAGCTTTGATGTGAACAAGGTCGTGGCAGCGTCTGAGACCGGCATCGAACTCAAGACCGCGCCCGAAGGCTATGTGAAGCTTGACCCCAACCACCACCTGTGGAGCAAGTCGCGCATTGCCATGGGCATGCCCGATGCCACGTTCAAGGTGGTGTCCGAGTCACCCGAGCTGATCAAACCCAATCCGTTCCCCAAGGGTTACCAGTAAACCGGTCTAACCCCGTACCGGGTTGACGCAGTTCTGCGCCAGCCCGGTGTTTCCCGCCCCATGTTCTTCTGGAGCCAGCCAAATGACTTTTTCTGAATTGCTCAATATCGGACTGATGCAGGGTTTTGCCGGTCTGAGCCTGTTTGCCGTGTTGCTCCTGATGGGCTTGGGGCTGGCCATCATCTTTGGTCAGATGGGCGTCATCAACATGGCGCACGGTGAGTTCATGACCATTGGTGCCTACACCATCTATTTTGGCTCCACGCTGGCGTCAAACTTTGCACCCCAGATGGTCGCCTACTATTTCCCATTGGCCATTGTTGCGGCCTTCGTATTTTCTTTTCTGGTGGGTTGGCTGGTGGAGTGGTCACTCATTCGCCATCTCTACAAGCGTCCGCTGGACACGCTGCTGGCAACCTGGGGCGTGAGTCTGGCGCTGCAACAAATGTTCCGTACCTTCATCGGTCCCAAGGAAGTCAGCCCGACCTTGCCAGATTGGTTGCTCGGCTCTTGGGCACCGGCCCCAGGCCTGGATATCCCCATCAATGGCATGTTTGTGCTCGGGTTGACAACCTTCGTGACCAGCGGCGTGCTGCTGGCGCTGCACAAGAGTCGTTGGGGTTTGCGGGTGCGTGCCACCGTGAGTAACCGGTTGATGGCCAATGCCATCGGCATTGACACCATGAAGACCGACCGCCTGACTTTCGCCATCGGCTGCGGCATTGCCGGTGTGGCTGGTGCAGCATTCACCACCATCGGCTCCACCGGCCCCACATCGGGTTCGCTCTACATCGTGGATTCCTTCCTGGTTGTCACCTTTGGTGGCGCGGCTAGTCTGTGGGGCACGGTGGTGTCTGCCTTTGGTATCGCCCAGACTCAATCCATCACTGAATTCTTCCTGGCCGGTTCGATGGCCAAAGTGATCACGCTGTCGCTAATCGTCCTGATCCTGATGGCGCGGCCACAAGGATTGTTCGCCAGCAAGATACGCCGCTGATTTTCACGACTTTCCTCGGAGAACTACCCCATGAATGCCCTCAAAGCCTGGATCCAGCGCTACCAACTCGCCAGTATGGTGCTACTCGTCGTGCTGCTGGCCGTGGTGCTGCCACTGTCACTGGACATCTTTCGACTCAACCTCGTCGGCAAGTACCTGACCTATGCCTTCGTTGCCATTGGCCTGGTGATGGTCTGGGGCTACGGCGGTGTGCTCAGTCTGGGGCAGGGCGTATTTTTTGGCCTCGGCGGCTATGCCATGGCCATGTTCCTCAAGCTCGAAGCCTCTGATCCTGTCAGTACTGCTATCCAGTCCACGCCTGGTATTCCGGACTTCATGGACTGGAATCAGATCACGGCGTTGCCAGCATTCTGGGTGCCATTCAAGAGCCTGCCATTTGCGCTGGCCGCAGTGGTTGCGGTGCCCATGTTGCTGGCCTTCATCATCAGTTTCGCGATGTTCAAGCGGCGTGTCGGTGGCGTGTATTTCGCCATCATCACCCAGGCGGTAGCGCTCATCCTGACGGTGCTGATCATTGGCCAGCAGGGCTACACCGGTGGTGTTAACGGCATGACTGACCTGAAGACAGTGCTGGGCTGGGACACCCGCACCGACAGTGCCAAATACATTCTCTATTACGTCTGTGTGGCGCTGTTGATCGGATCAATGGTTGTTTGCCGCTGGGTGCAAACCAGCAAGCTTGGCACGCTGCTACTGGCGATGCGTGACAAGGAGGATCGGGTGCGCTTCTCCGGCTACGACGTGGCGGACTTCAAGATCTTTACCTTCTGCCTGGCGGCCGCCCTGTCGGGTATTGGTGGTGCCTTGTTCTCGCTGCAAGTGGGTTTCATGTCGCCCAGTTTTGTCGGCATCGTGCCGTCCATTGAGATGGTCATCTATGCCGCAGTGGGCGGACGCATGAGCCTGGTGGGGGCGGTTTACGGCACCTTGCTGGTGAACGCGGGCAAGACCTATTTCTCGGAAAGCTTCCCGGACATGTGGTTGTTCCTGATGGCGGCACTCTTTATCGGCGTGACGATGGCCTTCCCGATGGGGTTGGCCGGTGTCTGGGAAGAGCGTGTCAAACCCTGGTGGAAGCAGCGTCGCCAGGCACTGCGTGATGCCGAGGTCAAGGCGCCGGAAACAGTGGCCCCGCGCGCGGCAAATGCAGCTGCGACTACGGCGGACAAACCGGCTCTGCCCGAGGGCGTGAGCCCCCAAAGCGTCTGAGTTCAACGGAGATACATCATGAGCAACACAGACTTTGCATTGGCGGTGGAAGACCTGACGGTCTCGTTCGATGGTTTCAAGGCGATTGACGCGCTGACGCTGTACATCGACCGCAATGAACTGCGCGTCATCATCGGCCCCAATGGCGCTGGCAAGACCACCCTGCTGGATCTGATCTGCGGCAAGACACGGGCCACCGGTGGCAGCATCAAGTTCAAGAACGAAGAGATGACCAAGATGGCCGAGCACCAGCGGGTGCGCCGGGGCATCGGCCGCAAGTTTCAGACACCTTCGATCTACGAGAACCTGTCGGTCTTCCAGAACCTCGAGGTGTCGTATCCAGCGGGTCGCTCGGTCTTTGGCGCGCTGGCGTTCAAGTGCACCGACGAAGTCAAGGCTCGCGTGCAGGTGGTCGCAGAAGACATTGGTTTGGGTGACAAGCTGGGTACCGAAGCGGGCCTGTTGTCCCATGGCCAAAAGCAGTGGCTGGAAATCGGCATGTTGCTGATGCAGGAGCCAGAGCTGCTGCTGCTCGACGAACCCATCGCTGGCATGAGCGCACGCGAACGCGAACTCACCGCTGAACTCTTGCAACGGATCTGCAAAAACCGCGCCGTGATCGTCATTGAGCACGACATGGAGTTTGTCAAGCGCATCGCCCACAAGGTCACGGTCATGCATCAGGGAAAGATTTTGGCCGAAGGTCCCATGGACAAGGTGCAAGCCGACCCCAAAGTCATTGACGTCTATCTCGGTCACTGATCACGCATTGCTTTTTGTACCAGGAGCCCACTATGTTGGAAGTCAAGGATTTGTTCGTTGCCTATGGCCAGAGCGAGGCATTACACGGCATCAGTTTTGAAGGTCGGGCCAATGAAACGGTGGCCATCATGGGGCGCAACGGCATGGGCAAAACCACGCTGTTCAAAAGCCTGATGGGCATCTTGCCAACCAAGAGTGGTCAGGTATCGGTGGCTGGCCAGAATGTGACGAAGGACGAGAGTTTTCGCCGGGTCGCCAAAGGTATTGCCTATGTGCCCCAGGGCCGGATGATCTTCCCGACGCTGACGGTCGAAGAGAACATCCAGACCGGTCTGGAGAATGCCAAGTTCAAAACCATTCCCGAGGAAATCTACGCCCTGTTTCCGGTACTGTGGGACATGCGCGGGCGCAAGGGCGGCAACCTCTCCGGCGGGCAGCAACAGCAGCTGGCCATTGCCCGCGCATTGGTGACCAACCCCAAGGTGTTGCTGCTCGACGAGCCCACCGAAGGCATCCAGCCGTCGATCATCAAGGACATTGCCAAAGCGCTTAACGAGATTCGCAAGATGCGTGACATCACCATCATCGTCTCGGAGCAGGTGCTGTCGTTTGCCATGGATGTGGCTGACCGCCTGTTTGTCATCGAAGGCGGCCGTCTGGTGCATGAGACCGCCCGCGTCGACACCGACCAGCAGCGCATCAAGGCCTATCTATCCGTCTGATTTTCCAATTTGTTCAACTCACTTAACCAGGAGCACACCATGGCTGAAACCCTCATCAAAGTAGACCTCAAACAATCCGCCTACGACAACGAACAAGTTCACAACCGCTGGCACCCCGACGTGCCCATGGCCTGCTGGGTCAAGCCCGGTGACGACTTCATTCTGGAAACCTACGACTGGACCGGTGGTTTTATCAAGAACAATGACAGCGCCGATGACGTGCGTGACATTGATCTGTCCATCGTCCACTTCCTGTCTGGCCCGGTGGGTGTGCAGGGCGCAGAACCAGGCGACCTGCTGGTGGTGGACCTGCTCGACATCGGTGCCAAGGACGAGAGCCCCTGGGGTTTCAACGGCTTCTTCAGCAAGAAGAATGGCGGCGGTTTTCTGACCGACCACTTCCCGCTGGCGCAGAAATCCATCTGGGATTTCAATGGCATGTTCACCAAGAGTCGGCACGTCCCCGGCGTCGAATACGCCGGTCTGATTCACCCCGGCCTGATCGGTTGCCTGCCAGATAAGAAGATGCTCGACGCCTGGAACACGCGTGAACAAGAGTTGCTCGACACCGACCCCACTCGTGTCCCCGGCCTGGCTAACCCGCCCTTTGCCGCGACCGCTCACATGGGCAAACTGAGTGGCGAGGCCAAGGCCAAAGCCGCTGCAGAAGGTGCCCGCACCGTGCCGCCGCGCGAGCATGGCGGCAACTGCGATATCAAGGATTTGTCACGCGGCTCCAAGGTGTATTTCCCGGTTTATGTGGACGGCGCAGGCCTGTCGGTGGGTGACTTGCACTTCAGCCAGGGTGACGGCGAGATCACCTTCTGTGGTGCCATCGAAATGGCCGGCTGGGTGCACATGCGGGTCAACCTGATCAAGGGCGGCATGGCCAAGTACGGCATCAAGAACCCGGTGTTCAAGCCCAGCCCGATGACCCCCAACTACAAGGACTACCTGATCTTTGAAGGCATCTCGGTGGACGAGCAGGGCAAACAGCATTACCTCGATGTCAACGTCGCCTACCGCCAGGCATGCTTGAACGCCATTGAGTACCTCAAGAAGTTTGGGTACAGCGGGGCTCAGGCCTATTCGATTCTGGGAACGGCGCCGGTGCAAGGCCATATCAGCGGGGTGGTTGATGTGCCCAATGCCTGTGCCACGCTCTGGCTGCCAACCGAGATATTCGAGTTCGACATCAACCCGACAGCAGCCGGACCCATCGTCATGCTCGATGGCAGCATCCAGATGCCGATCTCGCAAGACGTCAAGTAACAAGTAGGAGGACGCAGATGCCTACCTACGACTATGCGTGCCCGAGCTGCGGGGGCTTTGAGGCCATTCGCAGCCTGGCTGCCCGCAACGAGCCCAGTGCCTGCCCGGCCTGCGGTGCCGAGGCAGCACGGGTGTTTGTCAGCGCCCCTCGCTTGGCCTGCACCTCGCCTGAACAGCGACGTGCCTTTGATACCAACGAGCGCTCGCAGCATGCGCCCCGGTCGTCACGCGACACCGGCGAAAGCTACGCCCGACTGCGCCATCCCGCAGGCTGCGGCTGTTGCAGTAGCAGCAGCAAACGCGGCGCAACGGTTACCGCACCCAATGGCGCCAAGGCTTTTCCCAGCAAACGGCCCTGGATGATCAGTCACTGACCCCTCAGCCGGCAAAGGAAAACAACTGGCCTGGCGAACCGCGCGTTGCCAGGCCCTGATGAATCACATTGGACGGCGGTTAGTCCTGCGGGCGCGCCAGACAAATTTTCGAACGTCTCCTGTCATCAACCGCATCACATCTGCAAAGGATATTTATGAAGATCTCAAATGGTTCAACACAGCCTTCGCTAGAGGAGGTAGAGCACGTCCTGGGTGACGAATACGAGCACAAGCCGGTACCGATCCAGGCCCGGCGCAGCACCTTCTCCATTTCGATGGTGTGGCTCGGCTTCCCGATGATCATCACGGGGGCCATGACCGGATCGATCCTGGTGGCGGGCATGGGGTTCAAGACCGCGTTGCTGTCGATCCTGGTCGCCAACCTGCTGATGTTCGCCTACGTGGGTGCCCTGGGCTTGCTCGGAACGACGCGGGGATTCAACTTCGCGCTGCTTGCGAGTGCGGTGTTCGGGAAAAAGGGATATGTGTTCGCATCCGGCCTGCTTTCATCCCTGTTGCTCGGCTGGTACGCAGTCCAGACAGGCATTACGGGCAACTTGATGCACACCGCGTTCAATCTCGACTACCTGACCATGACGGTGATCGCGGGGGTCATGTATCTCGCAATCACCTTCGTTGGCATCCGGGGCCTGCACTGGATCGGCCTGGTGTCGGTGCCCTTGTTTGTCGTGCTCGGGGGATGGGTGGTCCTGGACTCTGCCGCGGGCGCGGGTTGGGACAAGGTTATTGCCTACGCAGGCACGAAGCCTGACATGCCCATGGCGTTTGGCATCGGCGTGACCATCGTGATGTCGTTGTTCATCGACGCAGGTACCGTAACGGCGGATTTCAACCGTTGGGCGGCGGATGGCAAGAGCTCTCTGATAGCGACGTTCTGCGCTTTCCCTTTCGCCAACATGGCCGCAATGCTCGTTGGCGGCGTGATGACGGCCGCGCTGGCAATGCCGAATCCGCAGCCCTTTGGTCTGGACAACATGTTCGGTTACATGCTGGCGCAGAACAAGGGCTGGCTGGCGGTGATCGCCTTTGTGTTTCTGCTCGTCAATCTGGGTTCGGTCTGTGCTCACTGCCTGTACAACGCGGCGGTGGGATGGTCGCGGATCGCAAAAAGCAAGATGCGGGTGTTGGCGGTGCTGCTGGCGGTTGTCGGTATTGTGATCGCCGCGGCAAACGTATGGGCCCTGTTCATTCCCTGGTTATCGCTGCTCGGGATCCTGGTGCCGCCGATTGGCGCCGTGATCATCGCTGACCTGTATTTCGTTCGGCCGAACGCCGAAATCGCCGCTGACTGGCGGCCAAAAGCTTTCATCGCGTGGGGTGCCGGATCGCTGGTTGCCTTCGGCGTGGAGAACTTCGCGCCTCAGTTGTCAACAGCCCTAGCGGCGTTTGTCGTCGGCGGCATCTGCTATCTCCTGTTGGGTGCTTCTGATCGCGTTGGCGCGAGCCTGTCGGCGGCCGGGAGCCGCTCCTGAGGGCGGGCGCATTCTTTAGCAAACTCATCAAGAAATGGAGAGATCAATGGACTATGAAATATTTGAACTCGGCGATGTCGCACTTCTCGGGGGCGCGACCCTGCGCGGCGCAAAGCTGGCCTACAAGACCTATGGAACGCTGAACGCTGACAAGAGCAATGTCATTGTTTATCCCACCTGGTACTCGGGGCAGCATTACGACAATGAATGGCTGATCGGCAAGGGGATGGCGCTGGATCCCGACAAGTATTTCATCATCGTGCCCAACATGCTGGGCAACGGGCTGTCGTCTTCGGCGAGCAACACACCGGCACCCTACGACCGGGCACGCTTCCCGAACATTACGTTGTACGACAACGTGACGCTGCAACACCGTCTGGTCACGGAGAAGTTCGGGATCAGCAAGATCAAGCTGGTTGTCGGCTGGTCCATGGGCGCTCAGCAGACAAATCAATGGGGTTGCCTTTATCCCGACATGGTCGAACGGATTGCACCGTTTTGCGGTTCGGCCAAGACCGCGCCGCATAACTTCGTGTTCCTTGAAGGTGTCAAGACTGCACTGACAAACGATGCCGCCTGGAACAACGGGTGGTATGACACCCAGCCTGACAAAGGCTTGCGCGGTGTGGGGCGCGTCTACGCCGGCTGGGGCTTGTCACAGCCGTTCTACAAGCAGGAGCTCTGGCGCACGATGGGCTATTCATCGTTGGAGGATTTCCTGGTGGCGTTCTGGGAGGGCTTCTTCCTTCCCAAGGACGCTAACAACCTTCTGACCATGTTGTGGTCATGGCAATACGGCGACATCAGCGCAAATCCCGTGTTCAACGGCGACATCAGGAAGGCCCTTGGAGCCATCAAGGCGAAGGCGGTTGTCATGCCGGGCGAAACGGACTTGTATTTCCCCGTTGCCGATAACGAGTGGGAGGTCAAGCACATGCCCAACGCAGTGTGCAAGCCCATACCCGGCGTGTGGGGCCACTTTGCCGGAGGTGGCGCCAATCCCGTCGACACGAAGTTCATCGATGACACCCTGAAAGAGCTTCTGGCCAGTTGATCCGGGAGTAGCTAGGCCAGCGCCTCATCGAGGATCTCGTCTTGAGAATGCGCCGCTGGCGCCTGGCATGAAAAACCAGGTTCCCCGGTGTTCACTGATTTTTTTGTTTTATAGGAGTTACGCGATGTACCACGGAGATATTTCAAGCAGCAAAGACACGGTCGGTGTGGCCGTTGTCAATTACAAAATGCCACGCCTGCACACCAAGGCCGAAGTGCTGGACAACGCCCGCAAGATTGCCGACATGATCGTTGGCATGAAAAGCGGCTTGCCAGGCATGGACCTGGTGATCTTCCCCGAGTACAGCACCCACGGCATCATGTACGACGCCAAGGAGATGTACGACACCGCGTCCACCGTGCCCGGTGATGAAACCGCCATCTTTGCCGAGGCCTGTCGCAAGGCCAAAGTCTGGGGTGTGTTTTCACTCACGGGTGAGCAGCACGAAGAACACCCTTACAAAGCGCCCTACAACACGCTCATCCTCATGAACGACCAGGGTGAAATCGTGCAGAAGTACCGCAAGATCATGCCCTGGGTGCCGATTGAGGGTTGGTATCCGGGCAACTGCACCTATGTGTCCGAAGGCCCCAAGGGCCTGAAGATCAGCCTCATCATTTGTGACGACGGCAACTACCCCGAAATCTGGCGTGACTGCGCCATGAAGGGCGCTGAACTTATCGTGCGCTGCCAGGGCTATATGTACCCTGCCAAAGACCAGCAAGTGCTGATGGCCAAGGCCATGGCCTGGGCCAACAACAGTTACGTGGCGGTGGCCAACGCGGCGGGCTGGGACGGCGTGTACAGCTACTTCGGCCACAGTGCCATCATTGGCTTTGACGGGCGTACGCTGGGCGAATGCGGCGAGGAAGAGCATGGCGTGCAATACGCGGCGTTGTCCACCAGCCTGATCCGTGACTTCCGCAAAAACGGCCAGTCCGAGAACCACTTGTTCAAGCTGCTGCACCGCGGCTACACCGGCACCATCAACTCGCGCGATGGCGACAAGGGCGTGGCGGCTTGCCCCTACGACTTCTATGCACGTTGGGTCAACGACCCCGAGGGCACACAGAAAGCCGTGGAGGCCATCACGCGTCCCATGGTGGGCACCGAAGAATGCCCGATCGAAGGCATTCCGAACCCCTCCAATGCTGGCCACCGCTGAAATCCAGGGCGTGCCACGGACTGCGCAGGCGCACCCGCTGCACGCGTGGCGTCTGCGCAGCGAGCCCTATTACCAGCCGGTGGGCAATGAGATTGAAGCCTTTGAAGCCGCCCACTCAGCCCACCTGCCGGTGATGCTCAAGGGGCCGACCGGCTGCGGCAAAACCCGGTTTGTCGAGCACATGGCCTGGCGCCTGGGGCTGCCCCTGGTCACGGTGGCCTGCCATGAAGACCTCACCGCCGGAGATCTCGCCGGGCGCTGGCTGCTCGATGCCCAGGGCATGCGCTGGCAGGATGGCCCGCTGGCGCTGGCGGCACGCCATGGTGCGCTGTGTTACCTGGACGAACTGGTCGAAGCCCGCTCGGACGCCACCGTGCTGCTGCACCCACTGGCCGACACCCGGCAGGTGCTACCGCTGGAGCGTTGCGGTGAACTGCTGCATGCGCACCCGGACTTTCGGCTGGTGGTCAGCTACAACCCTGGCTACCAGGCCGCACACAAAGCCCTCAAGCCGTCAACCCGGCAACGCTTTACCGCGCTGACTTTTGACTACCCGGCTGCCGCCGTGGAAGCCGCCATCGTGGCGCAAGAGGCGGGTGTGGATGCGGCCCTGGCCGAGCGGCTGGTGGCCCTGGGCCATCGTACCCGTCATCTGCAGACGCACGGACTGGAAGAGGGCGCCTCGACCCGCATGCTGGTGCATGCCGCCGCGCTGGTGCGTGCCGGTCTGACCTCGCGTGCAGCCTGCCTGCAGGCGATAGCCGTGCCGCTGAGTGATGACCCGGACATTGCCGCGGCGCTGCAGGGCGTGGTTCATGCCAGCTTCTGACCTTGCCGCGCGTTTGCCCACACCCTTGCTGCCGCTCAAGCCGTATTCTTCGCTCTTGCCCTACCTGCGGGCCCTCTGGGGCGCAAGCCCCCAGCTGGCCGCTTTGAGCCCCACGCCGGGAGACGCCGACGTGCCTCCCCGGGCCATTCTTTCGGGCCTCAGCCCGCTGGGTCAGACGCTGCACTTGCCGGTACATGCGGAGTTCATGCACACGTCGCTTATCGGCCTGGCGATAGCCAGTCATGCAGCGGCTCATTGGCATTTCGGTGGGCCACCGGTGCCGCGTGGACACCTCAAGCCGGTGCAGCAGGCTTTGTTGGGGATTCTGGAAGATGCCCGGGTGGAATGGTGGGCGCTGCAGGCGCTGCCAGGGTTGCGCGAACTGTGGCTGCCTTTTCATGGCGGCGAAAACGCGGCGCGAGGCAACGGCTTTGAGGCGCTGCTGGGCCGACTGGCGCACAGCCTGCTGGATCCCTCCCACCTGGACCCCCACCCCTGGGTGACCAAGGCCCGCGCCGTGTTCTTTGAGCCAGATGGGCAGACGCTGGCCCTGCGCACTGCGCAAGATGTGCGGCGGGCAGCCTCCTTGTTAGGCCACGACATCGGCCAGATGCGGCTGCCCTTCAATGCCCGCACCTACAGCGCGCATGCTGCCTACCGCGACGACAACAGCTACCTCTGGTTGGCTGACCCCGACCTGCCGCCGTCCGACACGCCGCTGGAAAGCGATCTGGGTGCCAGCGCCCAGCCTGACGATGCGGCAGCTCCGCCGATGGAAATCCCTGCCAGCCCGACCACCAGCCCGGACTGTCACCAGCCCCCACCGGTCGAGCTGCCCGATACCCCGGTGGCTATTTACCCGGAGTGGGATCACCGCATCAGCCGATACCGCCTCGCCTGGTGCCAGGTGTACGCGGCGCCGCTACTGCCAACGCCCGCATCCGCCGTGCCTGCATCACTGCCCCGGCGGGTGCCAGGGCGTTTGGTGCAAGCCCTGGCGGGTTTGCACGGGGGCGCGGTACGCACCGGGGGCCGGGTGTATGAGGGCGAGGACATTCACCCCGGTGCGCTGGTGGACGTGGGCATCGACCTGCGCTTGCACCAGTTGCCAGACCCGCGCATTTACCGGCGGATATTGCGTCCACCACCCCCCCTGGCGGTACTGCTGTTGCTGGATGCTTCGGCCTCCACGGGTCGTGCCGCAGTCAGCAATGCAGCCGACGGGCAGATCACCTTGCGCGATCAGATCAGCGCCACGGCAGGGGATGCCCTGGCGGCCCTGGAGGCGCTTGGCCACCGGACTGCCCTGTGGTCTTTTTCATCCTGGGGTCGCCAGCGCATCGACATGCCTTGCCTGAAGCAGTGGAATGAGCCCGCTTCAGCGCATCGGCTCGCCACCCTGGCCAGCGGTGGCTCCAGCCGCTTGGGTGCTGCCCTGCGCCATGGCCTGGCACTGTCGGCCGCTGATGCCGCACGCCAGCCCCATTGGAAGCGCGTGGTGCTGCTGCTGACCGACGGTGAGCTGCATGACATCGATGTGCATGACCAGGCTTATCTGCCTGCAGACCTGCGGCGTGCCGCACAGGAGGCCCGCCGGCAGAAGGTCAGCCTGCGCTGCCTGGCTGTGCCGCCGGGAGACACAAGGGTGCTGACGCAGCTGCTCGGGTCAGGCTCCAGCGGTCTGGTTCGCAACTTGGCCGAGTTGCCGCAACGCCTGGCGGGACTGCTTGCCAGCGTGGATTGAGGGTAGTTCCATAAGTCGCCACTGAAAGCTGTATCCCGGCCCAGTTGCACCTTCACACACAAAAAAAGCCAGAGTGTCCTGCGGCGGCAGGCGACAAGGCCCCAGCCACCAGGTAGTCCACCAACTGGCGACCGGCATCCGCCAGCGCACCCTGGTTGAGAATGGTGTGGTCGGCACGCAGGTCTTTGAAAAGCGCATTGCGCGCCAGTCGCCGGCTGACCTCATGGGGCGCATCGCGCCCACGTTGTTCCAGTCGGCTCGCCAGCT
>Ga0209123_1001909_pt1 | contig 18972 bp, 10 predicted proteins | sample BarGraIncu00431A_FD_184500 | JGI IMG/M metagenome (GOLD analysis project Ga0209123, IMG submission 184500) | Arctic peat soil microbial communities from Barrow, Alaska, USA - Barrow Graham LP Incubations 004-31A (SPAdes) (version 2) | ecosystem: Environmental > Terrestrial > Soil > Wetlands >... | reverse complement strand
GTGTTCGACATCGCGTATGCCGACCATCTGGCCGGCCTGGTCAGAGAGTCGCGCTACCTGGACAAGGCTCTGGTCTTCGGGATGGACGGCCTCTATGACCGGCAGGGGAAGCTCGATCCCCGCACCGAGATGCTGGTGTCCAACGACTGGGCCATGGAGGCGGTCGGCCGCCACCCCGACGTGTTTCTCTTCGGCGCCAGCATCCACCCCGCACGCCCCGACGCGCTGGACGAGCTTGACCGCTGCGCCGAGTTCGGTGCCCTCTGTGTGAAATGGGTGCCGCCCTCGATGGGCATCGACGCCTCGGACCGTCGCTACCTGCCGTTCTACGAGAAGATGAAGGAGCTCGGCCTGGTACTGACCAGCCACACCGGCTACGAGCACTCGGTCACTGTGGTGGATCAGTCCCTGGGAGACCCCGAGCGCCTTCGCCTGCCGCTCGAGGTGGGGTTGACAGTGGTGGCTGGCCACGCCGGCACCAGCGGCTTCATCCACAAGGTCGAGTACCTTCCGAACCTGCTGAAGCTGTGCGAGGAGTTCGAGAACGTCTTCGCGGACACGGCGGCGATCGCGAGCCCGGTGCGCTTCACGTACCGCGAGAAGCTCCTGCAGCCGCCGATAGTCGACCGGCTTATCCAGGGCACAGACTATCCCGTCCCGCCGATGCCCTTTCTGTGGCCGGTGGCGCTCGGGCCCTTGAACGCGGCCCGCGTCCAGCTCACCAGGAACCCGTTCGACCGGGACTACCTTGGCAAGGTCGGCGCGGGCTTCCCCATGGAGCAGTTCTACCGCGGCTGCGACGTTTTCCTCAAATAAGCATCAACTGCTCGTTGTTTCCTGATTTCTCGTTCCCCGGCAGGAATCCCGGCCCGCGGGTTTAATCTGGCACCTGGCAGCTTTCAGACAGGGCAATATCCGGGGGAACGATGGCACGAGCCGCACTCAGCATACCGCTCGCGGGCCGCGGGCCGAGGACGGAGCTGAGGCGGGTTCTATCGGCTGTCGACCAGCGCAGCCTGGTCAACGCCGTGCTGGCCTGGGCGATCACCTACGGCGCGGAGTACTCCTGGGGAGCGCCTTGCTGCGCACCATCGACAACAGGACGATTGCGGCTCTCGTGGTGGGGCTCTCGTTCTTCATCGTCCCTGTCGCCGTGGTCAGCGCGGTTTCGCTGTGGGCGTTCATCCTGCCTAACGCAGCTTGAAGGGAAAGAAAAAGCGGGCGCCGGAGCGCCCGCTTTGTTGTTTCAACGCTGAAGCCTCAAGCAGCAGGCTTCTTCCTTGCGAACCAGATGCCCCCAATCGCGGTCAGGATGACTCCCAGGATAAGCAGTACCAGCGGGATATACAGCCCGACCATTTTCAGGAGAGCGAAGTTCTCAGCCGTCTCGTCCATGACCTTCGCGACGTTCTCAGCTATCTGCTCGAAGTGGATGCTGGCGAGCTTGATCGTGCCCAGGCCCAGAGCCGAGGCATCGATAGAGTACTCGTCGGTGTTGCTCGGTATCGAGACGATCGAACCCGTGCGAGGCTCCGCGACGAGGGTAGCGGTAGTCTTCTTCATGTAAGTGATCGGATATTGCGCCGTGTCCGACAGGCCGGCAAGGCTCGCCGGGTTGACCCCCGGCATGCTCGCCGCAAGCGCCTTGATCTGCGCGCCGGTCAGTGACTTGGGAAGCCCGAGCGGCGGGTTGATTGTAGGCTCGGCGGGTCCGGTCGCCAAGAAGACGAAGCACTCGGTCGCAGGGGTCGTGAGCCCGGTGACCTTCGTGGTCTTTACGAACTTGGCGGGGCCCGTCCTGCCGAGGTCATCGCTCCACATCTGGTACGTCTGCTTCTTCACGCCGATGGGGAGGATCGGATAGAGGCCCTTCCGTTTGGCGTCTGCGCCGTGGTCGGCGACGTTCATTGAAGTTTTGCGGTCGAGGGCGTAGTACATCGTGGTGTTGATGAACGCCTTGCCGCCCGGCCCGACCGCCTTCGTGGTCTCCTTGATGACGGCAACCGAGCTCGAGCTCTTGGAAGGCTGGCTCACGTCGCGCCGTACGATGGAGAGAGGTACCTTCACTGTCAGCTCCGGAGGCAGCAGAGCCAGCGACGTAGGATCGACGTTGAGGCTCAGAACACCGTCATAGACTGAGGTCACGTCGATCGTGTCAGGGACCTTAACCACCGCGCCGACGACACCCCACTTCCAGATGGGCGCAAGGATGAGAATCACAAGCCCGATGATCAGAATCACGAGTGCTGCCTTAGACCGTCCCATTTGACCCTCCTTTGAGAACCCCCCGCCTGGCACCGCGCGCCCTATGCCGCTCCGGCACGCACGTGCAGGTGGCGTTCCTAACCAGCCCCGGCCGAGATGCGGTATCCGGCACAAACTCCCCAGACACCCGCTACGCAAACATTATATACTAATTTTTCACACAATTGCCCCATTATCAACACTTCTGGCAAATGTGATCCGGAATCGGTGCCGAGGCCGTGTGCGCAACCTATACCATGGGCTTCCGTGGTGCTAGGCTGATACCTGCCCCCGGGCGCAAATCCGTCCTGTCAGGATGGCACGTCCCGGAGGAGGCCGGCCCGATGCGAGGGTCGACAGCGAACGAGAGCAAGGCTATGCGATATGTCCCGGCAACCATGTAGTCCATCTTGTCTCAGGGCGGACCAGCTGTGAACGATAACGTACCGGCAGGCCGGATGATTGGTGCGTCCCGCTCATGGTTCGACAGGGGAGTCACGTACCTGGGGATACCCAGGCTCGGGCAAGCCCCGGGAAGAGACCTCGGGGTCGACGCTCTGAGGGGCTTCGCGATCCTCCTCGTGGTGCTGGGGCACTCCATAAGCAACGCCGAGAACCTTATGATCGCCCAGGCGGCGAATCCCAGGTTCTACCTGAGCAATTTCCTCTACACCTTCCACATGCCGCTCTTCATACTCATAAGCGGCTACGTCCTCTTCGGAAAGCGCATAAAGGTAAGTGACCGGGCGATAAGACTGCTGGTGCCCTTCCTGGCGTGGATCCCGGTCACCTGGTTTGTGAACCGTTACATACACCACTTCCCATGGCCGGTCAGGTTCGGGACGACCCTGAAGGACACAATCCTGCAGCCCGGGGCCGGCTTGTGGTTCCTGCCGACACTGTTCCTCTGCTCGATGTTGTTGATACCGGTCATATACCTGGAGAAGCGGCGAAACTGGCTGGGCGGAGTGTCATTCCTGGTGATATTCATCGCGGTCAATGTGCTTCCCGCGGGAGTCACCATCTTCCACCAGCACTTCAATCTCATGGACATGGGAATAATGCAGGTGAAGTACTTCTTCGCCTTCTTCGCGGTCGGCTATCTCGCGGCGAAGCACAGGGTCAAGATAGAGCAGTTGCGCAGGGAGAGGGCGAACCTGATACTTGCCACGCTTTCGGTGCTGTTCATCACCCTCTTTGCGCTCCTGTATTACTACGGTCACATAAAGCCTTACACTTTTCCTTTCTCCCTGACCGACCTGTACAACACCCCGCTTGCATACTTCCTCCGCTACCTGATGGCGTTCCTGGGCATCGCCTTCTCCATAGCGCTCATCAGGAGCCTGAAGTCGGGCCGCGCGCTCAAGGCATTCGCCTGGGTAGGCCTCGTGACCATGGACATCTACGTCGCCCATGGGCTGATGATCCAGCTCGCTTTCGGGAGCGGCTGGGTGAAGGTGCTGACGGGTTTTGTGCTCGGAGTTGTCCTGTCGCTCGCGCTCTCCTTCCTGGTGCTCAGGCAGTGGTGGGTCACGGCGGCGCTCTTCCTCGGAATAAAGCCGAAAGCAGATGAGATAAGAGCGCGTGAACCTGCCTCGAGCCTTGACATGGACGAGTAGGCGGGGCCGTGATAAGAATGAGGATTAAGCACGACCGTTTCAAGAACCTGATCAAAGGACGGTTGCTCAGCCGCGCCTGACCCGCCGTGAAGTATGATTTGCACTACAAGTGATTCGACTGGAGCCGATGTCAGACAACCATGAGGGTAAGCTTTGAAGATACTGGTGTTCAACTGGAGGGACATCCGCCACCCGGAGGCCGGGGGAGCGGAGATAAACATACACGAGCAGGCGAGACGCTGGGTAGCCTGGGGCAACCAGGTGACCATGTTCACTTCGAGGCCGGAGGGCCAGGCGGCCAGGGACAACATCGACGGCATCGAGATCTATCGCGGCGGAGGGCGCTTCGGAGTATATGCCCGGGCGGCTGCCGCTTACCTCATCCGGCTGCGCCATCACGCGGACGTCATCCTCGATATCGAGAACGGGATCCCTTTCTTTACTGCTCTCTACTCACGCAAGCCGAAGGTCTTACTCATGCACCACCTCCACCAGGACCAGTTCCTGGTGGAAATGGGCAACGTGATCGGGAGGCTCGGCCGGTTCATGGAGCGCGTCCTGGTCCCGCTGTTCTACAGGAGGTCCGTGATGACTGCCGTCTCAGAATCCACCGCGCAAAGGAAAAAAGCTGCGCTCTGGCGTGGCCGCGGGCTGAACATCAGGGTCATCTATAATGGAATTGACCATTCGTTCTATCGTCCGGGCGAAGGCAAGGCCGAAAGCCCTACCGTGCTCTACCTTGGCCGCATCAAGCGCTACAAACGGCTGCCCCGGCTGATCGCGATGATCCCCGAGGTGTCCAGGTGGATCCCGGATGTCGATGTGATCATCGCAGGGGACGGCGACGCCATTGAGGACGCCAGGGACCAGGTGGAAAGGTCGGGGGTCGCAGGGTCGGTGAAAATAGTGGGAAGAGTAAGTGAAGAGGAGAAGCTGCGACTGCTTCAGCGCGCCTGGGTCATGGTCACGCCTTCGATGAACGAGGGATGGGGAGTGACTGTGATCGAGGCGAACGCCTGCGGCACTCCCGCCATCGCCTTTCGCGTCCCTGGCCTGGATGAGGCGATCGTCGACGGAAAGACGGGATTCTTGTGCGATGACGATGGCGCGTTTGCAGGGGCTGTGGCTGAAGTCCTCTCCGACTCCGCGTTGAGGGATAGGATGTCGGCCGCGGCTTTAGAATGGGCTGCAAGGTTTGACTGGGACGAGACGGCGCGTCAGACACTCGAGGTCCTCAGGGCACACTGTGGGAGGCAGTAGGCAAGCTATATTCCGCTCACGCAGTTTATCGACCGGGAGGGACAGGCCACAGTCATGCCGACAGATCGGCGGGAGCACGACAGACACAGAGTACTTGCCCTGCTGTGGCACGCGCCACAAGAGGTGATCACGTCCGGAGGTCTCCGGAGGACAAGCGAGATCTTGGACCGGGTGCCGGGCGGCGTCAGCGTGCTCGCAATCGACAACAGTCCGTCGTTCTTCCGCGACAGGGGCCGGGAAAACTTCGTGGCCATCGAGTACCACGTGCCCGGAGTTATTCGGGCGCTGGAGAAACGATTCTTCTGGTTGGAGCGCGTCCTGGAATGGGCCCTATCCACCGTGTTGATGACCGCGGCGTGTGTGAGGCTTCGCGCGACCGGAGACGGCTTCGACACGGTTCTTGTCCCGAGCTCTGAGCAGATCCCTGCTCTGCTGGCGGGAATCATTGCAAAGCACATCTTCCTCGCCGACCTCGTTGCGTGCAGCACAAACCTGGATATCTTTCCCCCTTTGATAAGGAAGCCGCTCGCCAGGCTCCACAACAGGGCGGATACGGTGATTGTTATATCTCAGCACCTGGCCCGCGAGTTTGCCGCCTACGGCGTGAGTTCTCGGATAGTCGTCAACGGCGTAGGCCTCGACACGGAGGCGATTTCGAGTACTGATGATCCGGCAACAAAGGATTTCGACGCCGTCTTCGTGGGAAGGCACGACTCCGAGAAGGGCATATTCGACTTGATCCGGATATGGCACATCGTCGTCAAGGAATTGCCGTCCGCGAAGCTCGTGATGATCGGAAGCTGCAATCCTCCCAACAGAGTGAGGCTCACCTCGCTGATATCCGAATGCGGGCTTGAGGACAAGGTCACGCTCATGGGAACGGTAGACGATGCTGCGAAATACTCGCTCTTCAAGCGGAGCAAGGTATGCCTGTTTCCGAGCCACGTCGAGGAGTGGGGCATAGTGCCACAGGAAGCACTGGCGTGCGGCCTGCCCGTAGTCGTCTACGACCTTCCGGTCTACGAGGAGAACATAAAGCCGTGCGAGGCGGTCTTCCGCTTGCCAGTGGGAGATATCCCGGGCATGGCCCGCAGTGCGATTGAGCTGCTGGCCGGCAACGAGTTTCAGAAGTATGATCGGGTCGGCCCCGACTTCGTCAGCCGCTTCGGCTGGGACGAAGTCGCCGACCGTGAGTTCCAGGTCCTGACCGGGCTGATGGCTCCAGCCGGCGCGGACGCGAGCACGGGTCTCAGCCATTCATCAGATAACAGAGGCGGTGCCGGAGAGCGCTCACAAATTTCCTCCAGCACGACTTTCTCAATAGTCATCCCGGCGCTGAATGAAGAAAGAAACATAGGTGGCCTCATCGAGGATATCCTGCGTCAGGAACTCCCCGGTTCGCTTGTCCTGGAAAAGATAGTGGTCGTATCCGATGGCTCGACCGACGACACGGATTCCATCGTCAGGTCGCACGCCGCACTTGACGCAAGGATCGAGCTGCTGGTCAACACCGAGAGACTCGGCAACGCACAGGCGATTAATATCGGCAAGAGCAGGGGGGACAGCGATTTCCTGGTCATACTGGACGGGGACATAAGGTTGGACGGCAGAGATTGTCTCAACAACCTTCTCAGTGATATCGAGCCAGGCGTCGGAATGGTCGGGGGGAACCCCAGGCCGGTCAGAGACGGGAAGACCTTCGGCGCGGCTGTCAACGAATGCGGCGCATTCATCAGGGACGCACTGAGGCCCCGTATCCGAGGGGGGAACAGCATCATCAGCGCACTCGGATGCATCCTTGCCCTGGACAAGAGTCTGTACAAGGAAGTGGAGATCCCCCTCAATCCCGACTCTCCCGAACTGCTGGTGCCTAACGACCAGTATTTTTACATGAAGTGCCTCGAGAAGGGGATGCGCTTCGTCAGCCGGGAGAACGCGCGCGTGTACTATAAGTTGTGCAGCTCCATAAGGGACAGCAACAGGCAGGGAGTGCGGTTCGTCTTCTCGATGTCCAGCATGAACTCGTTTTTCGATGACGCCCTGATAACACGCGAATACCACTTCCCGCTCCGCGCTGTTGCCGGCGCGCTGGTTTCATCATTCTGGCGCAGACCGGTTTTGACCCTGGCATGGGGAGCATTACATCTGTATGTGCAGATCAAGGTGTATGTATGGAGGCACCTACTGAAGAAGGGCGTGAATGCGGCCTGGGAAGTCAGCAAGACGTCCAAGAGCGGCATGGATTGGAGCCTGCCTTCAGGGACACGCGGGACAAGAGACAGCGGACCTTGAAAGAGGTGCAAGCGATAACAGGGGATACGGCCGGTGGCCTGAAGGCTTGCCGGGACAGGTTTATGCGCTTCCTCGAGGATAGGGAGTACAGACCGCTATGGCACGCGCTCGCCGTCCTTTTCATCATCGCCGCCGCATCCCTGCTGTTCTATAAGAACTTCGGGTTCCACGGTACGATGATGTACACGGACATGACCTGGCCCAGCCAGCTCAGCCACCTGCAGTTCAATGCCGCGAACACCTGGATGCCTTATGGGAGTTATCCCATCGGTGGAAGCCAACTCTGGTTTTACTGGATCTACCCGACGACGACGGTCGCCCGCCTCTTCCAAATCTCGGCGGCCACCTACCAGCTGCTCATGTTCATGGGCACCTTCAGCCTGGCGGGCATCTCGATGTACGCGCTCGCCTACAGCACCATCAGGTCCCTTAAGCTCCCGGACACCGCCGGGTACGCCCCTTACGTGGGCGCAGTGCTCGCGGCCCTGGTCTTCATGTACAACCCCTGGTCGTTGATGTACCTGAGGGAGTACTTCGGCTACCCGGTCTACGCCCTGTCGCCCCTGCTGTTCTTAGCCATGGTCAAGACCTTCGATTCCCCCAGGCTGCGCAATATAGTCCTGTTCTCGCTGTTCGTGGTCGTCATCAACACCTCCCACCACCTCATCTGGTTCTGGGCGCTCTTCATCTCCTACCTGCTCTTCTTCGTGATTACCAACAGGTTCCAGAGGCAGAAGGTGGCCGGCGCCCTCAAGGTGCTCGCCGGAACGGTAGCCTTCTACCTGTTGCTCGGTGCCGCCTGGGTCATGCCCTACCTGGGCTCCCAGCTCGCGAACAAGCCGCTCCTGCCGTACTATTCCCCTGCCTTCTCCCAGGGCTCGATACAAGCCCTCTCGGCGAACAACACGATCATGAACAACTTCCGCCTGGTGTCGTTCGGGTCCTGGACGCTCACCACTGTGCGCAGCGGAGTCCTGCTCGAGACCCTGGTCTTCGCCCTGCCGGTGCTCGCCGTGCTGTCCTTCCTCGTGATGCGCAAGTACGTCAAGGGGAACCGCGTCGTCAACTACTGGGCGCTGGTGGCGGTCCTCGCCCTGCTGCTCGCCACTGGCTCCTCGTTCATCCTGAAGCGCTACTTCCTGTACTTCACCTTGAGGGCCCCCGGCTCGGGCTTCTACGGCTGGATGCTCAGGGCGACAGAGCGCTGGCTGTTCTTCGTGCCCATCTTCTTCGGGCTGATGATCGGGATACTGGTGACCAGACTGCTGGTCAAGAAGCCCAAGTATCTCGGCGGCGCTTCACAACAGGAGCACATTGATTGGAAGAAGAAATTCTTCGGCACTCACGACCATGCGTGGGGTCTCGTAGCCGCGGTCATGATGGTGATTCTGATATTAGTCTCTCTTGTGCCCGTCACGCTCTGGTTCGCGCGGATAATATTCAGCCCTGCAGACGTGCCCAGGGATTACCAGAAGGTCAACGATTTCCTCGCCAGCCAGCCCGATGGGGACAGGGTTGCATGGATACCTTTCTTCCCGCTGGACGCCTACGTCTACAAGTGGGCCCCCGAGAAGAAGGTCGGCCCCTATAGCGTTCTCTCTTCGCCCCCGTCACTCAGCAGCATCCAGGCGGTAACTGACAAGGGCTCCTACTACAACTGGCTGGAGTCGCTATACCTCAAAGGGAGTATCCAGCCGGTCCAGGTGCTCAGACCGGAGCTGGTGCTCAAGAACGATGACATGTCCCGACTGTTCGCACCATTCGCCACAAGGTACCTGGTGTTCGACAAGTCCGTGAAAGGGTACGACTTCGGAGACAACTTCGAGGCAGAGAACAGCATCAAGCTGGTGTACGGGACGAAGTATCTTCGAGTCTACAGGACGGACTACGACCCGGGATATATCTCGGTGGCTACGACTACCACCAGGGCGAACTCGTTCTTCGATAACCTGGCGGTGGTACAGAAACTGACGAAGGAACAGTCCGCCGGCCTGGCTTTCTCCAATGGAACGTCTTATTTCGGGGGCTCCTCGAACATACCCGAGAAGTACGGGGTGGTCGATATCAACCGCTACCTGATACCGATAACTGTCAACGGGAGCTTCGAGCAGGCCGAGACGAACGGGCCCCATCCGGGATGGTACCTCACCTATGACAACGGAAAGACAAAGGTGTCGATAACAGATGACACAAAGGCGGATGGTATTCGAAGCTTGAAGGTCGTCAACAAATCCACCACTCGATTCGACATCGCCTGGATTTCCACCTGGGAGGAGCAGGTAATACAAGGCGATATCTACACCTTCGAGACCAGCGTGAAGTACCGCAACGCGAACTGGTCGGTCGCCAGGATAGAGGGATACCAGGCGAAAACGGGACAGTGGGTCCCGCTGATGGCCTGTCCCGGTATACAGTCGAGCGATTCTGTCTGGAAGAAATACCGTTGCTCTTTGCTGGTTCCCGGGGGCATCACCAAGATAAGGCCTGCGCTGGGGGCCGGCTGGGTGCACAATTCGTCCAGGGGGCCCGCGGTCACCTGGTTCGACGGCGTGAAGCTATCCAAAGTGAACAACGACTTTGTCGTCGCACTCGCACAGAAGAAGGCAGCGCCCAGAATCGAGTACACCAGGGTGAACGCCGAGAAGTACCGGGTGCGGGTGCGGGGGGCTGCAGCGCCTTTCATACTTGTGCTCGGTGAGACATACGACGGCCTCTGGTTGGCCGAGACAGGGGATGGAAAGAAGATAGAATCCGTGCCGATGTACTCCACCATCAACGGCTTTCCCATCGACAAGACAGGCACTTTCGAGGTGACTGTGCGCTACCGGCTACAGCCCTGGCTCTCTGCCGGCCTCGCCATCTCCTTGTTAACGATACTTGTCTTCGTCATCTATCTGATGTATGTCTACAGGAAGCGGTTAGCCACTGCCGCCAATATTGTCTGGAAGCCAACAACGCGCCTGGGCCGCCGGGCCAGGGAGAGTATTTAGCGCACCTACTCAGGAAACGATGGACCAAGTAGAGCGGGAGTAGAGACATGAAAGAATGGCTCGCGTCGAAGAAGGACATAATAAAGTGGTCCGCCGTAGCGCTTGTCTTCCTCGCGCTGGCGATATTTGTGAGCGTGACCTCGGCCGTCGTCGTCACGCTTTTTCTCCTGGCGCTGGTACTGCATCTCAATAATGGGCTGCCGCTGATCATCGCCCTGGTGTTCCTGTGCATCAGTGCCCTCCTAGTAGCTCTCGGACAGAGGGGTGCAGGCGGGACCATTGCCAACTGGGCGTACTACTTCCTGGCAATCGGTGTAGTGCTGCAACTTATCGACTATGTGCGGTCTGGCGAGGAACGCCGGTCGATACCGCCGTCCGTCGACACGAAGCAGGCAGAAGACAAATGAGTCTGAGAGCAGGTCTTCCCGGCTAGAACCCTATGACGTCGTGCCCGCCGGTCCAGCCTTTGTAGTCGAAGTACATCGGCCTCTCGACGATCACCGGCCTGTCTGAAGTGACTTCCGCGGATATCTCCAGGCCCGAGCCCGCATCCAGGTTGACATCCACCGTCGACCTGGAATCCGGGGCGAGGGTCACGTGTTTCACAATCGGTTTCCCTGTTGCAGGGTAGTAAGTGATCGTAGCGTCCACCGATACATTTGAAGGGTTCTGCAGGCAGAGCCACTCGTCGAAACCTTCCCCGGTGAATCCCTCGGCGAAGAACCATCTCGTCGCGGGGCTCGTCGCCCCCAGCACGTCATGGCCTCCATCCCAACGGTCGCGGTAGCTGAAGTACATGGGCCGCTCTGCGATGAACTCCGAAGTTGAACTGAGGAAGACAGAGCAATCCTTATCCGTTCCCATCTCCGCGTTCACGGATCGCGTCAGCCTCTGGTTTGCCGGCACGGTATACGTCTTCTCAACCGGGCCTCCCTGCCCGGCGCCCAGCTGAAAGACCGCCTTGACAGTAATGTCTGCCGGGTTCGGGTTTTGCAGGCACAGCCACTCCTCGAATCCCGCTCGAGTGGTGCCTTCGGCGAAGTACCAGGTGCGTGACGGGTAGTTGGTACCAACCACATCATGCCCTCCCGTCCAATGGTTGCCACTCAGCCCCTGGTAGTCAAAATAGATGGGTCTTTCCGCTACTATGTTCTGGTCGCTCTCCAGCAGAAGGCTGACATTCTTGCCATCGCCTACCTGGTCCCGCGTCTTGAAAGTGGCCCGGGAGTTTCCCCCCACCCGCCCCTGGAACTCCTTTCGGCCCTCTCCTTCGACCATGTAATGGAAGCTCAGGTTGGCCGTGCTCGAACTGGGATTGAGCACCGTCACGTACTGGTCGAATCCGGCGATAGTCGTTCCTTCCGCGAAGTACCACTGCCTGGCCGGGAACGGCGCTCCGAGTGCGTCCGAGCCGCCCGTCCATCTGCCATCGTATTTGAAGTACATGGGCCTCTCGACGACAAGGCCGGCAGTTGCGGATCGCGCCACTATGGAGACTTCCCTGCCCGAGCCCACTTCGTCGTTAACCCTCACGGTGAACCGCGACTCCTTCGCGATCCCGTAGCGCGCCAGGTGCGTCGTCCCGTCGGTGAAGAGGTAGGTAACATCAACGGCGGCGTCCTCGCCGCCGGGGTTCCCGATGCAGAGGTACTCGTCGAAGTTATCGCCCGTGTAGCCTTCCGCGAAATAGAAGGTCGAGGCCGCGGGCCCTGTCTTCTGCGCGTATATGTCCCACTTGGTTCCCGAGCGGTAGTCCTGCCAGGCGACGATCGCTCCGCCACGACCATCGGGGGCTATGTGCGCGTTGCTGGCCTCTTCTTCGAAGTTGACGGCCGACCGGATAGAAATCCCGTTGATTGTCCACAAGCGCTTTCCGCTCGGGTCCACCCCTTGAGCGTAGACGTTGTAATTGGCACCCGACCGGTCTTCCTGCCAGGTCACAATAGCGCCGCCTGAGCCGTCCGGAGCAACCTGAGGGTACTGCGAGTCACCGGCCTCTCCCTCGTGGCGGCTGACCTCGACCCCATTCGGAGCCCAGATGCTGATGCCTGCCTCATCCACCCTCTGGGCGTAGATGTCCCACTTCTTGTCCGACCGGTAGTCCTGCCAGGTGATAACGGCGCCGCCGGAGCCGTCCGCCGCAATCTCGGGATAGAGGCTATAGCTCGTTGTGCCCGGATTGCTCCCGATCGCGACTCCTCCTGCCATCCAGCCCGGCCTGCCTGCCGAATCGAGTTTCTGAGTGTAGATGTCATACCTGGTGCCGGACCGGAAGTCCTGCCAGGTGATGATCGCTCCGCCGGAGCCCGCGGGGGCCAGCTTTGGGGCGATCGCGTTGCGCGGCAGAGCCGCTCCGGCACGAACAGGCACTCCATCGAGAGCCCACTTCGTGTGGCCCGAGGCGTCCAACCTCTGCGCGTATATGTCCCATTTGCCGCCCGACCGGTAGTCCTGCCAGGTGTGTATGGTACCGCCTGAGCCATCGGCAGTGAGCTGGGCGTACAGAGCATCATTCCGGCTTGAAGGCAGGCTCCTGACCGCCACTCCATCGGTGGCCCAAAGCATGTGGCCGCCGGCGTCGACCCGCTGGGCATAGATGTCGTATTTGCTGCCGGAGCGTTTGTCTTGCCACGTAACAACAGCGCCCCCGGAGCCGTCCGGGACGATGCGCGGGTACTGTGCATCGCCTGGTGTTGTGGGAAGCGACCGCAGGCCGACTCCGTCCGTCGCCCACAGCCGGCTGCCGTTGGCGCCCACCCGCTGGGCGTAGATGTCCCACTTTGAGCTCGCGCGGGTATCCTGCCACGCCACGATCGCCCCACCGGTACCGTCAGGCACCACAGAGTGGTTGTATGCGTTGTTGGGAGTGCCCGGCTGAGCCCTTATCCCCACCCCGTCCGCTTTCCACATTGCCCTTCCGGTAACATCGACCCTCTGGGCGTAGATGTCCCACTTGACCGAACGCATGTCCAGCCACGCGACGATCGCCCCGCCGGCTCCGTCCGGTGCGATCCGGGGGGTCATGGCGTGGCCAGCTGTACTCTTCAAGGCACGTACTCCTACCCCGTTGACCGTCCAACCGGCAGCGGCGTAACAAGGCGGGGGCGAAAGGACAGACGCGATAACGAGGGCGACAACCAGCGTGGTCAAAGCGGCGACCATGTTTCGAAGACGCATCGGCAACTCCAGTAGTGCCATGAAGACCAGGCGGAACGCGCGTCCGCCCCTCAGCCGGGAAAATGCCTCGGCTTATTCGTGTAATCGGGAAGTGTGTTCTGCCACTTCTTGTACTCGTCCCACGCGGGCATCTTGTTGCCGGCATGGTCGTAGAGGCCGTCATAGACATTGTCCCAGGCCTTCTCTGGATCGACGTCCTCAAAAATCCACATCTTCTTGCAGCCGGCCCTGAACAGCCCTCCCACACCTACCTCGCCGATGGCCTGGCGCTGTCCTTCAGGCGAGAAAGCTTCGTTGTAGCCGTGCGGCCAGCCTATCTCCGTCACGACAACCTCCAGGTCCGGGAAACCGCTCCTTGCGCATGTGTCAACGAGATTCCCGTAGTACCACGACCAGTACTCCGGGTAATCGTAGGGGTGGAGGGCAATCCCATCGCATATCTCCGCGAGGCTCAGGGCGCGGTTCACCCCTACTGTCGTACGGCTCCTGGCCGGCAGCACGACTTGCTTCACCTGGGAGGTGCCGTCCGCGAACATGAAGGTTATGGCCGCGGTGTCCTGTATATCGGTCGGGTTCATAAGGGTCAGCCACTCCTCGAACCCCTCCCGCGTGGTGCCTTCGGCAAAGTACCACTCGCGCCCGCCACCCTGGCAACCCAACTCGACATCTCCGCCCTTGATGCTGTTATGGTAGTTGAAGTACATGGGGCGCTCGGCAATCACCGGCTGATCGGAGACAAGCCGAACGGAGACATCCTTGTCGTAGCCGACCGCGTCGCTGACAAGTAGCGTATCTCTCGAGTGCGGCCCCACCGTCCGGTGGCCGGACTGCGTCGCGCCGTCCGCAAACATGTAGGTAAGATCCACCTCGGCTTTGACGTCCCCGGGGTTCATGACCGAGATCCACTCCTCGAAGGAGCCTTCATTGGGGGTATTCCTTGTCGTTCCCTCGGCGAACAGCCAGTCCTGATGAGGTTCAGGGGCTCCCACCTCGGTGTCGCCTCCCTGCCACTTGCCGTGATATTCGAAGTACATCGGTCGCTCGGCAATGATAGGCTGGCTCGATTCCACGCGTGCCGACACGTCCAGGCCGGGCCCCACAGCCCCGTTCACGTCAATCGTCTCCCGCGAGGTCGGAGCCATGCGGATCCTCTGTGTCTGCGTGCCTCCACCGTAGAACATGTATGTGATGGTCACGTCACACGGAGAAGCGCCGGGGTTCATGAGCGAGATCCACTCCTCGAAGCCCTCCCTGGTTGTCCCCTCCGCCAGGCACCACGACGTGGAGAGCGCCGGCACGCCCGAGCCTATCGACCCTCCGGTCCATTTCTGGTGGTAGTTGAAATACATGGGGCGCTCGACCACGATGTCCCGGTCAGACGTCACCCTGGCCGAGACATTCTTTCCCGGCCCGACAGCGTCGTTGACGCTTATCGTGAAGCGCGAGTGAGCGGCGACCCTGACCGTCTGCCTTCTGGTCGAGCCGCCGGGGAACATATAGGTTATCTCGACTGCCGCTGCTGCGCCTCCGGGGTTCAGGATGCAGATCCATTCATCGAAGCCCTCTATGGTCGTGCCTTCCGCCAGGTAGAACGTCTTGCCGGGGGCTTGGGTTCCCAGCTCGACGTTACCGTCGCTGATCCTGCCGCCGTAGTTGAAGTACATGGGGCGCTCCGCGACTATCGCCTGTCCGCTGGTGACCTTCATGGAAACGTCCTGGTTCTGGCCTGCCAGCAACGTCACGTAGTCCTTGAAGTCACTCGTTCTACGGGTTATGCCGCTTATCAGGCAGCCGCTGGAAACGTAGGCGCCCGGGTCCACAGACTTTATCGCCTGATAGCTCGACCTCATCATGCCGAGGTAGGTGTAGTCGCACTTGCTCGAGTAATAGACCAGGCCGTCCCTGGATGGAGGCGCGTCCTCGTCCCAGCCCGGCTCGTTCCACACCTGGTACAGATCGACATATCCTCGGTAGCGTCGCGCGACCGCTTTGCAGAAATCGGCCAGTCCTGCATGTTGGCCGGCGGCGCGTAAGCCACCGGCTCCGGTGCCGACCTGTTCTGCGCCCACGACGGGACGGGCCCGTGCAGGGTCAGGAGGATGCTATCCACCCCGATGCTGAGCGCATTGTCGATCTGGGCGTCAAGCCCGGTCCAGCGGTACTGGTTCTTATCGGGCTCGATGCCGGACCAGTAAGCGTTCAACCGCAGGTTGCGCACCGCTGGCCATTGCGATGAAGGGTATACGGCTTTGAGTTTGTTGGAAACACTTGAGGAAAAGAGGCCCATGATGCGCCTGTCGGCGACGCGCGGGCGGGCCCCGGACGCGAGCATGGACTCTTGCCCGGCCAGCGCTCCGGGACCTTGTCCGCCGAGGGGAACGCCACAAAGGAGCAGAGCGATTCCGAGCATTGCGGCGACACCTGCCCGCAAGACCGCCTCCCGATTCCACTTATTGAGTTGTTCACCTTCTGGACCGGGGCCAGGTGCCTTGTTGACGCTTACCATGGATGTTACCCGCTTAAGCTGTCGGCCTCTTGCCGCCACGTTGTCTCACCGACATCCTTCAAATACCACTTCCAATGCTGTGATGTTACCACGATTCTCTCTTCTCCCGAGGGGTCCGGGCGCATGCGTGTTAAGGTTATCAATAACGAGTATCGGCAACGGTCAGCGGGACGGAAACCTGCACGCTGGTGCATATCGTGCGATCCGGGCCCAGATGCTACATTATCAGGTATCGTGGAACGGTGCCTTCGAGGGCGGTAGGATGCGAAAATCATACTTCAGACTAGGAACGGGAGCGCAGGATCTTCTGCGTAGAACATGGGACAGGGCCGCTTACAGAGGCTTGTTCTGGAACCTGGCTACAGGACGCCAGCCTGAACCAAGAGAAGTCTGCGAAGATAAGAAAACCATTACCGATAGTGAGGCATCCTGCATCTCAAATGAGCTGGAAAGGGCTGGAGCACATGTTATCGAGTATCACTACGATGATGAACAATACTCTGAGTATCTGAGTATGGCTGACTACGAAAATGCGCCCGCATTTTATGGTGAAAGAAACGGGCCGGTCTTTGAGGAGAAATCACTGGAGCACTACCTGTCATTCCAACTCCTTTCCTTGAGCGAGTCCGACACGTACATAGATATCGCCAGCGAAAGTTCTCCTGCGCCGGAAATCGCAAAGGCGTTGTATGGCTGCCGCACCTACAGGCAGGACCTCATATATGAAAAAGGGGTTCACGGAGACAGGATCGGGGGTGACGCGACTCGTCTCCCTGTCCCGGATGGCTTCGCCACAAAGATTTCGCTCCACTGCTCTTTCGAGCATTTTGAAGGGGATGCTGATGGCAGGTTCGTGCATGAATGCTCGAGGTTGCTTGCCGCCGGCGGTAAGGCATGCATAATACCGCTCTATTTGAGCCCGGTTTATCGCAACTATACGGACCCCAGCGTCATCTTTCACAGGAGGCCCGTCTTCGACGAGGGCGCCGTTACCACTTGTGTGAAACGGGACCATAACCGATTCGAAAGACACTACGACGTCGACTCATTTCTGGCTCGTGTGGTCAATAAGCTGGGCGACCTCGATCTGACGGTCTTTGATCTGCGTGAGATACGGAAAAAGCACCCCGGAACGTGGGTGTCATTCGCCGCTGTGCTCGAGAAGCCGGCGCATTGAAAATCGGGTGAAACAGCGGCAACCGACAAGGCTCTGCCCAGCGCAGCCGGGCATCACTTTCCGGCCCGATGTTTCAACTTGATTCGAATGATCGCGAGAAGCATTGCCAGCGCCACAGCCCATATGTGGATGGTTGAATCGGGCTTCGCCTCCCATATTGTAGGGACTTCCTCTACCCTGAATCCCTTTTCATTCAACAGATACAACAGTTCGACGTCAAAAGCCATATTCGTCGTATCGAGGGAGCTGATTACCGCGTCGACCGCCTCCCTGCGAAAGACCTTCGCGCCACACTGGGTGTCGAGGAACGGGAGGTGCAGTAGTTTGCGTACGATCAGATTGAACGCCCTGCTTGTAAGCCTTCGCAGGTAACTCTGTTGCCTTATCAGCATGGTCGGGTCAATCCAGCGTGACCCTATTACCCCGTCGTAATCTCCCAGCAGGTGCATGAGTCTTTCCAACTCGCTTGCGCTGGTCGCTCCGTCGGCGTCGACAAACGCCACAACACCGCCTTTTGCTCTTTTAAAACCCTCGGTCACCGCTCCGCCCTTGCCTTGTATCCAAGGCTCATCGATCATGCGCAAGTTCTCGTGGGGTCCGAACGAAGCGACGACTGTTCCGGTGTCGTCTTCACAACTGTTGAGCACAACGATGATCTCTGTGTCAGTCCCGAAGTGACGCAAGTACTCATCAAGTGTCGGGCCGATCCTTCTTGCCTCATTCCTTGCCGGAATGATGATTGATCTCGAAAAGCGCCTGGTGGTGTCATTGCTGGCGTCGACAGTGCCTGGCTTCTTGCTGTTCTTCAAATATTCACCTTGTGGGACGAGAGTCGATCTTCGACGGGGGACTCGTTCTTTTCCCCGCAACGGATCGCATGTAGTCGATGAACTGTAAGATAATCCCGATCGCAAGGAAGTAATAGGCCCAGACAGCCAGGATTTCAGCGCTGCTGTTCTGTTTGATGACCAGGAGAAGCGGGCTGACAAGAAGCAGTATGAGCGCAATCGCAAGTGGCACACCGCTGTCTATTTGGAGCAGTAGCCCAAGAAGGAAGAATGAGATCACGATTGCAGAAGTCAGGCTAACGAGCGTCGCGAAAAGGACAACAATAAGCACAGCTACCGCCCAGAATATGACTTGCTTGTTTGACCTGAGCCAGTGGCGCATCTGTTTGCTCTCGCTTGCATTGCCCTTAACCCTGCTTCGGGGATAGCTTGTGTAATTTCGGGGATTGCGCAAATGATATCCCACTGGCCCGAGCAGGCTCTTTGTCCACCGGCGGACCCCCGCGAAGACGTCACGCGCCCTGGCGCTGGCCCCCACCCCCGGGTTCTTCACTTTGCTTCTGCTGCGAAGCGGTCTTAGATGAAATTCATTTGCATGTATTGCCGACACAATGCGTCTTGAGATGCGGCCGGATGGGCGAACCAGTCGCGAGAACTTCCCGCCGCGCCTGATCCACAAGATCAGCAGACAGAGCAGCGAAAGAAACATTGCGATCAGCGATATCCCCAGACCGACCGAAAACCACTCCTGCGGTTGGTACTCAAGGGTCAGGTCAAAGTCGCCCTGTCGGTCGATCGGGAAGCCGTTGATGGTCTTATACATAGGGACAGGGTCTATCTTCTTTCCGTTCTCCATCCTGACGACCCAGTGGTTGTCAAAGGCCTCTGCCAGGACAAGGATGAACGGCCTGGCAGAGGC